>Ga0302320_10000154_pt1 | contig 146867 bp, 133 predicted proteins | sample Bog_T0_3_FD_202130 | JGI IMG/M metagenome (GOLD analysis project Ga0302320, IMG submission 202130) | Peat permafrost microbial communities from Stordalen Mire near Abisko, Sweden - Bog_T0_3 | ecosystem: Environmental > Terrestrial > Soil > Wetlands > Peat | place: Sweden: Abisko, Stordalen... | reverse complement strand
CAGCTGCACCTCGCCCGCCGCCGGAAGCTTTCCCGCGAGCAACCGCTCAAGCTCCCGCACGTGGTTGCGCGCGGCCGTTTGGGTGCGCAGATCGCTGCGATTCTTGTAAGCCTCGTAGTCCGCCGGCCGCAGGGCGATGACGCGGTCGTAGTCCGCTTCCGCCGCGATCAGCTGCCCCACGTAGCGGCGCACCGCCGCCCTGTTGTAGAGGATTTGCGGATGATCGGGCGCCAGCGCGAGGGCCCGATCATAGGCGGCAAGCGCGGCAGCGTGGTCGCCGGCATGGCTGTGCAGGGTGCCGATGGCGTCCCAGAACTGCGGATCGGCCGGCGCATGGCGCTGTGCCGCCGCCACCGCATCGCGGGCCTGCGCCAAGCGTCCCAGGGCCAGCAAGCACTGTGCGCGACGCAGCAACCAGGCCGGATTCTGCGGTTCCTTGAGCAATGCGTTATCCGCACCCTGCAGCGCGTCCCGAGGATTCATGGGGCGTTCCGCAGCACGAAGTGGCTGCGCCCTGCGCGGCTCATCGATCGCCCGCTACCCCGAAGCTCGGCGCATGGGCGGGATTCGTCGCACGCGCGACGTAGTCGTCTATCTGCGGCGCGAAGATCCTCCAGAGCACGGCCAGCGCCGCCACGGGGTCCTCCTCGGTCCAGTCCACCCGCAAATCCACAATGGGCCACGCCACGTCGCGTACCACCAGCAGTCCGGCGGAATGAACGGGACCCGCCTCGCCACCGCCCTCGGCGCCGGCCCGCAGGGCCTCGAGCAGGCAGGCGCCGAAATGGCCGCCGCAGGCCTCAAAGGCCGCGATCATGAGCGTCGGAATGTCAGCCCGGGCCAGCAAATTGCCGGCTGCCGCGCAATCCACGCCCACCGCCGAGCCGACGATGCCGAGCGCGTGCGCCCCCGAATACACCGCCGGCGGTCCCGTGTGTCCGACCACCAGCAGTTGGCGGTACGCACCGAAGGGCGTGCCGCGCAGCACCTCCGCGAGTGCGGCGCCTGCGTCGAGACCTCGCGCCAGCGCCTCGAGCAGGGCCGTCCCGAGCCGCGGATCGGTGATGTTCTGACTGGCCGCGGCGCCGATGCCGGCGCGCGCATGGGCGCAGCGCGCCGCGACGGCCGGCGAAGAAGAGGCGATCGCCACTCCGAACATTCCCCCGTCGGCTGAGCGCGCGGCGATGGAGAAGGTCACCGATCAATCCCCATCCGGTATCACCGCAATGACGTCGACCTCCACCAGCCATTCCGGACGCGCAAGTCCGGCGACGACGATGCCCGTCGACACCGGATAGACGCCTTTCAGCCAGCGTCCGATGGTGCGGTACACGGCTTCGCGAAAGCGCGGATCAGTCAGATAAATGGTGACCTTGCAGACTTGCTCCAGGCTGGCACCGGCTTCGCTCAACAGCTGCTTGACGTTCGCCATTGCCTGCTCGGCCTGCGCCGCGGCATCTCCCACCCCGACGTTGTTGGCGGTGTCAAGATCCTGTCCGACCTGACCGCGGACGAACACGGTGCGACCCCGCGCCACCACCGCCTGACACAGATCATTGTCGAGCCTTTGCTCGGGATAGGTGTCGCGCGTGTTGAACTTACGGATTCTGATGTGCATGGGTCACTCCGTGGAAGAACGCGCGGCAGTGGCCTGCGAACGCCCGTGCGTTCGCGCTCATGGGGCGGTTGGCGCGGTTTGCAAGAACCAGGCGGCTGTTGGCCACCGCCGCGGCGAGCGGCCGGGCCACCAGCGCGCGCCCGTCGTACGACATGTTATTGGCGGGCTTGGTGGCCAGCAGGCTGAACCCCAGCCCGTGACCGACGAAGCCGCGGGCCATCTCGAACGAGCCCGTGCGGTAGGCAATCCGCGGTTCGAGACCACGGTCCCGGAACAACGACAGGAAATACTCACGGCTCGGCTCGACGTCCAGCAGGATGAACGGCTCATCGATGAGTTCCTCGAGCGCGATCGCCGCGCGGGCGGCGAGCGGATGGCCGTCGGGCAGCAGCACGTAGGGTATCAGCTCCGCGAGGCTCTCCTTGTTGATGTCGTCGCCGACGCCGAAATCGTAGAGCAGCGCGATTTCGATGTCGCCGCGGCGCAGACCGGCGAGCAACTGGCCCTGGTCCGCCTCGACCAGGGTGAGCGACAGCCCCGGGTGCATCTTGGTCAGCCTTGCCACCAGGGCGGGCACGATGTAAGGCGCAAAGGTCTGGAAGCAACCGAGTGCCAGCGCGCCGCCGGCCGCCGCGGAATCGGCCGCCGGGGCGCGTTGGTGGAAGCGCTGCGGCACGCCGTAGGCGCGATTGGCGTAGATCAGCGGCGCGCCGCCGGCCGCCACCGCGATATCCTGTACCGACCCGAAAACCACGAAGTGGGATCCGACGCGCTCGCTCGCGGTGACGCGGCAATCGAAAGCCACCAATGAATCGATCAGCCGCGGTGCGCCGGTGAACTCCGTGGTCCAGGTCGCACACTCGAATTTCTCGGCTCCTTGCGCGCCGCTGCGCCCGGCAAAGCTGTCGGACACGTGCGCCTGATCCTCGCGCAGCACATTGACGCAAAACACCCCGTTGGCGAGCAGGGCATCGGCCACCGGACTCAGGTGGTGGATGCACACCAGCAACGTCGGGCGAGGGGTGTCGGCCGATACCGAAACCATGGCGGACACCGTGACGCCGTGACGTCCCGCGACGCCGTCGGTGGTCACCACGTTGACGGTGCAGGCCGCATGGCTCATGCCATGCAGGAATTTCTGGCGCAGCGCGGCCACTTCCGGGGTCGTGCTCTCCTGCGCACCGCTCATCGTGGTCATGCCGCCGCTTCGGAGGGGTTCGCGGCCGCGGCCACCGGCGCAGCGCCCGCATCGGACGAAGCGCCGGAGGAAGGGTGTTCGGCGAACCATTGGGCCACCGCTCCGTCGCCGGCCGGGCGTGCGCCCTTTTGCATGACGCGCTCGGACAGATCGGCGGATTTTTGCACGAACTGCAGCGGGCCATCCCAGTCGAAATTGCGGTAAACCGCATTGAGATGGGCGAACGGCGGCGCCTGCGCAAACAGCTGAAAGGTCAGGCGGTGGCCCGCGTAATCCGAATTCAGCAGGTCGCGCGCAAAGGCCAGAAGCTTGCGCCTGTCCTCGGCGACCCAGTTCTCGTTGACGGAGTAGAACTTGTCGAGCCAGGGCTTGGTCTCGGGCGAATCGAAGGCCGCCTTGTCCGGCGTCACGCAGATCTGCCCGCCGCACAGTTCGCGCGCGATGTGCATCATCTCGTGCAGCTGCGAACAGGCGAGCACCCGCCCGCAATACAGCAGGGATTGGTTCGGCATCAGGAGGCCCGCCGGACTGCGCTCAGCCAGAGTCACGGCTGCCGTCAGATGAGCGTTTATACCCTCGCGGTACACGGCGAGCTGCGCCAGCTTCTCCTGCACCGCCTGCTGCTTGTCGAGTCCGGTCTGCCGGGCGTTGAACAGCGCCGCACCGATCATCATGTCGGCAAGCTTCAGATTGCGCTGCACGAAAGCGAAGGCGGAATAGCGGTGCACGGTGGCGCGGATGAACATCGCCGCACGGGTATGACGGTAGAAGAGCACGTTCTCCCAGGGAATGAGCACATCGTCGAAGATGACCAGCGAGTCGACCTCATCGAACCTGCTCGTCAGCGGGTAATCCGCTGCGGGCGCACGCCCGGCAAATCCGGTCCGGCAGATGAACTTGAGATTGGGCGAGCCGAGATCACAGATGAAGCCCACCGCGTATTCGGAGAGCGCGGAGTTTCCCCAATTCGCGATGGTCGGCTTGGTGAAGGCCTGATTTGCATACGCAGCGGCAGTTTCATATTTTGCACCGCGTACGATGATGCCCGCGTCGGTTTCCTTGACGACGTGCAGCAGCATGTCCGGGTCCTGTTCCTGCGGCGGCTTGGATCGGTCGCCCTTCGGATCGGTGTTTGCAGATACGTGGAACGGGTCGGCGTGCAGCACCGCCTGAATGTGCCTGCGAATGTTGACCGAGAACTGCGGGTCCACCTCATTGAGCACATCCTGGCCGTCGAACAACGACCACATCTCGCCGACCGTCTCATCCCCCACCCGCGTCACGACGCCGCCGATCTCCTCCAGCACGGCATCGGTGGCCCGCCGTTTGTCCCACCAGTCTGCCTGCAGCCGCGGCAGCTTGTTGGCGACGGCGTGCCGTTCGCCCTGTTCCTCGTATCCGAGGATGTCCCGGGTCGCCGCTTCATGCTGCATGTCGTAGATACGCGCGCGGATGTCGATCAGCGGCTTCATCATCGGATGCCGGGTGACGTCCCGGACGCGCTCGCCGTTGATGTAGACCTCGCGCTCATCGCGGATGGATTCCAGATACTGTTGGCCGGTTCGAATCATTACGTTGCTCCACGGGCGATCGACTCGCCGCCGGCTCATGATCGCGCATTGCCGGTTTTATATAAACTGGCGGTTATCAACCGGCGGTGCGCAACCTCAGGCCAGCCTCTCCAGCAGAGCCTCGAGCATCGCGTCACAGCGCAGCAGCTGATCGGTGGCGACGAATTCGTCGGGTTTGTGAGCCTGGTCGATCGAGCCCGGCCCGCACACCACGGTCGGAATCCCGAGCCGGCCGCTGAACAGGCCGCCTTCGCTGCCAAATCCCACCTTGATGAGATCGCGATGGCCCGTGAGGGCGGCCGCGAGCGCCACCACCGCGGAATCCGCGGGCGTCTCCAACCCGGGGTACTCGTTGGTGACCTCGAGGTCGATGCCGATCCGCGCATCGCCCGCCGAACGGGCGATCTGCGCCGCGTCGGCGCGGATCTCGGCGACGATGTTGCCGGGGTCGTCGGCCGCGATATTGCGTATCTCGAACTCGAGTTCGCATCGCGAGGGCACGATGTTGAGCGCCGTGCCACCGCGAATGACGCCGACGTGCAGCGTCGTATAGGGAACCTCATAGGCGGCATCCCGCGGGCCGGACTCCTCCATGGCAGCCTGGCGCCCGCGCAACCTGCCGATCAGATCGGTCGCCATATGGATGGCGTTCACGCCCTTGCCGGGATTTGCGGAATGCGCCGCCCGGCCATGGCAGGTGGCCTTCAGCGCAACCTTGCCCTTGTGCCCCACGGCGGTCCGCAGCATCGTCGGCTCGCCGACGATGCAGAATGTCGGCCGATGGGTCCAACCGGCCATGTCGTCGATCAGCGAGCGGACACCCACGCAGCCGATTTCCTCGTCGTACGAGAAGGCGATCTGCAGCGGCATGCTGAGCGTGCGGCGCGCGGCGCGGTCGGCCGCCCGCAACGCGCAAGCCAGGAATCCCTTCATGTCGGCCGCGCCGCGCGCGAACAGGTCCGGGCCGCGTGCCTGCAGCCGGAATGGGTCGGAACTCCAGCGCTGACCATCCACCGGCACCACGTCGGTATGGCCTGACAAGAGCACGCCGGCCCGATCCGCGGGGCCGACGTTGGCGTAAAGGTTGGCCTTGCGCCCATCCGCATCCGCGTACAGCCGCGTCTCGATGCCGCGCGCCGTCAGAAACTCCCGCACGAACTCGATCAGCGCCATGTTCGGGTCGCGGCTGACGGTGGGAAAGCCGATCAGCCGGTCGAGAATCTCAACGCTGTTCATCCGCCCAAGATTACGCCAGTTTCACCGTTCCTTGAATGAATAAGCGAGCGTCAAGCCCACCGTGCGCGGCCTGGAAACCACCGCCTGGGCGCGATTGCCGTAGATCGCGGGGTCCTGATACGAGGTGACGCCAAGATTGTTCGTCAAATTGTCGAGGTACAGCGTCCCGACCCAATGCGAGCGCGTGAAGGAGAGTCGCGTGTCCAGCATGGTGAAGCCGGCGACGGTCGGAACGGTCGCCGACAGGGCGGGAATGACCGAGCTTTGATAGTGACCGTTGATGGCGTAACGCAGCTCGCCGCCGGCGACCGGTATGTGGCCGTATTCGAGCCCGAGCGCGATACTGCTCTTCGGAGTGCCGGGCAGCGGGCTGCCGATGGCCGGCGGGGGAACTGACACGTCGGGATACACGAACAGCGGGCTCAGGGAGGTCAACTTGGTCTGATCATAGGTGTAATCGAGCTGGCCCGCGAGATGGTCGGTCAAATTGGCCGACAGCTCCAATTCGAGTCCGCGGCTGTAGGCCTCTCCGATGTTGAGAGCCGCGGGCAGCACCAGCGGCGTCAACTGCACACCTTCCTGGATGTTGTGCCATTGAATGTCGTAGACCGCCGCCGAATAACGCACGCGGTTCGCCACCACACCCTTGACGCCGATCTCGTAGTTATCCGCCGTATCAGGCTGCAATTTGGTGAGCGCCGGCGGCGTCACGTACGGCAGATTCGTGCGCGGATCGATCACCGGCTCCCCCGGCGGCAGCGCATTGACGCCGCCGCGGCGGAATCCCTGCGACCAGGTGGCGTAGACCAGATTGTTCTTGTCGAGCTGATAAGCCGTGTTGATCTTCCACAAGGCCCGGCGCCACTGGTCGCTCAGCGACTCGTTCGCCGCGAAACCGGGTCCGTCGAACAGCAATCCGGTCTGCTGCGCCTGGGTCAGAGTCTGTTTGAACAGGCGGCCGCCGCCGGTCAGGCTCCAATCGGAGGTGAGGTGCCAGGTGAGCTCGCCGAAGATGGCCAGGTCCTTGAAGCGGGTCTCGAAGTCCCCGATGTAGGCCTGGTCGAGGGCCAGCGGAATGCCGACGATCGACGTGCTGCCCGTCTCGGGTCCGTACTCGCCGAAACCGCAAACCGACGGATTTGCGGCCGTATTGTCGGGCGGCGGATAGCCGAGGGCGTTGCACGCGTTGTAGAAAGCGTTGTAACCGGGGTAATACTCGTGTTCCTGGATGTAGGTGTTCTCGTTCTTGAAGAACGCCCCGGCCACCCAGTCGAACGTGCCGCCGGTCTTCGACGCCAGACGCAGCTCCTGAGACCAGAGCTTGTCGTCGAGCTGGTCGCGGCCCTGGATGAATGTGCGCGGATTCTGGCCGTAGAAATTCTGATAGAAATTGAAATTGGTATACACCGCCGTGAGGTCGCTGCCGGACGTGTTGTTGTGGTGTGCCCAGGAACTCGACGACGTCAGCGAGGCGAATCCCAGGTCGTATTCCATGTTGAGCGCCACAAGGTCCACCTTGTCCTGCGCATATTCCAGGCTGTTGGTCGCCGACGAAAGCTTGTCCACGCCCGCGGGTACGGGCGCGGTGTACAACTGGGGAAGCAACGGTGGCGTGGTGTTCGGAAACTGGGTGGCCGGGCTGATCGGCTGGTTGTAGGCGGCCGGACTGGCCGCCACGTAGGGAAATCCGCCCGCGCTCTGCAGCTGGTAATAATAGGAAAGCTGCGCATGGAAATCCTCGTTGGGCTTCCACAGCGCGGCCACGCGCGCGGTCCGATACTCGTACGAGTTGACGCCGTCCTCGGCGTACTTCTCGGGCGGACTGAAGACGTTTCCGGGTTGTGCGGAGACCGGCGCACCGGTCGGATCGAGAATGTAGAGATTCGGCTGATTGATGAATCCGGCATCGTCCGTCCAACTCGCGTTGAAGCGCACTGCGAGGACATCGGACAGCGGCAGGTTCAGCATGCCGTTGACGTCCTCGTTGTTCGCATGCGTATGGGCCGTCTTGCTCAGGCCCACCTCACCCTTGGCATCGAAGCCTTTCAGATCGGGGGCGTTTTCCACGAACCGGATCGTGCCGCCTAGGGAACCGGAACCATACAAAGTACCCTGCGGGCCGCGCAGGATCTCGACGTGGTCCAGGTCCATGAGCCGCAGATTCACGAACAGCGGTGTTTCGTCGACGTAGGTGGCCACCGGCGGCACCACCGGCGAGGCGAGCGCCAGCTGCCCTGCCGTGCCTTCGCTGTTCAAACCGCGGATGATCAACGTGCTGCCGTTGACGCCGCCGAAGGGCCCCTTGTCGGTGAAATTCACGCCCGCCATGGAACGCGCGAGCCCCGCGATGTCCTCGATGCCCTGCTGCTCGAGCGCGGCACCGGTGACGGCGCTGATGCTGATCGGCAGATCCTGCGCGGAGACCGCCCGGCGCGTGGCCGTGACCACGATCTCCTCCATGGCGTCGTCGGCGGTCGCGGCCGCCGACGGCGCGCCGTGTAGCACCGACACGATCGCGGCCGCCAGCGATGACGCCGCGCCGAATTGCTGGCGCCGATGCCCGGAGTCACCAGGGGAATTGCGAACTCTGGCTCGTGTGTTCATACGGAAACCCCTCTATCAGACGTGGCGATGCCACTTTATTGAGGAGACTGATCGCGATTTTCGGGATTTCTCACGGAAGGAGAGCATCCCGAGGTAGCGACGCCGCCTCGACATTGTTCTCCCGGGCTTTTATCCCGCCGTGTATCCTTTGAAATAAAGGACTGCCTCTCTCGGACCAGTCGCGTGCCTGCGCACGCCGGAACCCTAGACGCACATTTTGATGGGAACTGTGCAACTCCTGTGCCGGACGCGTCGTCCGTGCCACGGATCGCGGAATTACGCGGAAAAAAGGCCGGTTTGTGCGTTGCGTGAGCACATCGGCCGTGCCGGCAGGTGCGCGGATTGGCGCCCTACGCCGCACCATGAGCGCGCACTTTCAATGATCGACGCCCTAACTTCGCGCGCGGGATGTCAGCGGATGAGTCGACCGTAGAGTTCCGGCCGTCGCTCCTCGAGATAAGGATAGCCGTCCGCGCCGGACGGGTTCGGCGGTCCGATGTCGGCCATGATCAGCGCCTCGCCGGCGCCGGCCGCCGCCAGAATCATGCCGCCACGACCGACTAGGCGCGATGCGCCGAGGAAGCGCATGCCGTTTTCGACGCCGCCGTGATTGCAGTACGCCACGTGAATGCGATTCTCCGCCGCGCGCGCCGGCACGATTAGATCCGCCACGAACCCGAACTCATCGGTGAGCGCGGTCGGCACCAGCAGCAGCTGCGCACCCATCAGCGCCAGGCTGCGCACCGCCTCCGGGTATTCGACGTCGAAACAAATCAGCAGACCGACCTTGAACCCGCCGAACTCGAACGGCGGCTCGAACCGATCGCCCGGCTGATACGCGGCATGCTCGGCCGCACCGAACAAATGGGTCTTCCGATAATGCGACAGCGCGGTACCGGCCGGCCCCAGCACCTGTACCGAGTTGTAAACCGGTCCGCCGGCCGCCTCGCGCTCGGCGTAGCCGTAGGTGATCGCGATGCCGTGCCGGCCGGCGATCGCGGCAATCCGCGCTGCCGACGGGCCATCGTGCGGCTCCGCCAGCGTTGCGACCGCCGTGCCGATGTTGTACCCGCAGAGCCAGCATTCCGGGCACAGCAGCAGCTTTGCCCCCGCGGCAGCGGCGGCGCGTGCAATCGGGTCGAGTGCCGCGAGATTCGACGCCGGATCCGCCGGAAATCCCGCCGTTTGCCACAGCGCGAGCTTCATGATGCCGGTACTCTAGCGCAGGCACTGGACCTGCGGCCTGTAAGCCTGTACAGTGCCTCTAGCCAATTTGAGGGCGGTGCTCGGTCAGTACCCCCTCCGGCTCGCGGTCCGTCCCCGACGCACTTCGTTTATTTCACCCCTCTCGCTGCTGACCGCTGCGGTGCCAATGGCGCCGTCGTGCGAGTCCAAATCTCTTCAAGGATTCATTCAATGTCATTTTCCGAACTCGGGCTCTCGCCCGAACTGCTGCGTGCTGTCGCCGATAAGGGCTACGACATGCCATCCCCCATTCAAGTGCAGGCCGTTCCCGCCGTGCTGTCCGGCCGCGACGTGCTGGCCGGTGCGCAGACCGGCACCGGTAAAACCGCCGGATTCATACTGCCCATACTGCAGCGCCTGAATGCCGATGCCGCGCACGCCGCGGGCCATGCGCCGCGCGCGCTGGTGTTGACGCCCACCCGCGAGTTGGCCGCGCAGGTAGCCGACAGCTCGCGCAGCTACGGCAAGTATCTGCGCCTGCGCACCTACCAGGTATTCGGCGGCGTGAGCATCAATCCACAGATCAGCGCCCTGCGCAGCGGCTGCGACATCCTGGTGGCCACGCCCGGCCGGCTGCTCGATCTGGCGCAGCAGCGCGCGGTCGATCTGTCCAAGGTGCAGGTGCTGGTGCTCGACGAAGCGGACCGCATGCTCGACATGGGATTCATCCCGGACATCCGGCGCATCATCAAGTTGCTGCCGCAACAGCGGCAGAATCTGCTCTTTTCGGCGACCTATTCGGACGACATTCGCGGCCTCGCGGAGCGCCTGCTGCACGACCCGCTGTCGATCCAGGTGGCGCCGCGCAATGCGCCGATCGAACTCGTCGAGCAGCGCGCCTATCGCGTTCAGAAGGAACAGAAACGGCACCTGTTGGTGCATCTGATCCAGGACGGACAGTGGCGCCAGGTATTGATATTCACGCGCACCAAACACGGCGCCAATCGACTCACCCAGCAGCTCGAGGGCGCGGGCATCCGTGCCGCCGCCATTCACGGCAACAAGAGCCAGGCGGCGCGCGTCAAGGCCCTGGAAATGTTCAAACAGGGGCAGGTGACCGCCCTGGTGGCGACGGAAGTCGCTGCCCGCGGCCTGGACATCAAGGAGCTGCCGCACGTCGTCAACTACGAATTGCCCAATGTGCCCGAGGATTATGTGCACCGCATCGGCCGCACCGGCCGCGCCGGCGCCGGCGGCGAGGCGGTTTCGCTGGTCTCCTCCGATGAATCCTCACTGCTGCGCGACATCGAGCGGGTACTCCGCCGGCCCATCCCAACCGTACCGACGCCGGTGTTCAAGATCGTGGAGAGCGCACCGCAACCCGCATCCCATCGCCCGCCACAGGGCGGTGCGCGGCATGCCCAGGGCAACTCACGCGGCCACAAGGGTTCCGATCGGCGCGATTCGCGCCGCGTATCCGGCTCCGGTTCGGGTGGCTCGCGCAGCGCCGGCCAGCAGCGCGGCCGCCAGCACTAGCCGCGCGAATTTCCGCTAGAACGTGGAGACGAAGTTCTTGAGATAGACGGCGAAGTCGGCGCCGAGGCTCGGATGTTTCAGGCCGTATTCCACCGTGGCCTGAAGATACCCGAGCTTGCTGCCGCAGTCATAGCGCTTGCCCTCGAATTCGTAGGCAAACACGGGCTGGCGCTTGAGCAGACGGGCGATGCCGTCGGTGAGCTGGATCTCGCCGCCCGCACCGCGGCCGATCTTCGCCAGATCATTGAAAATGTCCCCGGTCAGCAGATAACGGCCGACCACCGCAAGATTCGACGGGGCCTCGGCCGGCTTCGGCTTCTCGACGATATTCGACAGCTTGCCGATCCGCGGCCCGAGCTGGCGTTCGAGCGACACGATGCCGTACTTGTCGGTGTCTTGCGGCGGCACCGGCTGCACGCCGAGAACGCTGCCGCCCTGGGCGGCGAACACGTCCACCATCTGCCGCAGGCACGGCACGCTTGCGTCGATCAGATCATCCGCCAAATGCACCATGAACGGTGCGTCCCCGACCACCGGCCGGGCGCACAGTACCGCGTGACCGAGGCCGAGCGGCGCGGATTGGCGGATGTAGACGCAGGTCGCCCACGACGGCAGGATGCCGTGCAGCGTAGCCAGCAAATCCTCCTTGCCCTGCGCTTGCAGCACGGACTCGAGCTCCGCGTCGGTATCGAAATGATCCTCGATGGCCCGCTTAGAGCTGCCCGTGATGAACACCAGGGTTTCCGCGCCGGCCGACAAGGCTTCATCGACCGCGTACTGGATCAAGGGCTTGTCCACGATGGGCAGCATTTCCTTGGGGCTGGCCTTGGTGGCGGGCAGGAAGCGGGTACCGCGACCGGCCACCGGAAACACGACGGTTTTCACAGTTTTGTTTGTCATATTCCAAATGATAGCGGATTAGTGCAGTTTTACAGTGGCGTACGCCTCAAAACTGTCCCATGAATGGCAGCCGGGACATTGCCAATAGAATTTTCGCCCGGCAAATCCGCACTCCCCGCAGCGATACCTCTCGGCCAGCGCCAGCAGCGCGGCCAGTTCCGACGCAATGCGCTCGAAGGGCGCGGGACCGGCCGCCTGCCACACCGTGTGGAGCGCCGGATCGCGGCTGAACACCTGTTCGAGCGGGCCGCGCAGCGGCTCCGCGTGGGCGAGCCTGGCCGCCAGCGCCGCGAACACCAGCCGCTTGAGCTCTATGAAATCGCGTGACTGCGCGCGCGCCACCAGTTCGGCCAGCAACCCGTCGCGCGCATCGCCGTCCACCAGCCGCAGAAGATGCGGCAGCTCATCCTCGAGCACCTGCGGCGCCATCACCACCGCCCACTTGAGCAGCCGCGCCGCGAGTTCCGGCTGTGCCTCCCGCTCGGCGATCTGCGCGCGCAATATAGCGGCGCGCGCAAAACCCCCGGTCTCGCTCCGCGCCTGGCGCAGCAGCCGCCGGGCCTCCGCGATCTCGCCGCGATCGAGAGCCAGCGTCGCCAGTTCGCAGGCGTAATGGGCGGCAACCGCGCGCGGCGGCGGCGCCCCGGCGCTGGCCAGCCGACGGTGCATATCGAGCGCTTGCGCCCAATCGTGCTGGCGCTCGTAGATGCCGCGCAGCGCGTCGAGCGCCGTGGCGCGCAACCGCCCGACCTCGCAGACCTGTTGAAAAAGTCCTTCCGCACGGTCGAGCAGCCCGGCGCGCAGGTGATCCTGGGCCAGCGCGAGCAACGCTTGTTCGCGATGCTCCGGCGCCAGGCCCTCGCGCGCCAACAGGCTGCGGTGGATGCGAATGGCCCTGTCGACCTCGCCGCGCCGCCGGTACAGCGCACCGAGGGCGAAATGCGTCTCCAGCGTATCGGCGTTGGCATCTATCAGCTTCAGGAAGGTGTCCAATGCCCGGTCGGGTTGCTCGCTGACCAGATAATCGAGTCCGGTGAGATAGTCGGCATTGAACTTGCGCAACGCCGGCCAGCGTCTGCCCCAGCCGAAATGCCCCGCCAGAATGCCCACTACCAGGGCGGCGAGGATCAAGCCCCAGGCGAGCGGCGGAAGTTCCGGCATTCCAGGCCGCGTGCGCTCGCGGCGTCAGTCGCGGATCGGTTGATCAGCGCCGTCGTTGACGCGCTCGCGCAGGTCCTTGCCGGGCTTGAAATGCGGTACGTGCTTGCCGGCGAGCGCGACGGCTTCACCGGTCTTCGGATTGCGGCCCTGGCGCGGCGGACGGAAGTGCAGCGAGAAACTGCCGAACCCCCGGATCTCGATGCGCTCGCCCGTCGCCAGTGCATCGCTCATGATCTCCAGCAGCTGTTTGACGGCGAGTTCCACATCCTTCGCCGGCAGGTGTTTCTGCTTTGCTGAAATGATTTCGATGAGTTCCGATTTGGTCATGATCGATCCGTGAGCTTCACTCGGCATATGGTCGGGACACGGGCGGGCCTGGTCCCGCCCCGGTTCGCCCCCGAACGGTCAATCCTGACCGGCAATATGCTCTTTGAGCAGATCCCCCAAACTGGTTCCCGTCGGTGAATCCGTTCTGTAGTTCTGCATCGCTTCCTGTTCCTCATGGATGTCCTTGGCCTTGATCGACAGCGAGATGCTGCGGCCCTTGCGATCCACGCCGGTGAATTTGGCCTCGACTTCCTGGCCCACCTTCAGCAGGAGGCGCGCATCCTCGACCCGATCGCGCGACAGGTCGGATGCCCGCAGCTGGCCGTCGACACCGTTGCCGAGGTCGATGATGGCGCCCTTGGCGTCGACTTCCCGAACCACGCCCTTGACCACCGTGCCCTTGGGATGCTCGGCGACATAGGCCGAAAATGGATCCTTGGCAAGCTGTTTTATCCCCAGGCTGATGCGCTCGCGCTCCGGATCGATGGACAGCACCATGGCGTCGACTTGCTGCGCCTTTTGGTAGCTGCGTACCGCCTCCTCTCCGGGCATGTCCCAGGAGATGTCCGACAGATGCACCAGGCCGTCGATACCGCCCGCCAATCCGATGAAAATGCCGAAGTCGGTGATCGACTTGATCTGGCCGCTGACCTTGTCGCCGCGGTTGTAATTCTCCGCGAATTCCTTCCACGGATTGGTCTTGCATTGCTTGACGCCGAGGCTGATGCGGCGGCGTTCCTCGTCGATGTCGAGCACCATGACCTCGACTTCCTGGCCGACGTGCACCACCTTGGCGGGATTGACGTTCTTGTTGGTCCAGTCCATCTCCGAGACGTGCACCAGACCCTCGACGCCCTCCTCGATCTCCACGAAACAGCCGTAATCCGCGATGTTGGTGACCTTGCCGAACAGTCGGGTGTTGGCTGGATAGCGCCGCGCGATGTTCTGCCACGGGTCGGCACCAAGCTGCTTCAATCCCAGTGACACGCGCTGGCGTTCGCGGTCGAATTTCAGGATTCTAACGTCGATTTCCTCGCCGACCTTGACCACTTCGGAGGGGTGTTTGACCCGTTTCCACGCCATGTCGGTGATGTGCAGCAGGCCGTCGATGCCGCCCAGATCGACGAAAGCGCCGTAATCGGTGAGATTCTTGACGACGCCCTTGACGGCAGCGCCCTCCTGCAGATTGTCGAGCAATGCGGACCGCTCGGCGCTGTACTCCTGCTCGACCACGGCGCGACGCGAAACCACGACGTTGTTGCGCTTCTGGTCGAGTTTGATCACCTTGAACTCGAGCGGCTTGTTTTCCAGATACGACGGATCGCGGACCGGACGCACGTCGACCAGGGATCCCGGCAGGAACGCCCGCACATTGTCGATTTCGACCGTGAAACCGCCCTTGACGCGGCCGGTGATGATACCGATGACGACTTCCTGTTTCTCGAACGCCGTTTCCAGACGCGTCCAGGTACGCGCCCGCTTCGCCTTTTCACGCGACAGGCGGGTCTCGCCGGAGCCGTCCTCGACGCTGTCCAGCGCGACTTCGACGGTTTCGCCCACGGCGACCTCGATTTCGCCCTTTTCATTCTTGAATTGGTCGGAGGGAATGACCGCTTCGGACTTCAGTCCGACGTTGACGATGACGTAGTCCTGACCGACTTCGACGATCAGGCCGTTGAGTATGGTGCCCGGGCGGATGCGCTGGCTCGCGATGCTCTGTTCAAACAGTTCCGCAAAACTTTCAGTCATGTGTTCTCTGATGGGAGCCTACAACGGCTCGATGAATGCCCTCGCACTGTTCCCGTGTGCCGAAGGGGTTGCTGATAAAGCGGCATTCGTTCCTTCAAAAGCCGCGACCCAAAGCTGTCAGTCGCCCGCGGGCGATCTCCAAAGCGCGTCTGATCACTGCCTCGACCGGCAAGCCCGTCGTATCCAGCAGGACCGCATCCTCGCTGGCGATGAGGGGCGACGCGGCACGCGTCATATCGCGCCGATCACGCTCCGCTATCTCCAGTGAAAGGGCGGCAAGGGTAGCAGCAACCCCCTTTTCTTTCAACTGCTTATGGCGTCTGGCGGCCCGTTCGTCGGCGCTCGCCGTCAGAAAAATCTTGACCGGCGCCTGAGGGAATACCACCGTTCCCATATCCCTACCGTCGGCGACCAATCCGGGGGGCACGGCAAACCGCCGCTGGCGCTCCAGGAGCGCCGCGCGAAGCTCGGGCAAGGCGGCCACCCGGGAGGCATTATTGCCGGCTTCCTCGGTTCGTATCGCACCCGTGACGTCCCGACCCCCCAGCCACACGATCTCCTCCCCCATCGGGGTGGCGCCGAACCGGATGTCGAAGTCCTCGGCCAGGCGTGCCAGAGCCGGCCCATCGGCCAGGCCGACGCCCGCCCGCAGCGCCGCCAAGGCCACCAGGCGATACAGCGCACCACTATCGAGCAAAGCCCAGCCCAGATCCCGGGCCACCGCCCGGCTGACGGTGCCCTTGCCCGAGCCCGACGGACCGTCGATGGCGATGACGGGTGCCGTATCCATGGATTTACCCGCAATTCCGCACATCCAGGCCGATTTGGCGCGCGCGCGCCGCGAAGCCCGGAAAGGAGGTCGCAACATTTGCCACATCGCGGATCACGATGGGGGCCCTGGCGCGCACGCTGGCCACGCAGAAGGACATGGCGACGCGATGATCGCCGCCACTTTGCACCTCGCCGCCGTCGAAGACCGGGCCCTCGCCGCGCCCCTCGATGCGCATTCCGTCCGGCAGCGTCGAGTGCCGGACACCGAGCGCCCCGAGCCCCGCACTCATCACCGCGATCCGGTCGCTTTCCTTGACCCGCAGCTCCTGTGCGCCGCTCACCAGGGTTTCGCCTGAAGCGCAGGCCGCGGCGATGAACAGCACCGGAAATTCATCGATGGCGAGCGGTACCAGCGCCGCGGGCACCTCGATCCCGCGCAACGCCGATTCGCGGATCTGCAGATCCCCCACCGGTTCCGCGCCACTGCTGCGCAGGTTCAACACCTCGATGTCGGCCCCCATGCTGCGCAGAATGTCGAGCAGTCCGGTGCGTGTCGGATTCAGGCCGACGTTCTCGATCATCAGAGCACCACCGCTCGCGCCGAGAAGCGCGGCAACGATGAAAAACGCGGCCGACGAGAAGTCGCCCGGCACCGTGAGGCGCTGGCTCTGCAGCCGCTGCGGCGGATGCACGCAGACGGCCATGTCATCGCCCTCTAGGCGGACACCGAAACTTCTCAGCATGCGCTCCGTGTGGTCGCGGCTGACCGCCGGCGCGCGCACCTTGGTGGGCCCCTCGGCGTACAGCCCGGCGAGCAGGATGGCCGACTTGACCTGGGCGCTCGCCACCGGCAGCAGATAATCGATGCCGTGCAGGCGCTCCGCCGCCTTGATATCCACGGGCGGCGTGCCGTCCCTGGTGTGCACCTGCGCGCCCATCTCGCGCAGCGGCTTCGCGACCCGCTCCATGGGCCGCCTCATCAAGGATTCATCGCCGATCAGCTGCGAGTCGAAATGCTGCGCCGAGAGCAGGCCGGTGAACAGGCGCATGGCCGTGCCGGCGTTGCCCATATCGAGCGCGTGCAGCGCCGGCTTCAGGCCGCGAAGGCCGACCCCGCGCACGATCACCCGCGTCTCCGCGGGACGCTCGATGTCGACGCCGAGCGAGCGCATCGCCCGCAGGCTCGCCAAACAATCTTCGCTCGCCAGAAACCCGCTGACGTCGCTCGTGCCCTCCGCAATGCCCGAGAGCATGAGCGAGCGATGCGAGATGGACTTGTCGCCGGGAACGGCAACGGTGCCGGCGACCCTGCGCACGGGATGCGCCAGGTAGCTGTTCATTCAGAGTACGGCACGCGGATACGAACCCAGCACCTTGAACAACGAAGCGCGTTTCTGCAACGCGGCCAGCGCCTGCGCCACGGCGGGGTCGCCCACATGGCCCTCGATGTCGATGAAGAACACGTAGTCCCACTTGCGCTTGCGCGAGGGCCGCGACTCGATCCGCGTCATGTTGACCTCGTGCTTGGCCAAGGGTTCGAGCAGGCGGAAGAGCGCACCGGAGTCGTCGTTTCCCGCGGACACCAGCAGCGAGGTCTTGTCGGTGCCGCTGGCCGCAAATAACTTGCGCCCGACGACCAGAAACCGCGTGGTGTTGTCCGGGCGGTCCTCGATGTCGGTCGCAAGCAGCGTCAGCCCGTAGATTTCCGCGGCCGCCCGGCCGGCGATTGCGGCCGTGCCGCGCTCGTCGCGCGCGCGACGCGCGCCCTCGGCATTGCTGGACACCGGCACCCGCTCGGCATCCGGCAGTTGTTCGTCCAGCCAGCCGCGACATTGCGCCAATGCCTGCGGGTGCGCGCAGACGCGCTTCACGGCGGCCATGCCGGTCATGCGCCCCATCAGACAATGACTCACCCTCACCTCGACCTCACCGCAAATCTTCAACATCGAGGTGAGGAACATGTCCAGCGTGTGATTGACGGTGCCTTCGCTCGAATTCTCGATGGGCACCACGCCAAAATCCGCGATGCCCGCCTCCACCTCGTGGAAGACCTCGTCGATCGCCGGCAGCGGCAGAGCCCTGACCGATGAGCCGAAATGCTTGTAGACGGCAGCCTGGCTGAAGGTGCCTTCGGGGCCCAGGAAGGCCACCTTGAGGGGCTCCTGCTGAGCGAGGCAGGCGGACATGATCTCACGAAACAGACGCGCCACTTCCTCGTTGCGCAGCGGCCCCTGGTTGCGCTTCAGCGCCTTTCTCAATACCTGCGCCTCGCGCTCGGGGCGGTAGAAATCCACCGCCTTGCCGGAGGCCGTCTTGGAAATGCCGACCAGCTGGGCGAAGCGCGCGCGCTGGTTCAGCAATGTCTGAATGCGTATGTCGATCGAATCGATGCTGTCGCGGATGTTCTCGAGGTCCGCCACCAGGGGCGTAGCGCCGGGGCCGTCCGCTGCCGCGGGGCTGCGCCTGACCCGGGCGGCCCTTGCGCCTTTGTTAGGTTTTCGGCTCGCCATGTCAGACCGCCATACTCAGGCGTGCTTTCTCTGGAATTCCTGCATGAAGGCGATCAGCGCCTCGACGCCCGCGAGCGGCATCGCATTGTAAATGCTGGCGCGCATCCCGCCGGAGATCCGATGTCCCTTGAGGTTTTTAAGGCCCGCGGCGGCTGCCTCGTCCAAAAAACGCTGATCAAGCGCCGGGTTGCCGAGCGTGAACGGCACGTTCATCCAGGAGCGCGAATCCTTCCTCACCGGGTTGCGGTAGATCGCCGAGGCGTCGATCGCGGCGTACAGCTTCTCGGCCTTCAGCCGGTTCTGTTCGCCGATGGCTGCCAGCCCGCCGCGCCGCTTGAGCCATTTGAACACCAGGCCCGCCATGTACCAGGCGAAGGTGGGCGGCGTGTTCAACATCGAATCGTTGTCCGCGACCACCTTGTAATCGAACACCGACGGAGTCCCGGCGCGCGCCCTGCCGATCAAATCCTCGCGCACGATCACGACCACCAAGCCGGACGGACCGATGTTCTTCTGCGCCCCCGCATAGATCAATCCGAACTTGGTCACGTCGATGGGCCGCGACAGGATGCTCGATGACATGTCGGCCACCAGCGGCACGCCGCGGGTTTGCGGCACGTAGCCGAATTCCACGCCGCCGATGGTCTCGTTCGGCGTGTAATGCACATAGGCCGCGCCTTGCGTAAGGCGCAGATCCTCCTGCGGCGGCGCCGTGACGTAGTTGCCGCCGGCGTCGGCGGCAACGTGGACTTTGCAGTAGCCGGCCGCCTCGAGGATCGCCTTCTTGGACCAGTGACCGGTGTCGACGTAATCGACGGTGGATCCGATGGGTGCGAGATTCATCGGAATGAAGGCGAACTGGCCGGTCGCCCCGCCCTGCAGGAACAGCACCTTGTAGTTCGCGGGTATGCCGAGCAGCTCGCGCAGATCCGCTTCCGCCTCGGCGGCGATGCGGACGAAGGGCTTGCTGCGGTGGCTGATCTCCATGACGGACATGCCGCTGTGATCCCAATCGAGGAGCTCCTCGCGTGCCTGGCCCAGGACCTCCTCGGGCAAAACGGCCGGCCCCGGCGCGAAGTTGTAGACACGCATGGCCAGGCCTCTAAACGTCGGTGGTCGGAGGTTCGCCCGGCGGCGCATCGGCCGCCGGCGGTTCGCCCGCGATGTCGTCGGCGGCATCGTCCTCACGGGCGAGGCCCTCGATCCGCTCCAGGCCGGAGAGCTGGTCGCCCTCCTCGAGCCTGATGAGACGTACCCCCTGGGTGTTGCGCCCGACCACCGAGACATCTTTGACGGGCGTGCGCACCAGCGCACCGCCCTGGCTCATAAGCATTATCTCATCATCGAGGCTGACCTGCAGCGCGCCGACCATGCATCCGTTGCGTTCGGTCACCTGCAGTGCGATCACGCCCTGGCCGCCGCGGCCGTGCGTCGGGAAATCGGCCAACGGCGTGAGCTTGCCGTAGCCGTTCTGCGAAGCGGTCAGGATGAAGCCCGTGTCTGCGACGATCAGCGCATTGACGCGCTGCTCGTCGCTCAGGCGCACGCCGCGCACGCCGGCGGCCTCGCGGCCCATCGGACGCACCTCCTCCTCGACGAAGCGGATGGCCTTGCCGCCCGTGGTGAACAGCAGGATTTCGCGCACACCGTCCGTGATCGCGGCTCCCACCAGTTTGTCGCCGGGATCGAGGGCCAACGCGATGATGCCGTTGGCGCGAGGTCTGGAGAACAGGGCGAGCGAGGTTTTTTTCACCGTGCCGTAGCTCGTGGCCATGAACACGAATTTGCCCTCCTCGTAGTCCTTGATGGAGAGCATGGCGCTGATGCGTTCACCCTCCTGCAGCGGCAGCAGATTCACGATCGGCTTGCCGCGGGCGCCGCGGCTCGCCTGCGGCAGCTGATACACCTTCAGCCAGTAGAGTTTGCCGTGATCCGAAAAGCACAGCAGCGTGTCATGCGTGTTGGCGACGAACAGCTTGTCGATAAAGTCCTCGTCCTTGACGCTGGTTGCCGCCTTGCCCCGGCCGCCGCGTCGCTGCGCCTGGTAGGCGGAGACCGGCTGAGCCTTGGCGTAGCCGCCGTGCGAAAGCGTCACGACCACGTCCTCGGGCGATATCAGATCCTCGATCGTCAGATCCTCGTGATTGCTGATGATCTCCGTGCGCCGGGCGTCGGCGAAATTCTCGCGTGCGTATTCCAGCTCCTTGCGGATCACGTCGAGCAGACGCTCGGGGCGGGCCAGGATGTCGCTCAAATCGCGGATCTGGACCAAAAGCTCCTGGAACTCGGCGACGATTTTCTCCTGTTCGAGCCCGGTCAACCGGTTCAGACGCATGTCCAAGATCGCCTGGGCCTGGGTTTCGGTCAGGCGGTAGCCGCCTTCGACGATCCCGAGCGCGGCGGTCTCACCCTCCGGACGGGTGTTGATCGAACCGGCTCGTTCCAGCATTTCAGGCACCGCGCCCGGGAGCCATGGGCGCGACATCAGCGCGACTTTTGCCTCGGCGGGGGACGGCGAAGCCTTGATCGCGGCGATTATTTCGTCGATGTTGGCGAGCGCGATCGCCAAACCTTCCAACACATGGCCGCGTTCGCGCGCCTTGCGCAATTCGTAAACGGTGCGGCGGGTGACGATCTCGCGGCGGTGGCGCAGAAAGGCGTCCAGCATCTCCTTCAGGGACAGGATTCGCGGCTGGCCGTCGACCAGCGCGACCATGTTGATGCCGAACACGGTCTCCATCGGAGTCTGCGCAAACAGATTGTTGAGGAGGATTTCCGGCACTTCTCCGCGCTTCAACTCGATGACCACGCGCATGCCGTCCTTGTCGGACTCATCGCGCAGGCCGTCCGAGGCGATTCCCTCGATCAGCTTCTCGCGCACCAGGTCGGCGATGCGCTCGATCAGCCTGGCCTTGTTCACCTGGTACGGAAGCTCCGTGATCACGATCGCCTGGCGGTCGCCCTTGCCGACATCCTCGATGTGCGTCCGCGCACGCACGTGCAGGCGGCCGCGGCCGGTCTTGTAGGCCGCAACGATCTCCTGGGCGCCGTTGATCAGTCCCGCGGTCGGAAAATCCGGGCCCGGTACGATCTGCATCAGCTGCGCGAGGGTTATGTCGGGATTTTCGATCAGTGCGATGCACGCCGAGACGATTTCACCGAGATTGTGCGGCGGAATATTCGTCGCCATGCCGACCGCGATGCCCGAAGAGCCGTTGATGAGCAGATTCGGGACGCGGGTCGGCAGCACCGACGGCTCGCTCTCCGATTCGTCGTAATTCGGCACGAAATCGACCGTTTCTTTGTCGATGTCGGCGAGCAGCTCGTGCGCGATCTTCGACATGCGCACTTCCGTGTAGCGCATCGCCGCCGGCGGGTCGCCGTCGACGGAGCCGAAATTTCCCTGGCCATCCACGAGCAGATAGCGCATGGAAAACGGCTGTGCCATGCGTACGATGGCGTCGTACACCGATACGTCGCCGTGCGGGTGGTATTTGCCGATGACATCGCCGACCACGCGCGCCGATTTCTTATAGGCCTTGTTCCAATCGTTGCCGAGCTCGCGCATCGCGAACAGCACGCGCCGGTGCACGGGTTTCAGTCCGTCCCGTACGTCCGGCAATGCGCGGCCGATGATCACGCTCATCGCATAATCCAGGTAGGATTTGCGCATCTCGTCTTCGAGATTGACGGGCAATATTTCGCGTGCGATCTCGGCCATGAGCGAGAGTCCGGTGTGCCGTATTGCGGCTGCTAATGAGCGGGTTTAAGGGAGGCCAAACTCGATCTCGACATCGAGAAATTCTAGCACAGTTGCGCCTGCGCCTTAAGCTCCGCCGGGGTTAAATGGCTATACTTGGTCCATGGCAGCCGTTCCAGCCGATTTGAGCATCAACGCCCGCTGGATCCTGCCCATGACGACCCGCGGGCTGATTTTGGAGGCGCATTCGCTGATCGTTCGCGACGGCCGCATCGCCGAGATTCTGCCGCGCGCCGAAGCACGGATGAAATATGCGCCGACCATGACCGTGGACCGGCCCGCGCATCTGCTGATGCCGGGCCTGGTGAATGCACATACCAACGCCGCCATGTCCCTGTTCCGGGACATCGCCGCGGGACTGCCGCTGAACGGCCGGCTTTCGGAGATCATCAGACCCCTGGAGCGGCGCTTCGTGAACCGGGAATTCGTGCATGACGGCGTGCTGGTATCCATTGCGGGCATGCTTAAAACCGGCGTCACCTGTTTCGGTGACATGTATATGTTTCCCGGCGAGACCGCCCGAACCGCGGCGCTGCAGGGCATGCGCGCGGTGATCGGCATGCCGGTGTCGGACATCCCCAGCCCCTGGGCCAAGGGATGCGACGAATGCCTGTCGCGCGCCCTCGCCGTGCACGATGAATACCGCGATCATCCCTTCATCTCAACGGCGTTCGCACCGCAGGCGACGCTCAACCTGAGCGACGAAGCGCTCACCCGTGTGCTCACCCTGGCGAATGAACTCGACGCCGGCATTTTCATCCGGATGCACGAGTCCACCGCCGCGGTCGGCGAGTCCCTGCAGCGCCACGGCCGCAGGCCGCTCGAACGGCTCGAGGATCTCGGCCTGCTGACGCCGGCACTCAATGCCATCCACATGACGCATCTCAACGACGAGGACATCGCCCGCGCGCTGCGCACGGGTATCGCGGTCACCCTGTGCCCGGAGTCGAACCTGAAGAGCGGCAGCCCGCCGCCGCCGATCGCGGCGCTCGCCTCTGCCGGAATGCGCCTGGGGGTGGGCAGCGACGGGCCGGCGACGAACGGCGACCAGGACCTGTGGAGCGAAATCAAACTGCTGACGCTGTTGTCGCGGCAGTCGGGCGACTCGGCCCACGTGGTTGCGCCCTGGGACGCGCTCGCCGCGGCGACGCGCGGCGGCGCCTCCGCGCTGGGCCTCGAGGCGCAGATCGGCACCCTCGAGACCGGCAAGTGGGCGGACCGGTGTTGCATGGATCTGAGCGGTCCGAGCACCCAACCGCTGTACGATCCGTTGACCCAGTTGGTTTTTTCCGGAGGCCGTGAAATGGTGACCGACGTGTGGGTCGGCGGACGGCTGCTTCTCGCGGAATCCGGACTGACGCGCCTGGATTGGCCGGGCGTGTCGGCGCGCGCAACCGCCTGGGCCTCGCGGCTCGGGAGCGGAGGACAATGATCATGCAGACCATGACGGACAATGCCGATCCTGCGGAGATCGAGAAATTCAGCGATCTGGCACAGAGCTGGTGGGATCCACAGGGACCCTCCAAGCCGCTTCACGAACTCAATCCCCTGCGCCTGCAATACGTGCAGCGTGCGTTCGCCCTGCCGGACGCGCAGGTCCTGGATGTGGGATGTGGGGGTGGAATTCTGTCCGAATCGATGGCGCGGGCCGGCGCCCGCGTTCTCGGCATCGACCTCTCGGCCGCAGTGCTCGAGGTGGCCGGATTGCATGCGCTCGAGGGCAAGTTGCAGGTGGAATACCGCCGGGCGGCGGTCGAAGATCTGGCACGCGAACGGCCCCGCAGCTTCGATCTGATCACCTGCATGGAATTGCTCGAACACGTGCCCCGCCCCGACGCGGCACTCGGCGCCATGGCAGAACTGGTGAAGCCCGGCGGCCATGTCATCGTATCCACCTTGAACCGCAATCCGCGCGCCTTTGCCGTGGCAATCCTCGGCGCCGAGTACATCGCGCGCGTGCTGCCCCGCGGCACTCACGAGTATCTGAAATTCATCCGCCCGTCGGAACTCGCCCGATGGGGGCGCGCATGCGGTCTCGACCTGCGAGATTTGACCGGAATCGCCTATAACCCGCTGACGCGCTCCTTCCGGCTGTCGCAGGACACCGGCGTGAACTACCTGGCCCACTTTTGTCGTGCGCTGCCCTGACGTGTCGCCGCTGCGAGCGATTCTGTTCGATCTGGACGGCACCCTGCTCGACACGGCTCCCGACCTGGTGGGCGCGCTCAACGTCCTGCGCGCCGAGCACGGCCTCGCGCCCTTGGCCTTCGAGTCGGTGCGGCCGGCCGTGAGCCACGGCGCGGCGCGGGTGCTGAGGCTCGGATTTCCGCTGGCGGACGCGGACGAATTCGCGGCCTTGCAGCGGCGCTTCCTGGACATCTATCGCGCGGCCCTGAGCGCTGGCACGCGGCTGTTTCCGGGGATGGAGCGCGTGCTCGACACACTGGCATCGCGCGGTCTGCAATCGGGCGTCGTGACCAACAAGCCGGCCTGGCTCACCGATCCGCTGCTCGAAGGACTCGGACTTCGTGGCCGGCTCGCCTGCGTGGTGAGCGGCGATACGCTGCCGGAGCGCAAACCCCACCCCCTGCCGCTGCTGCACGCGGCAAAACTCGCCGGCGTGCTGCCCGGCGAATGCATTTACGTGGGCGATGCCGAGAGGGACATTCAGGCGGCACACGCCGCCGGCATGCCGGCGCTGATCGCCCGCTATGGATATCTGCACGCGGATGACCGGCCGGACGTGTGGGGCGCGGAGGGCAATCTGCATCGGCCTCTGGATCTGCTCGCCTGGATTCCCGGCGGCGCGCCGTGAACCCCGAATTGCTGCTGGGAGCCTTCGCGCTGGGCGCTGTGCTCGGCATGCTCGCAACGCTGCTGTGGCGGTCGCAGCGCGAACAACGCCTGCGGCTGGAGGCGGAGTTGCTGCGGGTCAGGGTGAAGACCGAGGATGCGTTGGATTCCGAACGCGAACTGGCGCTCGAGCGGGCGCGCGAACAGCTGCAGGGCGTATTCGGCGAACTGGCCCGCGATTCGCTCAAGAGCAACAGCGAACTGTTCCTGCAGCTGGCCCGGGAGCGCCTTGGCCGCCATCAGCAGGACGCCTCACAGGCCCTGAAGGAGCGGGAATCCGCGATCGAATCGCTGCTAAGGCCGATCCGCGAGGCGCTCGCACGGACCGAGGCGCAGATGTCGGCGATCGAGAAGGAGCGGATCGATGCCTTCGCCACCATCAAGAGCCAGATGGAGCTGCTGGCCAGCGGTCAGAGCCTGCTGTCGCGTGAGACGCGCAATCTGGTCACCGCGCTGCGCCGGCCCGACGTGCGCGGCCAGTGGGGCGAAATCACCCTGCGGCGGCTGGTGGAGCTGGCTGGCATGACGTCGCACGTGGATTTCACCGAACAGCAGCAACAGGGCACCGATGCCGGCGCGGTGCGTCCCGACATGATCGTGCACATGCCCGAGCAGCGCGACATCGTGGTGGACGTCAAGACGCCGCTCGAGGCTTATCTGGCGGCGGTCGAGGCCCAGGACGACGAGGAGCGCGGTGCCCAGCTCAAGCGCCACGCGCAAATCGTCGGTGCGCGGATCCGTGAGCTGTCCTCGAAGCAATATTGGTCACAGTTCGACCACAGCCCGGACTTCGTGGTGCTGTTTCTGCCCGGTGATCAATTTCTGGCGGCCGCGCTGCAGGAGAATCCCGGCCTGATCGACGAATCCTTGCGGCAGAACGTCATATTGGCGACCCCGTCGAGCCTGGTGGCATTGCTCAAGGCAGTCGCCTACGGCTGGAAACAATCGGTGCTTGCCGACAATGCGGCCGAGGTGCGCAGGCTGGGCGAGGACCTGTACAAGCGGCTTGCGGTCTTCGCCGAACATCTGGCCAGACTCGGCAAATCGCTGGGCGGCAGCGTCGATGCCTTCAACAAGGCCGTCGGATCCCTGGAATCGCAGATCTTGCCGGCGGCGCGGCGCTTTCCGGAGCTCGGGCTGCGCGTCAGCCGCGAACTCGAACCGCTCGAACCGGTGGCCGCACTGGTACGCACACCCCGGGAAGAGCCCCATGAACCCTAGGGATTTCACGCCGCGACCCGGGCTGCTGGCGGACCGCGTGATCATGATCACCGGCGCGAGCAGCGGCTTCGGCCGTGCCCTCGCCCTGGCCTGTGCCGGCGCCGGCGCCGGCGTCATACTGTGCGGTCGCAACAGCGCCAAGCTGGAGGGCGTCTATGACGAGATCGAAGCGCTGGGCGCCCCGCAGCCGGCCATTGCGCTGCTCGATCTGGCGACCGCCGTCGCCGCCGACTACGACGGCCTTGCGCAGATCATCCAGAACGAGTTCGGCAGGCTCGACGGCCTGGTGCATGCGGCCGCGCTGCTGGGCGACCGCAGTCCGATCGAGCATTACGACGTGCCGACCTGGTGCAAGGTGATGCATGTCAATTTGACGGCGCCGTTCATCCTCACCCAGGTGCTGCTGCCGAGCCTGCGCAAGTCGACGGACGCATCGGTGATCTTCGTGAGCAGCGGCGTGGCGAGGAACCAGCGGCCGTTTTGGGGCGCTTATGCGGTTGCCAAAACCGGACTGGAGTCGCTGCGCGACATGCTGTCGCAGGAACTCGAGGCAGAGGCAAACATCCGCGTGAACAGCGTCAATCCCGGCCGCATGCGCACCGCCATGCGCGCCGCGGCCTACCCGGCGGAGGACCCGAACACCCTCCCTGCGCCGGCCACGGTCACGGGCGTGTTCCTGTACCTGTTGAGCGCGGACGGCCGCAGCGCGCAAGGCGGCTATTTCGACGCGCAGGCCTGAAACGTCCGGGCTATGCGCGCTTGACGGCGGCTGCGGGCGTGACGGCATCTGCCGGCTTGCCGTTGTCCGCCGACTTGGCGGCATCGATTTCATTGATCAGCGCGCTGCGTTCGCCCGGCAGCAACGCGCGTGAATGTCCGCGCGGCAATTCGCGCGTGAGATGAACCGGGCCGAATCGCACCCGCATCAGCCGGCTCACGATGATCCCGCGAGCCGCCCACCAATGCCGCACCTGTGCCGAGCGCGTATCGCGCACCGTCACGTTCAGCCAATGATTGAAGCCCGCGCCGTATTGCGGGTCGGCCTGCAAAATGGCCATCGTATCGCCCTCGCAGTCGGTGGCAGCGCGGAATTCGCCGACCAGATCGTCGTTGAGCGGTCCGCGCATGCGCAGCACGTAGTCGACCGTGAGCGCGTGTGCACCGCGAGAAACGCGGTCCGCCCAAGTGCCGTCGCTGGTGAGGATCTCCAAGCCGCCGTCCACGGGAGGCATGGGCTGGATCGCGAGCCAGCGGCCGGAAACGCGCGGCAGCTGCAGGTGTTCCGCCGCGCGCGAGGTGGCCGCCTTCAGGTCGAGCGTGTCGCCCGGCGAGCGGTGAAACAGCAGCACATGCGATTCCCTGACCGCCGTGCGATGCAGCCGCACCGGCCGGCCGTCGAGGGTGATGCGGTCCCGCGGTTCGAGCTTGGTTCCCAGCGCGGGTACGGCGCCGTTGATTTGCAGGCGACCCTCGCGAATCCAGCGCTCCACCTCTCTGCGCGAGCCGACGCCGGCCGCCGCCAGGATTTTTTGCACCCGGTCCACCGGCGGCGGCGCCTCGCGCGTCTTGTCCTTGCGGGGACTCTGGCGTCGCGGCGGGCGCTCACGCATCGGGCTCAAAGGTCTTGCGTACTTCGGGCTACCAGCCCCTGCGCGCGCGGCGCGCCCGGGTCCTGCCCGGCTTCGCCGCGCTCGTCGGCGTCCTCGTCCGGTGCGGGTTCCTCGTCCGGTGCGGCGTCCTCATCCGATGCCGCCTGCGCCTCCGTCCCTTCCGCCGGGGCGTCCTGCACCGCGGCCGCATCTGACGCCGCGGCCACCGGCTCGGCGCCTGGCAGCGTCAGCTGTATGCGCAAATCCTCCATCTCGCGCAGCTGCGACAAGGTCGGCAATTCATCGAGCTTCTTCAACCCGAAATAATCCAGAAACTCGCGGGTGGTGCCCAACAGCTCCGGCTTGCCGGGTACGTCGCGGTGGCCCACGACGCGTACCCAACTGCGCTCGAGCAGGGTCTTGATGATGTTCGGATTGACGGCGACTCCGCGTATCTGTTCGATCTCGCCGCGCGTGATCGGCTGACGGTAGGCGACCAGCGCCAGGGTCTCGAGCAGGGCACGTGAATATTTGGCGGGCCGCTCCATCCACAGCCGCGACACCGGTTCCGCCACGGCAGCGCGGATCTGAATGCGAAAACCGCTCGCCACCTCCACCAGCTCCAGTCCGCGGGATTCGTAGTCGGCACGCAGCGAGTCGAGCGCCGCGCGCACTTCCTCGGCGTTCGAGCCGTCGCGCTGGTCGAACACGCCGACCAGTTCGTCCACGGCCAGAGGCCGGCCCGCGGCCAACATCGCCGCTTCGATCACATTCTTCACGTACGTTTCATTCATTTGAATCTCGCAATATCTTCGTTGGCAGCCTCGTCATCGGGCACCAGGGTGAGGTTTCGGCCGGGTTTGCCGAGCCGCACATGCAGCGGCGCATACGGCTCGGACTGCGCGATTTCTATCAGCCCTTCGCGCAGCAGCTCGAGCACGGCGACGAACGTGACGGTCACGCCGCGGCGCCCCTCATCGGCGTGGAACAGGCGTACGAAGTCCAGGAATCCGTTCACGGGCAGCGCCGCCAGCACGTCGGTCATGCGCTGCCGCACCGACAGGGGCTCGCGCTGCACGTGATGATGGGCGAACATATCGCTGCGCGACAGCACGTCCTGAAACGCCACCAGCATCTCCTGCAAGGTGACCTGCGGAGCGATCCGCACCACCTTGCGATGGGCGAGATCCGCGGTCGCCACCCAGGTGTCGCGCTCGAGCCGTGGAATCCGATCGATGCCCTCGGCGGCGCGCTTGAAGCGCTCGTATTCCTGCAGCCTTCGCACCAGCTCGGCGCGCGGATCCGCCTCGTGATTCTCTGCCTCGCCGTGCACACGCGGCAGCAGCATGCGCGACTTGACCTCGGCGAGCGTCGCCGCCATCAGCAGGTATTCGCCGGCAAGTTCGAGCTGCAGCACCTGCATCAACTCGATGTAGCGCATGTATTGGCGCGTGATTTCGGCGATGGGAATATCCAGGATGTCCAGGTTCTGCCGCCGGATCAGGTACAGCAGCATGTCGAGCGGACCCTCGAACGCCTCGAGGAACACCTCGAGCGCCTGCGGCGGAATGTACAGATCGCGCGGCATCTCCGTGATGGGCTGGCCCTCCACCACCGCGAAAGGCATCTCGGCCTGCGCCGGACCGGGCGCTGTCGCCGGCGCTGCGGGCACGGAGCTGGGAACGATGGTCAGTTCGGGTTTCATCGGTAATTCATGGCCATGGCTTGACGGACGGCATCGAGGGTATCGCGGGCTGCGGCGCGGGCGCGCTCACAGCCTTCCGCGATGATACCGCGGACGAGCTCCGGATTCTCCTCGAACTCCGCCGCACGCTTGGAAATCGCGGACACTTCGGCGACGATTTTTTCAATCAGCGGCGCCTTGCATTCGAGGCAACCGATGGCCGCGCTGCGGCAGCCGCTCTGCACCCAGGCCCGGGTCTCCTCGCTCGAATAGAGCTTGTGAAGATCCCACACCGGGCATTTGTCCGGATCGCCCGGATCGGAGCGGCGAACGCGCGCCGGATCGGTCTGCATGGTCTTGAGTTTCCTGACGATGGAATCCGCATCCTCGCGCAGTCCGATGGTATTGCCGTACGACTTGGACATCTTGCGGCCGTCGAGCCCCGGCACCTTCGGGGTCGCCGTCAACAGCGCATCGGGCTCGGGCAGGATCGCGATCCCGGTGCCCTCGAGAAATCCGAACAGCCGGTCGCGGTCGGCCACCGTGAGCCGTGCATTCGACTCGACCAGCGCGCGCGCCTTCGCCAGCGCCTCGGTGACGCCTTTTTCCTGGAATTCCTTGCGCAGCGAGCGGTACAGGGCGGCGTTGCGCGAACCGAGGCTCTTGATCGCCTTCTCGACCTTTTGCTCGAACTCGGCCTCGCGGCCGTAGATGTGATTGAAGCGGCGCGCCACTTCGCGCGTGATTTCGACGTGCGCAACCTGGTCCTCGCCCACCGGCACGAACTCCGCGCGGTACAACAGGATGTCGGCGCTTTGCAGCAGCGGGTAACCGAGGAATCCATAGGTTCCGAGATCGCGATCGGCGAGCTGCTCCTGCTGATCCTTGTAGGAGGGAACCCGTTCGAGCCATCCCAACGGCGTGATCATGGAGAGCAGCAGGTGCAGCTCCGCATGTTCGGGCACCTTCGACTGGATGAACAGCGTGGCGACGCTGGGATTCAGACCGGCGGCCAGCCAGTCGATGGCCATGCTCCAGACGTGCTCCTCGAGCCTGGAGGTGTCCGCATAGCCGGTGGTGAGCGCATGCCAGTCGGCGATGAAGAAATAGCACTCGAATTGATATTGAAGCTCGATCCAGTTCTTCAGGGCGCCGTGGTAATTCCCCAGGTGCAGCTCCCCGGTCGGGCGCATACCCGACAGAACGCGCCGGTTCTGTACCGGGCCGCTCATGCCGAATCCCCCACCAGCGCGCCGATGACCCGTCCCACGAGCCGCAAGGCCGGATCGAACAGCCAGCCGAAAAGACCGAAACCGGCGAGGCCGATGACCAGCAAAAATCCCACCGGCTCCACCCGATCCAGTTTCGCGCCAAGGGACGGCGGCAGCAGGTTGGTGAGCACGCGGCCGCCGTCGAGCGGCGGGATCGGCAGCAGATTGAGCACGGCAAGCACCACGTTGATCACGATGCCGGCCTGCGCCATCAGCGCGATCCACCCCACCATGGTGAGATTGCCGTTGAAGCGGGTCATGGCAGCGAGCACGCCGCACCAGATTGCCGCCATGGCCAGATTGGCCGCCGGCCCGGCCAAGGAGATCGCGATCAGGGCGCGCCGCGGATTACGCAGCCCGCGAGTGGCCACCGGCACGGGTTTGGCCCAGCCGATCAGAGGGCCGCCGACGGCCAGCAGCAGGCCCGGAACCAGCACCGTACCGACGGGATCGATGTGGCGCAAAGGATTCAAGCTCAGGCGGCCAAGCAGCTCAGCGGTACGGTCCCCGAAATAGCGGGCCATCCAGCCATGCGCGACCTCGTGCAGCGTAATTGCGAACAGAACGGGGATCGCCCAGATCGAAATCTTTGTAAGAAATGCAATTAAATCCAACGCTTACACTCATTATTTGACACGAAGTTAGAGCATTTGGCCAACGACCGCAGGGCATTATACGGTTGCCGGGTGCGCAAAGGGGCTCACATCGCCGCGTCCCACGCGAACCACGACGGCACGCTCGCCGGACAGGTCGATCACCGAGGTGGGCACCAGCCCGCAATTGCCGCCGTCGAGCACCAGATCCACCTTGCGCGGCCCGTGCTCCAATGTCTCGTAGATGTCCCTGGCGTCGGTGCGCGGGAGTTCCTCGCCGGGCAGCAGCAGCGTTGAACTCATGATCGGCTCCTGCAGCTCCGTGAGCAGCATGGCGGTCACCGGATGGTCCGGCACCCGCAATCCGACGGTGCCGCGTTCGTGTTTCAGCCGACGCGGGGTCTCGCGGGAGGCCTTGAGCAGGAAGGTGTAGGGTCCGGGCGTGTAGGCGCGCAACAAACGGTATTGCCAGTTGTCGACCAGCGCGTACTTGCCCACGTCTGCCAGGTCGCGGCACACCAGTGTGAAGTGGTGGTGGCGGTCGGTCTGGCGTATGTCGCGGATCCGCTGCAGTGCCGCCTTCTCGCCGATGTGGCAGCCGAGGGCGTAGCAGGAGTCGGTGGGGTAGACGATCACGCCGCCACCGCGCAGCACGTCCACCGCCTGGCGCACGAAGCGCCGCTGTGGCGAGACCGGATGCAGGTGCAGATAGATACTCATGACGCTGGGGTTATGATACGCGCATGAATCAGCTGCTCGAATGGTCGCCCCTGCTGGCATTTTTCCTGGTATTCAAACTGTCCGGAATCTACTGGGCGACGGCGGCCCTGATGGTCGCCTGCCTGATCGTGCTGTTCGTGCACCGCGCCAGCACCGGAAAATACAAGACGGTCCACGCGATCACTGCGATCATCGCCGTCGTGCTCGGCGCCGCGACGCTGCTGCTCCACGACAAGCGCTTCATCCAGTGGAAACCGACGGTGCTGCTCGCCTTGGCGGCGGTCGCGTTTCTTGCCAGCAACGTGATCGGCAAGCAGCCATTGGCGCGGCGCATGCTGGAGGGCGTGTTCAGCGAGCCGCTGCACATCGCCGCGCGCGGCTGGCGACTCATCAACACCCTTTGGGCTGCGTGGTTCGCACTGCTGGCGGCGCTCAACATCTGGGTGGCACGCAGCTTTCCGGAACACGTCTGGGTGAACTTCAAGGTCTTCGGCATCACCGCGGCCATGATGCTGTTCATGATCCCGCAGGTGCTGTGGCTCAACGGCAAGACCAAAGCCGCGCCGGGGCAGACCTGAATACCGGCCGCGAACAGCGTCTGCGGCAGGCGCTCGAGACGCGCTTCGCCCCCCTGCAATTGGACATCGAGGATCAGAGCCATTTGCACGCCGGTCACGCCGGTGCCGCCGGCGGGCACGGCCACTTCCGCATTCGCATCGTGGCCGAGGCGTTTCGCGGGGCGTCGCGGATGGCGCGCCACCGGCAGGTGTATGCCGCCGTGGGCGACCTGCTGCGCACCGACATCCATGCCCTGACCATCGAGGCGCTGGCGCCGGGCGAGCCGCTGCGATAGTTGGAGAGATGCCCCGGTACAGGCTAAACTGCGCGCCCCGGCAAGTCGGTCGCAGCGGCCGCTCCCGCCATTTTCGCGTGCAAAGGATTCAAATGACTCACATTTCAACCACGGCCTGGACCCAATTGTCAGCCGCCGCCGTCCTGGTCTTGCTGACCGCTTGCGCCAAGGGAACCCAGCCGCCCGCCCCGGCGGCGGATGCCACACAGGCCCCTGCGCCGGCGGCCATCGTCGATGGCACTGCCATCTCGCGCGAGGCGTACGAATTTTACCTCAAGAACCTCGCCGGCAAATCGCCGGTGGAGCTGACCCCCGAGCAGAAGGGGCAGGTCCTCGATGAAATGATCGGCATGCAACTGATCGCGGCGCAGGGAGTCAAGGACGGCATCGAAAAGGATCCGGAGGTGGCCGGGCGGCTCGAAATGGCCCGGATGCGCCTGATGGCCGACGCGGAATCGCAGAAATATCTCAAGGGTAAGGAGCCGACGGACCAGGAGCTGCACGCCGAGTACGACAGCGCCGTTGCGAGCATGGACAAGACCGAATATCACGCCCGGCACATCCTGGTCCCGAGCAAGGAGCTCGCCGAACAGCTGATCAAGAAGATCAAGGGCGGCGCCAAATTCGAGGACGTGGCCAAGGCGAATTCCATCGACGGATCCAAGACCCAGGGCGGCGACCTGGGATGGTTCACGCTGGCGCGGATGGTCAAGCCGTTTTCGGACGCCGTGAAGGGGCTCAAAAAGGGGGAAATGACTCCCGAGCCGGTGCAGACCCAGTTCGGCTGGCACATTATCCAACTGGAAGATACCCGTGAAGTGAAGCCACCGCCCTTCGAGCAGGTCAAGGAACAGCTGACGAATCGCGTCATGCAGAAGAAACTGCAGACCTACGTGGAAGAGCTGAAGAAGACCGCGAAGATCGAGAAGAAGATCTGACGGCACCGGCTGCAGGGCGGGTTGCGCGGATGCGTCGAGGCATCCGTTACCTTGCGAGCATCTCGAGGAAGGCCTTTTCGTCCAGGACGGTGATACCCAGTTCCTCGGCTTTTGCGAGCTTGGAACCGGGATCCGCACCCGCCACCAGGTAATGGGTTTTCTTTGAAACGCTGCCGGTGACCTTGCCGCCGCGCGCGGCGATGGCGTCATGCGCGGCGTCGCGGGTGAGCGACTCCAGGGTCCCGGTCAGCACGAAGGACTTGCCGTCGAACTCCCCCTGCGCTGGGGCCGCGATGGGCGGCCAGCCGATTCCGGCGCCGATCAGCCGGTCGAGCAGCGCGCCATTGTCCGCATCGTGCACATATGCCACGACGTGCTCGGCGACCGCAGGGCCGACATCCTGCACCTTTTGGATTTCGGCCTGGTCGGCGCGCCGCAGCGGCTCTAGATCGCGAAAGTGCAGCGCCAGAGCCAGCGCGGTGGCCTCGCCCACATCGCGAATGCCGAGCGCGTACAAAAACCGCGGCAGCGTCGTTTGCCTCGACGCAGCGATGGCGGCGTGCAGCTTCTGCGCCGATTTTTCGCCCATGCGCTCGAGCGCCGCCAGCTGCGCGGTCTGCAGGTCGAACAGATCCGCCGGTGTGCGCACGAGATTGGCATCGACCAGCTGATCGATGAGTTTGTCGCCCAACCCCTGGATGTTGAGCGCGCGTCGCGAGGCGAAATGCCGGATCTCCTCCCTGCGCTGCGCCGGACAGCTGCGGCCGCCGGTGCATCGTGCCGCCGCCTGTTCGGCCTCGCGCACCACCGGATTGCCGCATTCCGGACAAACGCTCGGCATAACCACGAGCTTCGCACCGGCCGGACGCCGCTCCGCAATGACCCTCACGACCTCGGGTATCACGTCGCCGGCGCGCCGGATCACCACCGTATCCCCGATGCGAACGTCCTTGCGGTTAAGCTCATCCATGTTGTGCAGGGTGGCGTTGCTCACCGTCACACCCCCCACGAACACCGGCTCCAGCCGCGCAACCGGAGTGAGCGTTCCCGTGCGGCCCACCTGAAACTCGACGTCGCGAACCGTCGTCAGCGCCTCTTCGGCCGGAAACTTGTGTGCGAGGGCCCAGCGTGGCGCGCGCGATACGAATCCAAGCTGGCGCTGCATCTCCAAATCATCGACCTTGTAGACCACGCCGTCGATTTGGTACGGCAGACCGGAACGCGATGCGCCCATCTCGCTGTAGTACGCGAGGCACTCATCGATTGATTTGGCGGCGCGCACCAGCGGACAGATCTTGAAGCCCCAGCTCTTGAGTACCTGCAGCATGCGGCCATGATGCTGCGGCAGGTCGCCACCCTCGACGTGGCCGATGCCGTAGATGAACAGATCGAGCGGCCGCGCGGCCGTGATCCTCGGATCCAGCTGGCGCAGACTGCCGGCGGCGGCATTGCGCGGATTCACCAGGATCTTCTCGCCACGCGCCGCAGCCTCGTGATTGAAGCGCCGGAAACCCGCGAACGGCATGAAGACCTCGCCGCGCACTTCGAGCACGCGCGGCGGTGCGTCGGTGCGCAGGCGCAGAGGCAGCGCCGCAATGGTCTTCAGGTTCTGGGTCACGTCCTCACCCGTCTCGCCGTCGCCCCGGGTCGCACCGCGCACATACAATCCGTGCTCGTAGGTGGCGCTGAACGCGAGACCGTCCAATTTCGGCTCCGCGGAGTACGCAATCTCAGCGAGCTGCGGAAAGCGCTCGCGGATACGCCGGTCGAAATCCCGCACCTCCTCCTCCGTGAAGGCATTATCAAGGGAGAGCATCGCCATTCGGTGCCGAACCGCGGCAAACGCCGCCGACGGCGCAGCACCCACCCTCTGGGTCGGGGAATCCGGCGTGATCAATTCCGGATGGGCGCTCTCCATCGCCCGCAGTTCGAGCATCAGGCGGTCGTATTCGGCGTCCGGCACCTCCGGATCGTCCAACGCGTGATAGCGATAATTGTAACGTTCGAGCAGAGCGCGCAATCGCGCGATGCGCGTCGCCGGAGCAGCCGCCGCACGTGCCTTCTTGTCCGGTTTCACGGCTGCGCTACGCGAGCAGGGTCTGAAAGCGCGCCACTTCGTCGCGCAGCGCAGCCGCTCGCTGCGCCGACAGCGGCACCCCGTCGGCATCCTGCACCTCTCCGGCAAGACTTTCCCCCAGGCTGCGGGCGGTTCGGATCAAGGCGTCCAGCGTTTGCAACGGCTCGGCTGGGCCGGGCAGCACCGCAAACAGGGTGACTCCGCGATATTCCTCCTCCGGCATCCGCGTCAGATCGAACGTGCCGGGTTCGACCAGGCTCGCCACGCAGAACATGGTGCGCCCGTCGACGTGCTTGCGGTGATACACGTTGTACCTGCCGTAGGCCAGCCCCTGCAGTTCGAGCGCCGTCATCAAACGCTTGCCCGGCCAGCGGGCGTCGTCCGGCGCACACACGCGCAGCGCCACGATCTTCTGCATTTCGCTCGCATTGCGTGCGGGTTCGGCGACCTGCGTGAAGCGGCCGCTGTCGTCGGTCCGAGCCCGCACCGCTTCGACCGGCTTGCGCGGCATGAAGCGGCGTTCAACCATCACCGAGGACGCCGCCGCCTGCAGCGGCTCCGCGGCAAGCGGCCCGGGGGCTGTCGCGGCCGACAGTTCATCGTCGAGTGTCACCTCCGCCGCATCGGCGGTCATCGGCGGCTCGTAATCGGTCTGCACATTGAGCGGCTCGAAGGGTGGCACACCGAACTCGCGCGGCTCCTCGGGAGCCGCATCTTCGTCCGCGTCCGGGGACGCGGACGGACCGGCACCCGGCGCTTCGGTGGCGGTGCGCAAATCGGCCTGACCGTGTGCCTGGCTGGAGCGCCGCGCGCCCCACCACCATATGCCGGCGATCACCAGCAGACCAAGCCCCAATAGTATCCAGCGAAACTCGGCCAATGATTCCTGCCCTTACATTGCCGCCATGCGCACGGCCTCGTCGACGTCGACCGCGACCAGGCGCGATACGCCGGGTTCGTGCATGGTCACGCCCACCAATTGGGTGGCGAGTTCCATGGTGGTCTTGTTGTGGGTGATGAATATGAACTGCACGTTGGCCGACATGTCGCGGACGATGTCGCAAAAGCGGCCGACGTTGTTTTCATCGAGCGGCGCGTCCACCTCGTCGAGGAGGCAGAAAGGTGCAGGATTCAGATCGAATATCGCAAACACCAGCGCCACCGCCGTGAGCGCCTTTTCGCCGCCGGACAGCTGGCTGATCGTGCTGTTGCGCTTGCCCGGCGGCCGCGCCATGACGGAAACGCCGGCACCCGCCGTCTCCTCGCCGTCCAGTTCCAGGTACGCGTGGCCGCCGCCGAACAGCCGCGGAAATTTTTCCTTGAGACCGGCGTTCACCCGGTCGAAGGTGTCCTGGAAGCGGGTGCGTGTTTCGCGGTCGATCTTGCGCATCGCCGATTCCAGCGTCTCGAGCGCATCCGTGAGATCCTTGCATTGGCGGTCGAGATATTCCTTGCGCTCGGATTGCTCCTTGAATTCGCCGATGGCCGCGAGATTGACCTGGCCGAGCCGTTCGATCCTGGCGTTGGTCTCCGTCAGCTGGGCTTCCCAGCTCTCGACCGTCGCCCCGGCCGCGAGACCCGCGACCAGTTCGCCCAACTCGAATTGCGTCGCCGCCAGCTGCTCGGCCATGCCCTCGCGCCGCACGTGCACCTGGCCGGCCTTCATACGCGCCTCTTCGAGCGCGGCGCGCGCTTGCTCCACCCCGGCCTCGAGCGCGGAGCGCCGGGCGTCGCGATCACGCAGCAGTGCGTCCAATTCGTCGGTTGCCACCTTGGCGGCGCGCTGCTCGGAATCGACCGCTGCGCGCCGCGCCAGCGCGCCATCCAACTCCAGCTGCAGGGCGGCCAGCGGCGAATCCCCGTCGGCGAGCTGCGCCGCGAGGCCGTCGCGCCTCAGCACCAGCGCCTCCAACTGCTGCTCCACCCTCATCAGGGACGATGTCAGGGACGTGTGCGACGAGCGCCGCGATTCGACCTGCAGCGCCAAATCGCGCGCGCTCTGCTGCGCGGTCTGCGCGGCGGCGCGGGCCGTGGCCAGATCGCCGCGCAGCTGATCGCGCTCCAGCTCGAGACCCACCCGCTGCGGTTCCTGTGCAGCCAGCAAATCGATCGCCATCTCCATCCGTCCGCGCGCCGCGCGCAGATCCATCTCCGTCCGGGCGAGTTCCGACTGCACATCGGCGAGCTCGGTCTCGAGATGCGATGCGCGCCGGGCGACGTCCGCCGTGCGAGCCGTCGCGGAGTCGAGTTCGGCCCGGCGGTTGAGATGTTCGCGATGCAGACGATTCACGTCGCCCTGCAGATGTTCACGCCGGTCCTCGCACTCTCGCACCTGGTCGCGCGTACCCTCCAGATCGCGTTCGAGCGCCTGGATCTGCTGTGCCATGTGCGCCACCTGCGCGCGGATCTCGCGCAGCGACTCCTCGCGTTCGATCACGCCCGTGTGCGGGTCGCGATCACGGGACAGTCGCAGCCAGTCGGTGCCGAGCCATATTCCGTCCTGGGTCACCACGGATTCGCCGGCGCGCAGGCGTTGCCGCCGCGCGAGCGCATCGCCGAGGGTCGCGGCCGCGTACACCGAGGACAACAATGATTGCAGCGCGGGCGTGCCCTGCACCTTCGCCAGCAGGGTGGAGGTGTCGGCGGCCTCGACGGCCGTTTGCCGCACACTCACCATTGCCAATTGGCCGCCGTCGAAACTCGCAAGCGACTCCGCCAGGCCGTCCAATCCGTCGACGCACACCGCCTCAAGATAGGAACCCAGCACGGTCTCCACGGCGCGCTCCCAGCCGCGCTCGACGCGCAGTTGCTGCGCGAGCCGCGGTCGCTCCTCGAGCGACTGCGCCTTCAGCCATAGCGTCACCTTGCCGGACGCCTTGCCGAGCGCGGCCTGCTGCAGCGCCTCGGTCGAAACCTGCGAGCCGAGCGCCGCCTGCCAGCGGGCGCGCAATTCATTCAGGGCAACGGTCTGTTCACGCTCGCGATCGCGTGCAACCGACAACTCGGCGAGCAGCACACGCAGCCCGGCCTCGGCCTGTTGTCCGGCCTCGTCGGCCAGGGTCGCGCGCTCCGTCAAGCTCTCCAGCTGCAAGGTGGGTTGAAGCTCGGCAAGTCCGGCGCGCTCGGCTTCCTGGCGCTCCCGCTGCTGCAGCAGGCGATGCTGTTGATTCTCCAGCTGCTCGATCCGCGCCCGCTCGACCTGCGTCTCGCCCTGTCCGAGCGCCACCGCCTGTGAATGGGCATCCCAACGCTGCTGCCAGGAGGCAATGGCCGTGTCAGCGCGTTCCAATTCCTGGCGCGCGGCATGTTCCTGCCCGGATGCCCGCTCCAGGTCCGGGACCATGGCCGCAAGCTGCGCCGACAGATCATCGATCTGTGCCCGGTCGCGCAGGATGACACCCGTCAGATCCTGAACCTGGGCCTGCGCCTGCTCGAGGTCCGCCCGCTGGCGCTGGCGCAGTTCGCGCGTGTACTGGATGCTCTGTTCGATCCGCGTGACTTCGGCGCCCGCCTCGTAGTAGCGCGCCTGTATGGCGCCGAGCGTGTCGGTCTTCGCCGCCTGATCCGCGCGGGTGCGCTCGATCTCGGCCTCCGCCGCCCGCAGGTCCGCGAGCGCGGCCTGCATGGCCGTGTCGGAATGCCGGACGACGCCCTCGCATTGGGCAGCCTCGACTTCGAGACCCTGCAGACGCAGAGCCAACAGCTCCGCCTGAAATTTGCGCTGCTCGTCCTTGAGCCCTTGATAGCGCCTTGCGGTCGCCGCCTGCCGCTGCAGGTGGCGGATCTGCTTGTCCACCTCCTCGCGCAGATCGTTGAGGCGATCCAGGTTCTCGCGGGTATGGCCGATTCGGTTCTCCGTCTCCCGTCGGCGCTCCTTGTAACGGGATATGCCTGCGGCCTCCTCGAGGAACGCGCGCAAATCGTCGGGCCGCGCCTCGATGACCCGGGAGATCATCCCCTGTTCGATGATGGCATAGCTGCGCGTGCCCAGCCCGGTGCCGAGGAACAGCTGCGTGATATCCTTGCGGCGCACCTTGATGCCGTTGATGTAATAGTCCGAGCTGCCGTCGCGACTCACGGTGCGGCGCAGTGACACTTCGTTGTAATTGGCGTATTGGCCGCCGATTTTGCCGTCACTGTTATCAAAGACGAGTTCCACCGACGCCGCTCCCAGCGGCTTTCGCGCAGAAGAACCGTTGAAGATCACGTCGGCCATGGATTCGCCGCGCAGATGCTTGGCGGAAATCTCGCCCATGACCCAGCGAACCGCATCGATGATGTTCGATTTGCCGCAACCATTCGGTCCGACGACGCCGGTCAGGCTGCTCGGAAAAGTCACCGTGGTCGGATCCACGAATGATTTGAAACCGGCGATCTTTAATTTCGTTAAGCGCATGTATTATCTTTGACCCTGGGTTCGGACCACGAATCAGAGTGCGCGTGGCCGTCAATGTGGCGCGTAGTGTAAAGTAAACGTCACTTTCGTAAACCCCCGCGCGCCGCGCATCGTCCGTTCCATGCAGCAACCCAGTACGACCCTCGAGACCTTCGCGAATCCCGCGCCGGAACGGGACTACACCATTCGCATGACCATCCCGGAGTTTAGCTGCCTGTGCCCGAAAACGGGACAGCCCGACTTCGCCACGCTCAAGCTCGACTACGTGCCAAATGAGCGCTGCGTCGAATTGAAATCGTTGAAGCTTTACATCTGGTCCTACCGCGATCGTGGGGCGTTCCACGAGGCGGTGACCAACGCCATCCTGGCGGATCTGGTGCGCGCCACGGCGCCGCGCTACATGCGCCTTTTGGCTGAATTCAACGTCCGTGGCGGCATTTATACCAGCGTGGCCGCCGAACACCGCCAATCCGGCTGGAACGCGGCGGCGCCCGTGCTCCTGCCCTGAGGGCCGCCGCCGGGCTGCCGGCCCCGGTATTGGGCGGACTTTGGATTAAATTCAATTAGTTAAAGAATCCCCAGGGTGCCCTGTACAGGCCTGCCCGCGTCGGTATAATCGCGCGCTCTTTCGTTAAGGAGCGGAGACTCACATGCCCTCGAAGAAGACCCAAAAGGCGCAAAAGAAGCCAGGCAAGGCGGCACCCAAGGCGGCGGCGCAGAAAAAAATCGCCAGACCGCCGACGAAAGCCGCATCGAAACCCGTAATCAAGACTCCCGCAACCAAGGCCAAAGTGAAATCCAGCAAGCCTCCCCAAAAGCCGACGACGGCCAAGACCCCCGTAGCCAAACCACCGTCTGTGAAAGCGCGCCCCGTAAAGGCCGCCGAGCCCGCCAAGGCGGCGCCAAAAGCGGAACCGAAGAGCATCCCGCCTCGCTCCGCGCCGATCAAATTCGACATCCGACCACTGGTCATGCCGCGCAGCCCGCTCGCCGAAGACGGCGCCGACTCGGACTCGCCGCTCTCCGCCAGCCTGCTGGCCGGCCCGCGCAACGTGAAGCCGTACATCGCGCGGCGCGGCGAACAGTACATGAACAAGGAGCAGCTCGAACACTTCGCGCGCATCCTGCAGAACTGGAAGCGCGATCTGATGGTCGAGGTGGACCGAACCGTGCTGCACATGAAGGACGAGGCCGCAAATTTTCCGGATCCCAACGACCGGGCGACGCAGGAGGAGGAATTCAGCCTGGAACTGCGCACGCGTGATCGGGAGCGCAAGCTGATTCGAAAGATAGACGAGGCCTTGAAGCGGATCGAGGACGGCTCCTACGGCTACTGCCTCGAGACCGGCGAGGAGATCGGCATCAAGCGCCTCGAGGCACGACCCGTCGCCACGCTGTCGGTGGAAGCCCAGGAGCGGCGCGAGCGCCGGGAGAAGCAGTACGGCGACCGGGACGACCGCTACCGCTGAGCCGGCCCGCAGCCTTGGACAGGCGCAGCTATATCGGCCGCTTCGCACCCAGTCCGAGCGGCGACCTGCACCTGGGGTCGCTGTACGCCGCTGCCGCCAGCTATCTGGATGCGCGCGCCAACGCCGGCCGCTGGCTGCTGCGTCTCGAGGACCTCGACACAGCGCGCGAGGCACCCGGCGCCGCCTCGCGCATCCTGGCCACCTTGGAGGCCTTCGGTTTCGAATGGGACGGTGAGGTTGCAAGGCAAAGCAGCCGGCTCGATCTGTACCGCGGCACCCTGGAGGACTTGCGACGGCGCGATTTGCTGTTCGAATGTTCCTGCAGCCGGCTCGAACTCGCCGACGAGGGCCGCTATCCGGGTCAGTGCCGTCACGGACCCGTGCATCCTGAGCGGCCGACGGCGACCCGGCTGCGGGTCGAACCGCGCAGCATCACCATCGTCGATGAGGTGCAGGGCCGTTACCGCCAGAATGTGTCCGCGGCAAGCGGGGATATCATCCTCAGGCGACGCGACGGGATTTTCTCGTATGTGTTCGCGGTCGTCGTCGATGACGCGGCACAGGGCGTCACGCACGTGGTGCGCGGCGCCGATCTGCTCGACAACACGCCGCCGCAGATTTATCTGCAGAACGCCCTTGGTGTGCCCACGCCGGCCTATGCGCATGTGCCGGTGCTGACGGAGCCCGACGGCACCAAGCTCGCGAAATCGCGCCGCAGCGTGCGCGCCGATGCAGGCTGCGCCCTCACCCAGCTTTGCGCAATCTTTGAGCTGTTGAATCTCGCGCCGCCGGCCTCGCTGCGCGACGGCGGCATCGACAACGCCTGGGCATGGGCGGTCAGACACTGGAAATTGAGCGCTTTGCCGAGACGGCTGACACTGCCCGCCGGCCTCTGACAACACTTTGAAAATATTACAAAATACGCAAATTTGCGTTGGCGCTGCATTGCGCTATTCTTTGAATTGAGCAGTCCGCAAGCCGGACGATGATGGGCAGGCACGAACCGGCATACTTCGGTTGCGCGTCGACCCTAGCGAGCGAGGAGCCATATGAGCGAGCCGCGAGTAATCAAGAAATACCCGAACCGTCGCCTCTATGACACCGTCGAGAGCCGGTACATCACACTGGCGGATGTTCGGCGTTTGGTGGTCGAGCGATGCGATTTCGTGGTGGTCGACAAGAAGAACAACGTCGACATCACGCGCAGCATCCTGCTGCAAGTCATCGCAGAACAGGAACATCTGGCCGAACCGATTCTCAGCCAGGATTTCATGGTCAATGTCATCCGCTCCTACGGCGGCAGCATGCAATCGCTGGTGAGCGGCTATTTGGACCAGAGTCTGCGGGTGTTCACCAATCAGCTGCGGGAGAACCGCGAGCGCGCCAAGTCCGCGGGAAGCGATGGCACGCGGTCACGCGGATCACAGGATGAGGTGGCGCCGGCGGCGCTGTCGGCAAATTCCGCGCACGGACACGCCGACTCGAAGTAATCCCCCGACATTGGGGACTCCGCGAGGACGCGGGCGCCCAAAGCGGCGGCCGGGATTCTGTTGGGGTGGCCGCGCGCCTTTGGATGGTCTGCGGCCGGTCCCCGCGGGCTAGGCGGCGTCGACGTTGCGCATCGACAGGCGTACGCGCCCCTGACGGTCGACCTCCAGCACCTTGACTCTCACCACATCGCCTTCCTTGAGCTTGTCGCCGACGCGTTCAACGCGCTCCTCGGAGATCTGCGATATGTGCACGAGACCGTCGCGGCCCGGCAGTATGGTCACGAATGCGCCGAAATCCATGAGTCGCGCGACCTTGCCTTCATAGATGCGCCCGACCTCGATATCGGCGGTGATGAGTTCGATTCGCCGTTGAGCTTCGCGGCCGGCGGCGCCCTGCACCGAGGCGATTTTGACCGTTCCGTCGTTCTCGATGTCGATGGAGGTGCCCGTCTCCTCGGTGATCTGCCGGATGACCGCACCGCCCTTGCCGATGACGTCGCGAATCTTTTCGGGATCGATCTTCAGCGTGATGATGGTCGGGGCCCACTCGGACATGTTGTCTCGCGGCTTGGCCAGCACTTTGTTCATTTCGCCGAGTATGTGCAGCCGGCCATCGCGCGCCTGGCTCAACGCGACCTTCATGATCTCGCGCGTGATGCTGGTGATTTTGATGTCCATCTGCAGGGCGGTAATGCCGTCCTTGGTGCCGGCCACCTTGAAATCCATGTCGCCGAGGTGATCCTCGTCGCCCAGGATGTCGGTGAGCACCTGGAACCGCTCGCCTTCCTTGACCAGCCCCATCGCAACGCCGGCTACCGGCGCGCGGATCGGCACGCCGGCGTCCATCAGGGCGAGGCTGGTACCGCACACCGACGCCATGGAACTCGAACCGTTGGATTCCAGGATTTCCGAGACCACGCGGATGACATAGGGGAATTTCTCCAAGCCGGGCATGACGGCCTTGACGCCGCGCTTGGCGAGATTTCCGTGGCCGATTTCCCGGCGCTTCGGCGAGCCCATCATGCCGGTCTCGCCGACGCTGAACGGCGGGAAATTGTAATGCAGCATGAACGGCTCTTTCCGTTCGCCGGTCAGGCCGTCGATGATCTGCGCGTCGCGTCCGGTTCCGAGCGTGGTCACCACCAGGGCCTGGGTCTCGCCGCGGGTGAACAGTGCCGAGCCGTGGGTGCGCGCAAGCACACCGGTACGGATGCTGATCGGCCGCACCGTCTTGTTGTCGCGGCCATCGATTCGCGGATGGCCGTCAAGAATTCGCTGGCGCACAAGCCTGTGCTCGAGATTGAAGAATTCGGTGCCGACTTCCTCCTTGGTGAACTTCGGCGCCTCGCCGGTGGTCAACGCGTCGAGCAGCGAGTTCTTTATTTCGCTGATTTTGGCATGCCGTTGTTGTTTTTCGGTCAAGGCATACGCGGCCGCCAGACTCGTCTCGGCGAAGGTGCCGACCGCGTGCTTCAGTTCGGTGATCTCCGCGGGGGCGGCCCAGGACCACTTCGGCTTTCCGGCTTCGGCGGCAAGCTCGTTGATGGCCTTTATCGCGACCTGCATCTGTTCATGGCCAAACGTGACGGCCCCGAGCATGACTTCTTCATTCAGGCCAGCCGCCTCGGATTCGACCATCAGCACCCCTTCCGCGGTGCCCGCAACCACGAGATCCAGCTGCGATTCGCCCAGTTGGGTCGCGGTGGGATTCAAAATGTATTTGCCGTCCTTGTATCCGACACGCACGGCGCCGATGGGACCCATGAACGGCAGACCGGAAATGGCAAGCGCAGCCGAGGCGCCGAGCAGGGAAGCGATGTCCGGATCCACCTCTGAATTGACGGACAACACGGAGGCCACCACCTGCACATCATTGGTGAATCCGTCGGGAAACAGCGGCCGGATCGGCCGGTCGATCAATCGCGACGTCAGGGTTTCCTTCTCGGTGGGACGCCCTTCGCGCTTGAAGAACCCGCCGGGAATGCGGCCGGCCGCATAGGTCTTCTCCTGGTAGTTGACCGTCAGCGGAAAGAAGTCCCGGCCGGGCGTCGCCCTCTTGAGTCCCACCGCGGTCACCAGCACGACGGTCTCGCTCATCGTGACGAGCACCGCGCCATCGGCCTGGCGGGCAAGCTCGCCGGTTTCTATCGTGACCGTATGGTCGCCAAACTGGAAACTCTTCTTGGTAGTGCTCACCTGGAGCCCCTCTTGATGGATTGGTGGACACGCAGGCCTCGTGGCATGCGACGAAGCGGTCTTAGCGGCGTAACCCCAGACGTTCGACGACTTGGGTGTACTTGTCGGGAGTCTTGCTCTTCAGGTAATCGAGCAGCTTGCGGCGCTGGTTGACCATCCTGAGCAGTCCACGCCGAGACGCGTGATCGGCTTTGTGCGTGGTGAAGTGCTGGCTCAAGCCATTGATGCGCTCGGACAACAGGGCAATCTGGACTTCGGGGGAACCGGTGTCTTGCGCGCTGCGCTGGAATTTACCGACGACGCCCGATTTTTCTTCGCGAGTGAGTGGCATTGAAATCAAACCTCAATCAATAACTTAGACCCTTTAGGAAGGCGCGCATTGTACGCGTCGGAAAGGTCGCCCTCAAGCACGATTCGCAGCCGCGGCAACCAGCCGCAGCGGCACCAGGCGACCCGCGGCCTCGACTTCCCCCAAACCCAAAAACCCCAATCCCGGCGCGTAGATTCGCACCGTACCCGGGGCTTCGACGGGTATGCATACCGCCTGACCCTGGCGAAATGCCGCGACACCCTCCGCCGCCAGGTCCAAACGCCGGCAGGCGCCGAGGGCGGCATCCACGGGCAGCAGGACCGCCCGCCGCTGCGGCAGGTCCAGGGCTTGCAATGCCGCCAGTGTCCAGGTCGGCTCCGACCCAAACGGCGCAACGCCCACGCGGCGCAGACCGGTCAGGTGCGCGAGCGTGCCGAGCCGCGCGGCAAGATCCTCGGCCAACACGCGGATATAAGCGCCCTTAGTGCAGCGCACGACGAATTGCAGTTCGGGCGGGCGCCAGTCGACCAGACTCAGCTCGCGGATGCCGACGGACCGCGGGGTGCGTTCACGGGTCACACCGGCGCGCGCAAACACGTACAGGGGCGTGCCCTGCTGTTTGATGGCCGAGTGCATGGGCGGCATCTGCAGATAATCACGCGGAAAATCCTCGAGCGCCGCCTCGATCTGCCGCACCGGCCATTCCGGCAGCTCGCGTCTTTCGATGACCGGGGTTTCCAGATCGCCGCTCGGTGTACGCTCGCCCAAACGCGCCGTCACCAGGTAGGTCTTGTCCGCATCCAGCAGCCGCGCGCCGAATTTGGTGGCTTCGCCGAAGCAGATAGGCAGCATCCCGTTCGCCAGCGGATCCAGCGAGCCGGTATGTCCTGCTTTGCGCGCCTCGAACAGGTGCTTGACGCGCGCCACGGCTGCTGCCGAACTTGCGCCGAGCGGCTTGTCGAGCAGCAAAATACCGTGCACATCCGCCGGCCTCATCCGTCGCCGCCTGGTTCGGTTTTGGCGACGGCGTCCTTGCTGACCGCGTCGATCAGCTGCGTCAGGCGCACGCCGTGCTCAATGCTGGTATCCAGCTCGAAACTCAATGTGGGTGTATGGCGGATCATGAGCGCCCGCGACAGCGCATTGCGCAGGAAGCCGGCGGCGCTCTCGAGGCCGCGCTGCACCCGGGCGTCGGGGCCGTCGCGCCCGAACACCAGGTAATGCACGCGCGCGGTTCGCAGGTCGCCCGTGACGTCGACCGCCGTGATGGTCACATTGCCGATCCGCGAGTCCTTCACGTCGCGGCGCAGCAGCTCGGTCAACTCGCGTTGGATCTGATCGCCCAGCCGTCGTGCGCGTGGATTATCTCGCGGCATGCGGCACGCGCGACGCTACAGCGTACGCGCAACCTCCACCCGCGAATAGCACTCGATCTGATCGCCCTCTCGCACATCGTTGTAGTTCTTGACGCCGATGCCGCACTCGGTGCCGGCGCGCACCTCGTTGACGTCGTCCTTGAAGCGCTTCAGGGACTCGAGTGCGCCCTCGAAGATGACGACATTTTCGCGCAGCACCCTTATCGGGAAATTGCGCCGCACGTAGCCGTCGATCACCATGCAGCCCGCGACGGTGCCGAACTTGCTCGAGCGGAAAACGCTGCGCACCTCCGCCAGTCCGACGATCTGCTCCTTGACCTCGGGTGCCAGCATGCCGGTGAGCACCGCACGGATGTCATCGATGGCTTCGTAGATGATGCTGTAATAACGCACATCGACCCCGTGTTCCTTGATCGAGGCACGGGCAGCGGCGTCGCCGCGCACGTTGAAGGCGATGATGCGCGCCTTGGACGCGGCGGCAAGCGTCACGTCCGATTCGGTGAGGCCGCCGACGCCGGAGGCAACCACGTTGACCGCCACCTCGGAGGTCGACAACCCGTTCAGGGCGTCGCGCAGGGCCTCGACGCTGCCCTGCACGTCGGCCTTGACCAGCAGCTGCACCACATTCGGCTTCGCATCCCCCATGTTGGAGAACACGTCCTGAATGTTCGCCGATTGCTTGGCGAGTTTGACGTCGCGCGACCTGGCCTGGCGATGCATGGCGACTTCACGGGCCTTGCGCTCGCTCTCGACCACCAGCAATTCATCGCCGGCGTTGGGCGCGCCGGACAGTCCGAGCACCACCACCGGAATCGACGGACCGGCGGAAGTGACCGGCCTGCCGGCCTCGTCGAACAGCGCACGCACCCGGCCGAATTCCTGGCCGATGAGGATCGCATCACCCAGTTTGAGGATGCCGCGCAGCACCAGCACCGTCGCCACCGCGCCGCGGCCCTTCTCGAGGCTCGACTCGATGACGAATCCGGCGGCCAGTCCCGCGGTCGGGGCCTTCAATTCGAGCACCTCGGCCTGCAGCAGGACGCTTTCGATCAGCTGCTCCACACCCTGCCCGGTCTTCGCAGAGACCGGGACGAAAATGTTCTCCCCGCCCCATTCCTCGGGTATCACGCCATATTTGGTCAGTTCCTGCTTGACGCGCTCGGGATCCGCCTCCGGTTTGTCCATCTTGTTGAGCGCCACAACGATCGGCACCTTGGCCGCCTGTGCGTGCTGCACGGCTTCGATGGTCTGCGGCATGACGCCGTCATCAGCACCGACCACCAGGATGACGATGTCGGTCACCTGCGCACCGCGCGCACGCATGGAGGTGAACGCCGCATGGCCCGGTGTATCGAGGAAGGTCACCATGCCGCGGGCCGTCTCGACATGATAGGCGCCGATGTGCTGGGTGATGCCGCCCGCTTCGCCGGCCGCCACCTTGGTGCGGCGGATGTAATCGAGCAGGGAGGTTTTGCCGTGATCGACGTGGCCCATCACGGTGACCACCGGCGGACGCGGCAGCACTTCCAGCGAAGCGTCCGCCGTTCCCTGCAGGTCATCTTCGATGATGTTCTCCTTGCGCAGCACCGCGGTATGCCCCATCTCCTCGACCACCAAAACCGCAGTGTCCTGTTCGATCATCTGGTTGATCGTCGCCATCACGCCCATGTTCATCATGACTTTGATGACTTCGGTGGCCTTGACTGCCATTTTTTGCGCAAGCTCCGCAACGGTCATGGCCTCGCCGATGGCAACCTCACGCACGACCGGCTCGGTCGGCATCTCGAAGCCGTGTTTTGCATCCGTGTCGCCGCCAACCGAGCGCCTGCGCCCGTCGCGTGACTTCTTTTTCTTGTGGCGGGCGCTGACGTCGCCCGCGATGTGCAGCTCCTGCCGGCCGTAGCGGGTCGCCTTGTCGTCCACCACGACGCGCGCCGTCTTGCCGGGCTTGGCGGTGGCCGCCTTGCGATCGCGCTCCGCCTGTTCGCGCGCCTGCAGCTCCGCTACGCGCCGCGCCTCATCCTCGGCGGTGCGCTTTCTGACCTCCTCGTCGGTGCGGCGCCGGCTCTCCTCCTCCAGACGCTCCCGATCGAGGCGCTCGCGTTCGCGGCGCTCGCTTTCCTCGCGCTCGATCGCCGCCTTGGCCTGTTCCTCGGTCTCGCGCAGCTTTTCGATCTCTTCCTGCTGATGGCGCGCCTGGTCCTCGAGCACCTCGCGTTTGACATAGGTGCGTTTGCTGCGCACTTCGACGTTGACGGTGCGGGCACGGCCCTGCGGGCTCGCGAGCTTGAGCTCCGACTGCGACTTGCGCCGCAGGGTGATCTTGCGTGGAGCGGCATCGGCCTGGACATCGTCACGGCCGTGGCTGCGCCGCAGATGCGTCAGCAGTTCATGCTTCGCCTCCTCGCTGATCATGTCCTCGGCGCTGTCGACCTTGATGCCGGCCTGATCGAGCTGCTGCAGCAGCCGGTCGACCGGAACCTTGAGCACCTCGGCGAATTGCGCGACGGTAACGTCTGCCATGAATTTAGCTCCTAAACCTTCGCTTCTTCCGCGAACCAGTGTTTGCGGGCTTCCATAATCAGTTCGGCAGCCTTCTTTTCATCGACGCTGCCGACCTCAACGAGCTCATCCACCGACAGATCTGCAAGATCCTCGCGCGTGCGCACGCCCTTGCGTGCCAGGGCCTTGGCCATGGCCTCGCCGGTGATCTCCGTGAGATCCGCCGCAGGTTCCGCGCCGTCCATGGATTCCTCGCTCGCGATGGCCTGGGTCAGCAGCACGTCGCGCGCGCGCGTGCGCAGCTCCTTGACGATCTCCTCGTCGAATTCCTCGATGCCATTGAGCTCACTCGCGGGCACGTAGGCGATTTCCTCGATGGTCGAGAACCCTTCCTGGACCAGGATGCTCGCGACGTCGGCGTCCACATCCAGCTGTTTCATGAACGTTTCGCGCAGCGCCAGGGATTCGCTTTCGCTCTTCGCCTCGGCCTGCGACTCGCTCATGACGTTCAATTCCCAGCCGGTCAATTCGCTGGCCAGGCGGATGTTCTGGCCGCCCCGGCCAATGGCCTGGGAGAGCTTGTCCTCGGCAACCGCGATGTCCATCGAATGCGAGTCCTCGTCGACCACGATCGAGGTGACCTCGGCGGGCGCCATCGCGTTGATGACGAATTGCGCGGTGTTCTCGTCGAACGGAATGATGTCCACCCGCTCGCCGGCGATCTCGTTGGACACCGCCTGCACCCGCGAGCCGCGCATGCCGACACAGGCGCCGACCGGGTCGACGCGCGGATCGTTGCTGCGCACCGCAATCTTGGCACGCACGCCGGCGTCGCGCGCGGCTGCGAGAATATTGATCAGTCCCTGCCCCACTTCCGGCACTTCCAGCTTGAACAATTCTATGAGGAATTCGGGCGCCGTGCGCGACAGGAACAATTGCGGACCGCGCGGCTCGGAGCGGACCTCTTTCAGGTATGCCTTGATGCGGTCCTGGGAACGCACGGGCTCACGCGGAATCATCTCCTCGCGCGGAATGAAGCCTTCGGCATTGGCGCCCAGATCCACATAGATGCCGTTGCGATCGACGCGCTTGACGATTCCGCTGACCAGCGTGCCGGCGCGGTCCTTGTAGGCGTCGACGACCTGCGCCCGCTCGGCCTCGCGGACCTTCTGCACGATGACCTGCTTGGCGGTTTGAGCGAGTATGCGGCCGAATGGCACGGATTCCATCGGCTCCTCCACGTAGCCGCCCGGCTCCACGTCCTTGTCGATCTCGCGGGCGTCGTCCATGCGCAACTCACGGTCGGGCACCTCGAGCTCGGTCGATTCGTCGGCGAACACCTTCCAGCGGCGGAAGGTGTCGTAGCCGCCGGTCTTGCGATTGATCGACACGCGCACGTCCAGTTCCTCGCCGTACTTCTTGCGCGTCGCGGATGCAAGCGCGGCCTCGAGCGCATCGAAGATGATTTCCTTGTCGACGCCCTTTTCGTTGGATACGGCATCCACCGCCATCAGAATTTCTTTGTTCATCGACCCTGACTCCTGGTCTGCGCGATCCGAGGACCGCCGTTCGCCCGTCCGGCTCATACCGGTTTCAATCTCGCCTTTTGAATTCGCTCGATCGGCAGGCGGCACTCGCGTCCGTCCACATCTACCACAATCACGTCGTCCGACACCGATTTCAACGATCCGGCGAATCGCCGTCGCCCGTCGATCGGCAGCTTCAGTTCCGCCAGCACCCGCGCGCCGACGAACCGCTCGAAATGCGCGCGCGTGCGCAATATCCGATCAAAGCCGGGCGAGGACACCTCGAGCGTGTAATGACCCTTGATCGGATCTTCGGTCTCCAGCACCTGGCTCACCTGGTGGCTCACCCGCGCGCAATCGTCAACCGTGATGCCGGCCCCGGAATCAGCGGCCCGGCGGTCGATGTAAATCCGCAAGACCCCGCCGCGACCGGCCTGCGCAAACTCAATATCGACCAACTCGTAACCCAGGGCCTCGATCGGCGGCTCCAGCAAGCGCATCAAGGCGTCACGCATTGGTCTATAAACCTGCAGCCAAACAAAAAAGGGGACCATCGGCCCCCTCCCTTTAAAGAAAAAGCCCCATCGGGGGGCTTCATGCACAAAGCGTTGGTCCGAACGGTTGGCCGCCCGCCGTTCTCAGGAACGCACAAACTGCGCCCCCGCCGAGGGCCGCGATTATAGGCAAACCCGGGTCAGGGGTAAACCCTGATCTCTCGCGACTTTGCGGAAATAACTAGGGCCGCAATCACTGCGGCCCTAGTCCTCGCTCGATCGAAGCGCCGCTTACCAGCGCTTGGGGCCGCGCGAACCGCCGCCGCCGCCGCCGCCACCGCCACCGGTGCGCTCCTGAGCCTCGTTCACCTTCAGCGCACGCCCGTCGACGTCATGGCCGTTCAACGCTTGCATCGCACGCGCAGCATCTGCGCTTGCCATTTCCACGAAGCCGAAGCCGCGCGGACGGCCGGTGTCGCGATCATTAATCAAGGCCACCGATTGAACGGCGCCGTGCTTTTCGAACAGCGCGCGCACCGCGGACTCGTCCATTGAGAACGGGAGATTGCCAACATACATTTTCGTCATGTGAAGAATACCTGCTACAAAAGAAACTATCGGCTGGTCACGCGTGCGAACTGGGATGCAGTGTGCGGTGTGCCTGCCACCTGGATCGAAGAAACCTGCTTTGTGGGTTGTGGTCAAGGTGACGCCGGAGCGGCGCGGTGACCATAAACGGACCAAGTAGAACTTCACGAGCCGGCGCATATAATACAGTAATTTACGGGCGAACACGAATAGTCAAAAACATGGCTACTGGGGCAGGCGGGCGGCCACGGCAACCCGGTATGGGCGCCGCACCGTCCGGCGCGGCCGGTCGGTATCTGGCGCCCCGATATTGGCCCACCTGGCTCGGGCTGGCGTTTCTGCGGACCCTGGAATGGCTGCCCTTTAGGGTACAGCTGCGCTGCGGGGCAGCCCTCGGGTGGCTGGTTAGGCGCCTGCCGCTGGCCTATGTGCGCATTGCGCAGCGCAACATCGCGCTGTGCATGCCCGATCTGTCCGCCGAAGCCCGGGAAGGGTTGCTCGAGCGGCACTGCGCCAGCCTGGGGATGGCTCTGTGCGAAACCGCCGACACCTGGTGGAGCAGCGATCAACGGGTACGCCGCCTGGCACAGATCGAGGGATTCGCGCACCTCGAGGCGGCTCTCGCCAAGGGCCGTGGTGCGATCATGATCGGCGGCCATTTCACCACCATCGAAATCGCGACCCGTATTCTCGGCACCGTGGTACCGCTGAACGTCGTGTACCGCCCCACCAAGAACGCCTTGCTCGCGGACATCATGCGAACAAGCTTTTGCCGGCACGGCCACCCCATTGCACATGATGACATCCGCACCATGATCCGCGCGCTGAAGAACAACGAGGTGGTGTGGTACGCGCCGGATCAGAGCTATCGAAACAAGGGCGCGGCGATGGTGGCCTTCTTCGGCATTCCGGCGGCAACCACCACCGCCACCTCACGCCTAGCGCGCATCTCCGGCGCGTCCGTCCTGACCTATTTTCCAGAACGGCTCCCCGGTGCGGCGGGTTACCGCGTCACCATCGGCCAGGCGTTCGATAACTTTCCGAGCGACGATCCGATCGAGGATGTACGCCGGTTCAACGGCCTGCTGGAGGCGCAGATTCGCAAAGTGCCCGAGCAATATCTGTGGGTGCACCGCCGCTTCAAGGGGTTGGACGTCGATTATCCGGACTATTACGGGCGCGACTCGCGCAATCCCGCCCGCGCTCCGGGCGTCTGACGTCCGGTCAACCGGACCCCTTGGAGCTGCGGCCTTGCACACGCACCGTTCGAGGCGGCCTTGTGGGCGAATCGCGCCGCTGCTGGGCGAGCACGTGGTGCGCCAACCGGCTCCAGGCAGCCTTGTAGGATCCGGCGTCCCGGCCGCCATCGCCCGGCAATCGATCGTCTTCGACCGCTTTGCGTCCCATACCCCCTCCTTAAAGCCAACAACCGCATCCTGCGTGACGTACGCTGCCTGTGTACGATAGCGCACATGGCCGGCAAACACCCCTGAAATCGTCGACAATGGCGCCGTCCCGGCCTCTGCGCCGGTGGTCAGCGCTTGGCTGCCCAGAGGCGCACCAGGGTCACCAGAGTCCAGCAGATGCCGGCAATCAGCAGCAGCGCGGCGATAAACTGGCCGAGCCGGTCGCCGCTGCGATCATGATCCGCGGCGAGCGCCGCGATCAACCCCAGGAACAGCGCGGCCACGGCCAGCGCCAGATGGCGCCGCAGGTCCCGCACTGAGGGGGGGGTGGGCGGCGGGGTCCGGGCCATCGCGAGGCCGGCGGGCGGCTCGATGGGTGCGCCGCAGCCCACGCACGCCGCAGCCTTGCTGCTCACGGCGCGGCCGCATTCACTGCATGTCATCATTGCCAACCGCGATCTCCTGATGCACCGGGCATCATTTCGGAGCTTGCTCCGTTTGCGTGAAAAGCGCATCCCAGCCCGCATGGCCCAGGGCGCGCATCGTGCGGATGTTGCGCCGGTAGATTTCATCCGGGTCGGCGACGCTCGCGGCGGCGCGTTCGACGCTGGCTTCCCGCAACAGGTGCAGCATCGGATACGGCGATCGATTGGTGAAATTCTCGATGTCCCCGGGATTGGTGTCTGCAAACCGGTAGTCGGGATGAAAGCTCGCTATCTGCACTTCACCCTCGAGCCCGAGCCGCCGAAGCGCGCCATCGCACACCTCCAGGAATTCGTTGTAGTCGGCGAATCTCGTCAGGACGAAAGGATGGATCAGCAGCGTCGTTTCACACTCGCCGGGATCCTGCTGGTTCAGCCGGAGCAACTCGCCGCACAGGTCCGACAGCAGTCCGGCCGCACTTCGCCGCCGGCTCAAGCGGAAGCGCACGAGACCAGCGTCGTATACCCGCGCGGCAAACGGACACAATCCGAGTCCGATGACGGATCTCTCCAGCCAGCGCCGGGTTTCGGCGATCACGGCGTTCACCGGTTTCATGGTGGAAATGCGCTCACTTCGAGTATCCTATTTGGATGCCACAGGCCATTCCCGCAACGCTCATACCCGGCGACGGAATCGGACCGGAAATCGTCGACTCCACGCTGGCGGCCCTCGATGCGCTCGATGCCCCGTTTCAGTGGGAGCGCAAGATCGCTGGTCTCGAGGCCGCCAAAGCCGTCGGCGATCCGCTTCCCGCAGACACCATTGCGAGCATCCGGCGCACGCGACTCGCGCTGAAAGGCCCGCTTGAAACCCCGTCCGGCGGCGGCTACCGCTCCTCCAATGTCCGCCTTCGCGAGGAATTCAAGCTTTACGCCAATCTGCGTCCGGCGCTCACCATCATCCCCGGAGGACGCTTCGACAACATCGATCTCGTGGTGGTGCGCGAGAACCTGGAGGGACTGTACATCGGCCACGAGCATTACATCCAGATCGACGACGACCCCCACGCGGTCGCCATGGCGACCGGGGTGAACACCCGGCAGGGCAGCCGGCGGCTGTTGGAATTCGCCTTCGAGCACGCGATTGCGACCGGCCGCAAGAAGGTGACCATCGTCCACAAGGCCAATATCATGAAAGCCCTCACCGGTATCTTTCTCGAAACCGGTATGGAGCTCTATGAGAAAAAGTACAAGGGTCGCTTCGCTCTGGACAGCGTGATCATCGACGCCTGTGCCATGAAGCTGGTGCTCAATCCCTGGCAGTTCGACGTTTTGGTCACCACGAATCTGTTCGGCGACATCCTGTCGGATCTGGTCGCCGGCCTGGTCGGCGGCCTGGGGATGACTCCGGGCGCAAACATCGGCGCCGATGCCGCGATCTTCGAGGCGGTCCATGGTTCGGCGCCGGACATCGCAGGCAGGGGCATCGCCAACCCGACGGCGCTGCTGCTTGCAGCCGCAATGATGCTCGAGCATTGCGGACTCAAGGACAAGGCCGTGCGCCTGCGCAAAGCCATCGGCGACACCCTGAATGCGGACAAGGTCAGGACGGGTGATCTGGGCGGACGGGCCACCACGGCGGAATTCACCCGCGCGCTGGTGAAGCGGATCGCGGGCGGCTCCGCAAATCAGACCTAATCTGAAGAACTGACCGGATCGAGTCCCAGGTCCGCCGCGGCCGCGTGCAGCCGGTCCGATTCCAAATCCAGCGAACGGCAGGCGAGAAGGTACACGGCGGCGGATACCGGCAACCCGACCAGCATGGCGATATCGGCGCCGCCGAGCGCGGCGGCGACGGGACCGGTGTAGATCCCGGTGCTGAAGAAGGGGATCATGACCGCGAAACCGATGCCGTAGGCCGACAGGCCCCGCCAGTTCCACCTGCCGTACATGCCGCGCGCATTGAAGATTTCTCGCACCGAATAATGGCCCTTGCGCACCACATAGAAGTCGACCAGGTTGATGGCCGTCCATGGAGTGAACAGGTACAAAAGCACCGCCAGAAACTCGCCGAATTTCTCCACGAAATCGTGCGATGAGGCGAGTGCGATGCCGGTCGCAGCCAGTGCGGAGACCAGCAGGGTCACGAGGCGTTTGGCGAGGGTCGGCCGGCCCGGTTTGAGCGAGTCAGCCACGCACAGCAGGGTCAGCGATGCACCGTAGAAGTTCAGCGACGTGATGGTCACCAGCCCAAACAGCGAGCACACCAGAAGCGGCTTGCCGAATCCCGGAAATACGCCGTCCGCCGCCGTACGCAGCGCCGCAGCCACTTCCAGCGACGGATACAGCGACGCGGCCAGCGTGCCCACCAACATGGTCCATGCGCCGCCGATGAAGGCGCCGAGATAGGTCCACCAGAACGAGGCGCTCACACCCACATCGCGGGGCAGGTAGCGCGAATAGTCGGACACATAGATGGACCAGGAAATCTGATACGAAGCGGCCGCAAAAAACTGCGCGAGGAAGGCGACTGCGCGGAGGTTTCCCAGATCGAGCTGGGCGGCGGGCAGCGGCTGCCGGACCGCGGCGCACACGGTGAACACCAGCAGCGCGGCGATCAGGAGATAGGCGATCCAGCGCTGCGCCAAGTGAATGAGGTCATAGCCGACCACCGCCAGCGACACCGACAAAACCGAGAAGATCAGCATGATCGAGGTCGAATCCCCGCCGTACAGCGAGCGTACCGTCTGCGCCGCCAGGATCTGATTGAACGCGTTGAAGCCGATGTAGGCGATCAGCGCCACGCCCCATACCAGGAGCGCGCCAAGGTAGCCGAATTGCGGCCGCGACTGGATCATCTGTGCGAGGCCTAGCTGCGGACCCTGGGTTGAATGGAATGCCATGAAGAACGTGCCGAAGGCGCTGCCCAGGACCACGGCCACCGCCATCCAGACGAAGTTGCCGCCGAGCGCGATGCCCACGACGCCCGTGGCGACCGTCGCCAGGTGTGCATCCCCGGAAAACCACACCGGCCACAGATGCCACACCTTGCCGTGCCGTTCGGCCAGGGGCACGTAATCGATGGAGCGTCGTTCGATGAAGCGGTCGGCCATGCGCGGAAAATACTATCACCCCGCGCCGGCAGGCGTCGCACAGATGGAGTCTGCGGCCGCCCGCGTCAGGCCGCGTATTCGCCGACGGGAACCGCCTGGGTGACCTCCTGGCCGCCCGTGCCGAGCCTGAGAAGATCCTCGAGATTCTCCACCGTCACCGGTTTGCTCACCAGAAATCCCTGTATCTGGTCGCAGCCGTGCTTGCGCAGGAAATCGACCTGCTCGACCACCTCGACGCCTTCGGCGATGACCTTGAGACGCAACTCGCGCGCCATCGCGATGATGGCCGCACAAATCGCGGCATCGTCGCTGCTGACGTGCAGGTCCTTGACGAAGGAACGGTCGATCTTCAGCGTATCGACCGGAAATTGCTTGAGATAGCCGAGCGATGAATAGCCGGTGCCGAAATCGTCGATTGACAGGGTAACACCCGCCGCCCGCAGCCGGTTCAGGGCGGCCGTCGTCTCCCCGACGTTGCGCATCAAAACGCTCTCGGTAATCTCGATCTCCAGCTGCTGCGGCTTGATGCCGAATTGCCGCGTGGCGCGCAGCACCGAATCCACGAAATCCTCGCGCGCGAACTGCTGCGGCGACACGTTGACCGCGATCGTCAGATATCCGAGCCCCTGGCCAGCCCAGATCTTGAGCTGTTTGCACGCCTCGTGAACCACCCATTCGCCGAGCGGCACGATCATGCCGGTCTCCTCGGCGAGCGCAATGAAAGAGCCCGGCGGGATCCAGCCGCGGCTGGCATGGTGCCATCGCAGCAGCGCTTCGACTCCGACGATGGTGCCGGACGACAAGTCCATCTTCGGTTGATAGCACAGGGTGAAGTCGTTGGCTTCGAAGGCCCGCCGCAGATCCGATTCGAGTTCCATCCGGTCGAGCGATCGCACGTTCATCGATTCGCCGTAGAACGCATGGCCGTTGCGGCCCTGATCCTTGGCCTGGTACATGGCCATGTCGGCCTTGACCATCAGATCCTCCATCTCCGTGCCGTCCCGAGGAAACAGCGCGATGCCGATGCTCGGGGTGACCACGAAGCGGTGGCCGCCGCAGCTGAACGGCTCGGCGAGCGCCTGGCGCACGCGGGTCGCGATCGCAGCGGCCTGCGAGTCCTCGGTCAAACCGGTCAGCAGCACCACGAATTCATCACCGCCTACGCGCGCAATGCGGGTGTCGCCTGTGCCCGGCTCGGGACCGGCCTGCGCGACATAGTCCGTGGGTCGGATGCTGCTCTCCAGACGGCGGGCTACATCCTGCAACAGCGAGTCGCCGACCGCGTGGCCAAGGTTGTCGTTGATCCGCTTGAAGCGGTCCAGGTCGAGGTACAGCAGCGCGATCTTGTGTCCGGTACGTTCGGCGATGCGGATCGCCCGCCGCAGTTCGCGGCCGACGAGTTGGCGGTTCGGCAGGCCGGTCAATGTGTCGTAATAGGCCAGATACTGGATGCGGGCCTCGGCGCGCCGGCGCTCCGTGGAATCCCGCATCACCACGAGAAAGGCGCCGTCGGGTCTGGGGCACAGCCGCGCCTCGAAAGCGCGCTGCGCGTTGCCGCTGCCGATGGAGAATTCGTAACTCTGCACGCCGGCGCCGTCCTGCGCCTGCATCGCCTGGCGGGCTTTGCGCGCAACGTCGGCGGGCAGCACCTCCTCGAAGGACTTGCCGACTTGACCCTCGCCGGCGCCGGCTTCACCGGCCAGGCGCTCGAGCACGATGCCGTGCGAATCCACCACGAAAATGGTGTCCGGCAGGGCGCGCAGCAGTTCGCGGTTGCGCAGATCGCTTGCCTGCAGCGCGCGCACGTTCTTGTGGCTGCGATGCAGGAATTCGAGGCGGTGCGGAAGCATCGCCCAGAGGATCGGCTTGTTGACGAAGTCCGTGGCGCCCATCCGGTAGGCGCGGCCGATGGATTCGGTATCGTAGTTGCCGGTGACCATGACGATCGGCACGTCGAGTCCGGCCGGATGCGCACGAATCTGCGCGCACAAATCGAAGCCGGGACTGCCGGGTTTCTCCACCTCGATCAGCACCAGATCGGGTGCATGTTGCTCGAAGGCGGCCATGACGCTCTGGCTCTCGCCGGCCGCCACCGCGTTGAATCCCGCCAGCTGCAGCGTGTCGATGGCGACGATGCCGAACACCGGATCCTCATCGACGATCAACACTGTGGTTCTGGCGCGGTTTTCCATGCTAGGCAAGGCCCTGGCTCCGACAATCCGGGGTCGGTGATCCCGTCGTTATATTAGCGAGTCGCCATGCGGGCAAGGGCAATACGGACGGATTCGAGAACCGAGTCACATTGGTCGGTGCGGCACGTCGCGGGGGCGGCGCGCAGCGGCGATGGGTGCGAACCCAAGGCGAAGAACTGCGTGGTCCGTCCCATTAAATGAACTGCAGGTCGGAGTACTGGGACAATGCGCGTGTGAGCGTGGGCGGGAACCGGGCCGCTGCCGCGGTCAGACGAAAACGCGGATGATCTCGACCAGCAGCACCGATCGCTGCGCACTTGGACCGACCAGTATCTCGACCTCCCCGGCTTCGAGCACCGGCTCGAGACCTGCACCGAGAAATCGCAGCTCCGAGGCCGGCAGCTGCAGCTCCACCGTGCCGCGGCCGCCCGGTTGCAGATCGATCTTGCCGAAGCCCTTGAGCTCGAGAACCGGTCGCGCAACCTGCGCCAGTTTGTCGTGGGTGAACAGAAAAATGGTTTCCTCCGCGGCCCGCTCGCCCACATTGCTCACATCGACGCGAACCGTGAGGGTGTCGGCCGCCGTCACCCGGCGCGGCCACACCTGCAGATTCGACAGCGTGAAGCGGCCGTAGCCGAGGCCGTGCCCGAAATGAAACAGCGGCTCGTTCGGGACATCGAGATACTTGCCCGTGAAATGGTCATTGGGATTCGCCGGGCGGCCGCCCGGCCGCTGGCCGAAATACAGAGGAATCTGTCCCGCGGCCCGCGCCCAGGTGACCGGCGTGCGTCCGCTCGGCGACACACGGCCCGTGATCACGTCGGCGATGGCATTGCCGGCCTCGCAGCCGGGAAACCAGGCCGCGATCACCGACCCGGCCTTCTCCACCAGCCACGGCACGATCAGAGGTCGACCCGAGAACAGCAGCACGATGACCGGGGTGCCCGAGGACCGGGCCCGCCCGAGCACCGCCTCGGCGAATTCGCGCTGGCGTCCGGGAAGCCCCAGATGCGCACGGCTCGCCGCCTCGCCGCTCATGCGCGCCGCCTCGCCCAGGCACAGTACAATCGCCTCCGCATCCGTGCACACCTCGAGCGCGTGCTCAATCCCCGTCATGCCCTCGCCGTCGATATCCACGCCCGGCGCATACCGGATGTCGGCGGCCAGCGCGGCACGCAGGCCCGCCAGCACGCTCACCTGGCCCTCCGCCTCGGCGACCCCACACCAGGGACCCCGCATTTCTGCTGCCGCATCCGCCAGCGGGCCGACGACGGCCAGCCGGCGCACGCCGGCAGCCAGGGGCAGCGCTGCGCGATGATTCTTGAGCAGCACCAGGGAGCGCGCCGCGACGTCGCGCGCCAACTGCCGGCGCCGACCCACCGCGGCGGCATCCTCCGGTGCAGCCCCGCGGCGATAGGGGTCGTCGAACAGGCCCAGGCGCTGCTTGAGCGTCAACACCCGCCGCACTGCCCGATCGATCTGCGCCACGGTCACGAGCCCGCGCGCCAGCGCAATCGGCAGGCCGCGTCGGTAGGCATCGGACATCATGTCGATATCAACGCCGGCGTTGAGCGCCAGCGCCGCCGCTTCGGCGAGATCCGCGGCGACACCGTGCTGGCGCAGTTCGCCAATGGCGTTGTAATCGCTGATGATGACGCCATCGAAACCAAGCCGCCCTCGCAGCCAATCCTGGAGCAGTGCAACATGGGCAGTCATCGGCAGACCCGCCAGATCGGTGAATGCCGGCATCAGCGCCGCCACGCCGGCGGCCACCGCCGCCTCGAACGGCGGCAGGTGCACTTCGCGCAGGGTGCGCTCGGAGATGTCGACCGAGGCGTATTCGCGTCCGGCAGTCACCGGTCCATAGCCCACGTAGTGTTTGGCGACCGCCGCCAGCGCATCGGCCGCAGCAAGATCGGGTCCCTGGTAACCCAGGACCTTGGCCTGCGCCATGCGCATGCCCACGAAGGGATCCTCGCCCGGACCCTCGGCGCTGCGGCCCCAGCGCGGATCGCGCGCCACATCGAGCATGGGCGCGAAGGTCATGGCGAGCCCGTCGGCGGCCGCTTCGCGGGCGGATTCGCGCGCGGTCAGCGACCAGACCTGCGGATCGAAGGTTGCCGCTTCCCCCAGCGGTACGGGAAACGCGGTGCGATAGCCGTGAATGACGTCGAATCCGAACAGCAACGGGATGCCGAGCCGCGATTCCTGCACCGCCAGCCGCTGCATCTCGCGCACCGGTTCGGCGCCCACCAGATTGAGCAGATTGCCGATCGTGCCCGCCTTGATGGCCTCGGTGGAGTCGCCGGCGATGATCGGACCGGTGACCGCGTAGCCGGCGGCCGTCATGGTGAGCTGACCGAGCTTCTCGGCCAGCGTCATCTCCCCCATCAGCGTCTCAATTCGGTCCACGGACGGCTCCTCGGCACCCGGCTGTACGTGCACGCAGACTGATTGATAATGGCAATCGGTTCCCGCAGCACCAAAGGCCTCCCATGATGAGCAATCGGGCAGATCAGACGAGCCCCGCACCGGATCCTGACGAGGTTGCCCATTCCGGCGTGGTGCCGCAAGCCGCCATGATGCTGCGCGCCTTGTGGATTTCACCCGTGCGCAACATCCTGTTTGCCTTGTCGGGCGCGACCATCCTGGTGATAGTCGCCACCGCCTACGGCCAGATCCGCCTCAATCGCTGGAATCAGCCCTTCTACGACGCATTGTCGCACCGAGTGTTCCAGGAATTCCTGGTGCAACTCGGCATTTTCGGGCTGATCGCCGGCGCTTTGCTGGTGCTCAACGTGGCTCAGATCTGGCTGGTGCAGATGCTGAAGCTCAAGCTGCGTGAGGGATTGGTGCACGATCTGATCCAAAATTGGATGGTTCCCGGCCGAGCCTTCCGGCTGGCAAACGCCGGCCCCATCGGCGTGAACCCGGATCAGCGCATGCACGAGGATGCACGCCATCTCACCGAACTGTCGGCCGATCTTGGCGTCGGATTGCTGCAGGCGACGATTCTGCTGGCGACCTTCGTCGAGGTGCTGTGGGCCATTTCGAGCAATTTCGTGTTCCACCTCGCCGGCCGAAGTGTCGTCATCCCGGGCTACATGGTGTGGGCGGCGGTGTTGTATTCCGGGTCCGCCTCGCTGCTGAGCTATTGGGTTGGCCGCAGCCTGATCAACGGCAATGCCGACCGCTATGCGCGCGAAGCCGACCTGCGTTTCTCGATGGTGCGCGTCAATGAACACATCGACGCCATCGCAATCGCCGGCGGCGAGGCGGACGAGGCACGGCGCATCGAAATCGATCTCGCGGCGGTACTGGCGGCGACGCGCCGGCTGGTGGTCGGCCTCACCAATCTCGCCTGGATCACCTCCGGTTACGGCTGGTTCACGCTGGTCGCACCGATCCTCGTCGCGGCACCGCTGTATTTCGCCGGAACCATTTCCTTCGGCGGCCTGATGATGGCCTCCGGCGCGTTCATGCAGGTCCAGTCCTCGCTGCGCTGGTTCGTCGACAATTTCAGCTCCATCGCCGATTGGCGCGCGACGCTGTTGCGCGTCGCCAGCTTCCGCCGCGCCGTGATCACCTGCGACGAGCTGCATCCCGTCGAAAGCCGCATCACGGTCGTCGAGGGTGAACCCGGCCGGATCGTCATCGACAATCTGCAGATCACCTCTCCGGCCGGCTGCACCAAGCTTGCAGAGGCGAGTGTGACGGTGCAGGCGGGCGAACACATTCTCATCGTCGGTGAATCGGGCGCCGGCAAGACACTGCTTTTCCGCGCGCTCGCCGGCCTGTGGCCATGGGGTTCCGGCCGGGTATCACGCCCGAAGGGCGAATTGCTGCTGTATATGCCGCGCACCCCGTATTTGCCGCCCGGCACTCTGCGTGAAGTCCTTGCCTATCCGATGAACTTGGACGAATTCGCGGCAGGCGCATTCGCTGATGCGCTCGGTCGCCTGGGTCTCGGGCGCCTGATCCCGCTGCTGGATACATCCGGACGCTGGGAGCGCGACCTGAGCGAGGACGAACAGCAGGCGTTGAGCTTTGCGCGCACCGTGCTGCATGCGCCGCCCTGGATCATCATCGACGAAGTGCTCGAGTCGCTCGAGGAGGACACGCTCATGCAGGTCATTGAGGTCCTCGGCAAGGACCTCGCGCGAAGCGGTATCATCCATATCGGCCGGGTCGGCGCCTACGACCACTTGTTCACGCGCGTGCTGCATCTGATCAAAGATCCGTCGGCGCGCAGGCTGATACGCCCGGCGGCCGCCGAAGCGGCCGCTGAACCGGCGGCGCTCGGCGTCTGAGCGCCGCCCGATGCTCAAGCTGCAGCATATTCAAAAGGCCTTCAATGGCAAGGCCGTTCTCACGGACGTGAACCTCACCGTGCCGAAGGGCGCCACCCACGCTTTGATCGGCTCGAGCGGGTCCGGCAAGACCACGCTGCTGCGGGTCACTCTCGGTCTGATCCCCTTCGAGAAGGGCTACGTGAAGATCGACGATCAGGCGCTGCTGTCGTTCACTCCGACCGAGTGGGCGGACCGCATCGGCTACGTCCCGCAGGATGGCGGCCTGTTTCCCCACCTCACTGGCAGGGACAATGTGTCGTTGATCGCGAAGTTGCGGGGCTGGAAGCCGGCGCGGATCGGGCAGCGCATGCAGGAGCTGCGCAGGCTGGTCGATCTCGATCCGGTCATCCTCGAGCGTTTTCCCCACGAACTGAGCGGCGGGCAGAAGCAGCGGCTCGCCATCATGCGCGCGGCGATGATGGATCCGCCGGTGATGCTGCTGGATGAACCCATGGGTGCGCTCGATCCGCTCATACGGCGCAGCCTGCAGCAGGAATTGAAGGCCATTTTCCAGCGTCTCGGCAAGACGGTGGTGCTGGTCACCCACGACCTCGGCGAGGCGGTGTACCTGGCCGAGACGATCACCCTGCTGCACGACGGACGGGTGGTTCAGACCGGCACCTATCAGGAACTGCTGCAGCAGCCGGCCAGTCCGTTCGTCAGCCAATTCATACACGCGCAGCGTACGCTGCCAGATGCGGGAGATCCGGCATGAAACTATTCGCGATCCTCGCATTCATCGCCGCCATGACGCCGCTCGCGGCGGCTCGCGGCGCCGACGTCGTGGTCGGTTCGAAGATCTTCACGGAAGGCTACATACTGGGGGAAATCGCCGCCCAGCAGATCGAATCCGAATCCCACGTTCCGGTGCGGCGCAAACTCGGGATGGGAAGCACCGGTATCCTGTTCGAGTCGCTTAAGAGCGGTGCGATCGACGTGTACGCCGATTACACCGGCACCCTCGCCGAGGCAATCATCAAGAATCCCGACCTGACTTCCCAGTCGGACATCGAAGGCGCCCTCGCAAAGATGGACCTGATCATCTCCAAACCGCTGGGTTTCAACAACACGTATGCGCTGGCCGTGAAGGAGTCCTATGCCCGCCAGCACGACCTGCATACGATCAGCGATCTGGCGCGGATCCAATCGCAGGTGAGAGCGGCGTTCAGCTACGAATTCATGGATCGGCGGGACGGCTACCGCGGCATGGTCGGACGCTACAAGTTGATTTTCGATCCGCGCAACGTCAATCGCATGGAGCACAGCCTGACTTACCGGGCCATCGGCGACAATGCGGTCGATCTGATCGAGGTATATTCGACCGACGCGAAGATCAGGCAGCTCGGACTGCGCGTGCTCGAGGACGATCTGAACTATTTTCCGGTGTACCAGGCCGTCTGGGTCGCCCGCAAGTCGTTCGTGGTCGAGCGGCCCGACGAATGGCTCGCCCTGCGCAAACTCGAAGGCAGGATCAACGAGCAGGCGATGCTCGATATGAATGCGCAGGCCGACATCCAAAAGATGAGCTTCGAGCGCATCGCGGCGCACTTTCTCGGAGTCGACGCGTCGCAGGCGGAAGGATGGCAGAACCGGATCCTGCGGCGCACCGGCGAGCATCTGTGGCTGGTTGGCGTGTCGCTGCTGTTTTCCATCCTCATCGGCATACCGCTCGGGGTGATCGCGGTTCGTTATCACGCGACCGGTCAGGGCATTTTGCTGCTGAGTGCGCTGGTGCAGACGATTCCGTCGCTTGCGCTGCTATGCTTCCTCATTCCGCTGTTCGGCGTGGGAACACGGCCCGCCCTGGCCGCGCTGTGTCTCTACAGTCTGCTGCCCGTCGTCCTGAACACCTACACCGGCATACGGGCCATCGACGCGCGCCACCTGGAAAACGCGCGCGCCTTCGGCATGAACTCCCGGCAGGTGCTCTTCCGGGTGGTGCTGCCCCTGGCAAGCCCGATGCTGCTCGCGGGCATCAAGACCGCGACCATCGTCAGCATCGGCACGGCGACGCTCGCCGCACTGGTCGGCGCGGGCGGCTACGGCGCGCCGATCGTCTCCGGACTGGCCTTGAATGACGTGCCGACAATTCTTTCGGGGGCCATTCCCGCCGCCGTGATGGCGCTGGTCGCGCACGCGGCCTTCGAATTGCTCGGCGTGACGCTCATTCCGGCGGGACTGCGCAGGCGTTCGTAGCACATCAGGACCGCTTTGCGGACGCCCCCGCGGCCTTCAGGCTTTTTTCCACCTCGTCCTGCACCAGGGAATACGCAATGTAGTATTTGTAGATGTTGCTCACGTACTGCACGGTTTCGCGGCCGATGTGCGTCGCGGCCACGCGTTCCACATTGTCGAACCATAAGTTCGGATCGAGCTTCAGCGCCGCCGCTTCGCGTCGCAGGGACCGGATGCGGTCGGGTCCCGCGTTGTACGAGGCGAAGGCGAACAGCACCTTGTTGAGCGCGTCCATCGATTCATCCTTATAGTAGGTGTCGACCATGAAGCGCACGTATTTCACGCCGGCATGGATGTTGGCGTCCAGCTCGGTGATGTCGCCGACCTGCATCGCCTTGCCGGTGGCCGGCATGAGCTGCATGACGCCGATGGCGCCGGCATCGCTGCGGCGGGTCTGATCCAGCTGCGATTCCTGATAGCCCTGCGCGGCCATCAGCAGCCAGTTGATGCGGTACTGCTCGCCATACTTCCTGAACGAGCTCACCATGGCGTTGAATTTACGCATCTCCGCCTCGGAGATCGCATTCTTCGCCCATCGCGTCTGTTGCAGGTATTTGCGCAGGGTGATGTTGCCGAACAGAGTGCCTTGGCGATGGCTCACGGTGAAAGCGTCCAATTCAGCCTTGAGCTGCGGGCTGTCCTTGCGTACGGCAAACGCGATGTCGCCCTCTGTGCGCAGCTGCAGATCATCGTGCACACTGAGATTGGGGTACACCTGCCTCCAGAAATGCGCCAGATAATCGTCGGCCACGACGATGGGCACCAGGCCGGCGTTGGCCATCTCCAGCAGATCCTCGGTCTCGAACCGGCCCGGTGCGTCGCGCAGCCTGACCGGCGCCAGCCTGCGCAGCCGCAGGCGGTCGTTCAAGGCAAGAAGGCTCTGGTAGTAGCTCGTGCCAGGCTGCACGTATACCGTCTGGCCGGCCAGATCATCGAGCGAGCGCAGCACCGGAGCGCCCGGACCGGTGACGATGACCTCCTTCACGCCGGTCGCGGCCGGAACCACGAAATTCACCAGCCGGGAACGCTCCGGGGTGACGGTCAGATTGGCCGCCACCACATCGCCCTTGCCCGCCACCAGCATGGGAATGAGCTGATCGCGCGACACCGGAATGAAGACCGCGTGGATGCGCAGATCCCCGCGGTTCAGCTTCTTGTTGAGTTCATCCTCGAATGCCCGCATGAAGTCGAAGCTGATGCCGCGCTGCGCCCCGCCGTAATCCACGAAGTACAGCGTTTTGCTGTAAGGCACCAGCACGCGGATCGCGCGGTGCGCCGCCATGACGCCGAGATCACCGGACCAGACCGTCGCCTTCAGTTCGATCGACAATTGACCGGATGCAGCCGGGCCGGCGTCCGCAGCACGATCGGACGCCGCCAGCGGCGCCGCCCCCCGCGGTGCCGCCCCCCGCGGTGCCGCCAGGATCAACGCGATGCCGAGTACCGCCACGGCTTTCATTGCAGCATCACCCCGCAATTCACCCACCCGGCTCCGGTCGCCCTAGACCGGCTTCGCAGTCTGCCCGCTCCAGCCCGGCAGATAGCGCGCATCGCTTGCCCGCGCCAAGCGCAGGCCTTCGCGCGTCGCGCGCGCCGGTTGCTTCTTGATCGTTCTCACGGGCACCCGTGTGCGGAAGTAATCCGCCCACATGAATTCCACGAATGGCGCCTGGTCCTTGGCGAAGCCGCCGGCGGCGCGCACCAGCCCCGCCAGGCTGCGGTAGGGGTCGTCCTCGAGTTCCGTCAGGCGGCGCGGCATTTCTCGATAGTCACGGCGCTGCCCACGGTGATCGTACGGATGGCTCCAGGAGCGGAACTCCAGAGTCCGCCAGAACACCGCGGGATCCAGCCACGAAAGATCATCCAACACGGTCACCCACACCGCTTCGATGCCTTCCTCCATCAGCGCTATGCCGAGGTGATGGTGATCGATGATGAAGTGTTCCGCACCGGGACCGAGCACCGATGGGAATACGTGATGTTCGAGCTCGATCTTGCGCTGCTTCTTCCCCATGCGCGACCATTGCTCGGCCTTGAGCTTGACCTCCTCGTAGCCCACCGCGAATTGCGTGGGTCGCAGTCGTGGCAGACGCACGCGGGTGAGCGAAGGATTGCGGGACAAGTGATACATATTCTCGGACCCTGTCCGAAGCCATTGCCGGGGTCACAGCTTAGCGCAACGGCCGGCCGCTAGAAATGCTTCACTCCACCCCTTCGGGCAGGGCGGTGATTTCGCTAGGATCGCGGGCCAGACGGCCGGCCAGCAGCACGGCTTGCGTGCGGTTGGCGGCGCCCAGCTTGCGCATGATGGCGGTCATGTGCGCCTTCACCGTCGCCTCCGTGATCTGCATGTCGCGTGCGATCTGCTTGTTGAGCCGGCCGGAACACAGCATGCCGAACACGCGGAACTGCTGCGGCGTGAGCTGCGCCATACGCCGTGCGACATCCATCGTGCGGACATCGATATCCACATCACCGATTCCCGCTTCCGCGGGTGTCACCAGATCGCCGCGCAGCACAGCCTGGATGGTGCGCCCGATGCTGGCTGCATCGGCGGATTTGGACACGAAGCCTTGGGCGCCGAAAGCCAACGCCAGATGCACCGTACGCGAATCATCCGTCGCGGATATCACGATTACCGGCATTTCCGGGTGCGAACCGCGCAGATGCGCCAGGGCGCTGAACCCGTAGGCCCCGGGCAGGTTCAGATCCAGCAGCAGCAGATCGATGCGTGGGTGTCTTTCGATGCAATCGAAAAGACAGGCCACGCTGTCCGCCTCGAACACCTCGGTGTCCGCACACGCAGAGGCCACCGCGCCCTTCAGCGCCGCGCGATACAGCGGGTGGTCATCGACGATGAGTACCTCGTAGTTCATCTGCCGCGCCTGTCTCAGGCCGCCGTGGCCTTGCTCTGCTGGCGGCGAAAAGCGCTCAGCAAGGCACGCAGGGCCGCGGGGCGCAGAGGCTTGTGCAGCAAAGGGTAGCCGGCGGTACGCGCCACCAGGGCGAGGTCGGCGCCGTGGTCGGCGCTGACGAGTGCGGCCAGAGGCGCCGCGGCGCGGCTTGGCGGAAGGTGGCGCAACAGCTCGAGGCCGTCTACGCCGTCGCCCAGATGATAGTCGGCCAGCACCACATCGATGTCGTTCTGCGTCATCAGTTTCTGCGCCTCGGCCGAGCTCCTCGCCTTCAGCACGACCACCCCCCAGGTGCCGAGCAGCGCATCCATGCCGTCGAGAATCGAGTGGTCGTTGTCGACGCACAGAACCCGCAGTCCAAGCAGGCCGTTGAATTCCACGGACGGCGACTGCGGTTCGACGCGGCGCGCCCGTCGCGCCCTGGCGTCGCGCGGCACGCGCACGCCGAACACCGAACCATGCCCGGGCTGGCTGGCGAAGGTGAGTGTGTGGCCCATCAGCCGGCCGAGCCGCTCGCATATCGACAGGCCGAGGCCGACGCCCTTCTCGCCCCAGGGCGAACCCTGCGCCAGGCGGCTGTACTCGGCATACATGTGCTGGCGCTGGTGTTCGGCGATTCCGGGCCCGGTGTCGTAGACCGCGATGTCCAGCTCATTGCCGCGCCGGCGGCAGCCGACCACGACGCCGCCACGCTCGGTGTAGCGCAGGGCATTCGACAGGTAATTCTGGATGATCCTGCGCAGCAGTACCCGATCGCTGCGCACCACCTCGTGACAGCCGACGATGCTGAGGCGCAGCCGCCGCGCCTGCGCGAGCGGCGCGTATTGCTGCCGCAGCTCCTCCAGCAGATTGATCACCGGAAAGCTGGAGATGTCCGGCTTGAGCGCCCCGCTGTCCAGACGCGCGACGTCGAGCAGGTCGTTGAGCAGATCCTCGGCTGCGCGCATCGAGGCGTCGATGCGGCTGGTGAGCACGGTGAGCTCCGGATGCGCGCGTGCCTGCGATTCGAGTGCCGAGACGAACAGTCGCGCGGCATTCAGCGGCTGCAGCAGATCGTGGCTGGCGGCGGCGACGAAACGCGTCTTGCTGATGTTGGCGGTCTCGGCCTCCTGCTTGGCGAGGCGCTGCGCCTCGAGCGCTTCGCTCAATTCCCGCGTGCGCAGCGCCACGCGCTCCTCCAACCCCTGTTTTGCGTCAAGCAGCGCCTGTTCGTTGCGCTTGAACTCCGTGATATCGGTGTAGGTGGTGACGAAGCCACCGCCCGACATGGGCTGCCCGTGGATGCTGTACACCCGGCCGTCGCGGCGGGCACGCTGAAAGGTGTAGGCGGTGCCCGCACGCATGTGCGACAGCCGCTTCTCCACCTGCCGTTCCGTGTCGCCAGGGCCCAATTCGCCCTTTGCGGCGTTCCACCGGATGAGATCCGCGACCGGGCGGCCGACGTAAACGATGCTTTCCGGATAGTCGAACATTTCCAGATAGCGGCGGTTCCAGGCGACGACCCGCATCTGGGCATCGACCACGCTGATGCCCTGGGTCACGTTCTCCATGGTCGCCTGCAGCAGCTGGCGGCTGAAGCGCAGCTCCTGTGAGGTCTCGTCGAGCAATTCGGCAACCTCGTCGAGCTCGAGACCCTTGCGCTTGAGCGCATGGGTGAGCACCACGCGCGCCGAAGAGGCTCCGATGGAACCCGCCAGCACGCGCTCGAAGTGCTGCAAAAGACCGCGATCGGCCGGCTCCGAAGGCTTGGGTGGCGCCTGGCCGGATGCGACATATTCCTCGAGAGCCTGCCGGGCGGCAGTGGCCCCGATGATTCTCGCCGCCACGGTCTCGAGGTCGCCCACGGTGGAGGTGATGGAGAGAAATCCCGCGGTCGGGCGCTTCGGGGCGATGAAGGCACGCGCCGCCAGCCGCTGCTGCAGGGTCACCCCGCGCCTCACCGACACGATCAGCATGACCAGCACGTTCAGCGTGAGCGCCACCAGCGCCCGCGCCTCCACTGAACCCGGACTGGCCGCCAGCGCGCGCGGCAGCAGGCCGCCGAGCGCGTGTGGAGCAAAGCTGGCAGAGTCCATCAGCGCCCCTGCCGCGAGATTCGGCAGGAACAGCAGGTAGCCCCAGGCGATGAAGCCCATCAGCATCCCCCAGAACACCCCTGCCCGGCTGGCGCCGCTCCAATACAAGGCGGCGAAGATGCCGGGCGCGAACTGTGCCACCGCCGCGAAGGCCAGCAGGCCGATGGCGGCCAGGCTGCTCGCGCCGGAGCTCGACCGATAATAGGCAAATGCCATCAGCGCCAGGGTGACGATCACGGCGCGCCGCACCCACAGCAACCGCCGCCCGAGGCTGGCACCCTGTTCGAGCCGCTGGCGCCACAGCACCGGCGCGGCGATGTCGTTCGAAATCATGGTCGCCAGCGCCGTGCTCGCAACGACCACCATGGCGGTGGCTGCGGACAGGCCGCCCAGGAACACAAGAACGGTCAGCCACGGCACGCCATAGCTCATGGGCAGCGTCAAAATGAGCGAATCCGACGCCGTGTGGCGCGACAGACCGCCGATCGTGCCGAGCGCCACCACGGGCAGTACCACCACAGAGAACATTCCCAGGTAGGCGGGCAGCAGCCAGCGTGCCGCCTTCAGATCCTGCGCATTCGCGCACTCGACCACGCCCACCAAAAATTGCCGCGGCAGGCAGAATATCGCCGCCGCCGCCAGCAAGGTGCTGGTCAGGGCGTCGCCGTTGAGCAGGGTCGACGCGGTGGACAGTTGGACCGGCAATTCCCAGGCGTGCCCGCGCAGCTCGATGCAGGCGAACACCCCGACGGCGATGAAGGCCAGCACCTTCAGCAGCGACTCGAAGGCGATGGCCAGCATCAAACCCTCGCGGTGCCGTGCTGCATCCGCACGGCCGGCACCGAACAGCACGGCGAACAGCGCCATCAGCAGCGCCACCGCGAGCGCGGTATCCCGATACCATGGCGCCCGTCCAGCCGAGGCACCGGTCAGCGCATCGATGCTGGCCGCGACGGCCTTGTATTGCAAGGCGATGTAGGGAATTGCCCCGGCAAAGGCGATGACCGTGACCAGCACCGCGAGCGCGCGGCTCTTGCCGAAGCGTGAGGCTATGAAATCGGCGATGGAACTGACATTGTGTGCGCGCCCGATTTCAACCAGCCGCTCCATGAACGGCAGTGCGAACAGGAACACCAGCGCGGGTCCGAGATAGATCGGCAGGTACGCCCACCCGTCGCGCAGCGCCGTGCCGACGGCGCCGAAAAAGGTCCACGAGGTGCAATAAACACCGAGCGCCAGCCCGTAAATGTAGGGCCTGAGACGGCGGTTTGTGGGATAGATCCTGCGCCGGTCGCCGTAGAACGCGATCCCGAACAAACACCCGAGATATCCCACCGCCAATAGCGACAGCAGCCAGCCGGAAAACATTCGTGCCCCCTATGGTCAGGCACTGTAAGCCGACGAAAGCCCCAATACAATTGCCGCCCTGCCACGGCGAATACTCAGACAGGCTCCTGGGCGAGGGCGTTTTGTCCCGCCCACTCCGGATAGGCACCGAGCGCATCCACATAATTGTGGATGACATCGGTGTGGGCGTCCTCCTGCCAGCCGCCGGGCGAGGGATTGGTATGCACATCGCGTGGCCGCCCCTGCTCATCGATGCTGTACAGGGTGAACGTGAGCGCCTGCCGGGCTTCTCCGGCCAGGCTGTCGGATCCGATGGCTCTGGCCAGCAACGCCAGCACGGCGCCGTAAGTGGCGTTTATTCCGCCCCAGGGCTGCTTGTCCTCGTCCTGCTCGTGACAGACCGTCACGCCGAACTGCCGGTGCGTGAAGGTCATGCGCACGAACTCCACCAGCGCCCAACACTGGTCGCGCCAGTCCGGATCGAGCGCATCGCGCTTCTCGAGAAGGTATCGCGCCAGATTCAGCGGCGCCCACGCGGTGCGATTGGTGGGTGTATCGTGATCCTCGAAGAACTGCGCAAACAGCGCGCCGCCGCTGCCGGCGCTGGGGATCTGATAACGCCGGATCCAGGCCCACAGCGCTGCGCGTGCCCCGGCGAATTCGCCGAATCCGAGGGCCAGCAGTGCATCGTAGAGCCGCAGGATGTAGGTCATGTTGCCGGAGACCTCGCCCCGCGACTCGCCGCTGCGGTAGTCGACCCGAAACGGCCAGGGCGAATTGGATGCATCGCCGCTCTGTTGGGTGGCGGCCAGCACGCGCGCGTTCTGCAGTGCCTGGTCCAAATAGCGCAATTCGCCGGCGGCTTCGAACAGCAGTGTCAGGGCATAGCCGGCTATGCCGCCCTTGTCGGGTTCGATCTCGTAGGGTCGATCGCCCTGCGAACCCGCATCCGGGGGCATCGGAAAGTGCTGCCGTGTACCGGTCGAGCGGGTGAACGCCGGATACCTGCCGGAGGACGGCGTGAGCGTCTCCTTCAGCAGGTAATCGCCCATCGAGCGCGCCGTTTGCAGATAGCCGGGGTGGCGCCGGCCGCGCAGCGCGTGGAATTTGAGATAGGAGATGATGCCCATGCCGTTCTGGGTGGCCGGAATGGTGTCCGTGCGCCGCGGATCCGGCGTCCAATCCGCGTCGAGAAAGGTCGCGTAGACGAATCGCGGATAACCGTTGTCCGAGGGACAGGTTTGGTAGAAGGCCATCTCGAGGTCGAGTGCCGTGCTCCAGGCGGTCCACGGCAGCAGGCGGCAGCGCGAATCATAGCGCGCCACGTGCCCGGCGATGCTCACCGGAAGCTGCGATTCCCCTGCGGCGCCGCTGCGATTCATCGCGGGCCGCTGCCCTCGGCGATCTGGCCGATCGAGGTCCAATCCCTGCCGTCGAAACGGATCAGGAACAACTGCTTGATCGGCTGGTAATCCGTCGCGCTGGTCTTGAGCCGGATGCCGGAGCGCAGCATGCCGATTTCCAGATCGAGGCGCGCCGCCTGGGCCATCACGTTGTTTCGCGTCAGATCGTCGCCGCATTGTTTCAACACCGCCACCAGCGCCTCGGCGCGCTCGTAGCCGGCGACGTTCAGCTGATCGCGCAGGGCGGCCCGCGGATTGTATTTGGCCATCCAGTCGAGAAATTCCCGCACGTCGGCGTCGCGGCGCGCAGCCGCGTGCAGCCAGCCCTTGGAGCGGGCGTTGCTGATGATGCCCGCCGCCTTGTCGAGGCCCGCCGGCTCGAGAAAGGCCGCCGTCGACAGGGACGCGTTCGGTATGAACTGCAGCGGGTGCCAGTCGATGTCGTAGGCTCTGCGGATCGCCTGGGTTGCGGCCGCGCCGATCGCGAAATTGACGAACACATCGGCGCCGGTTTGCTTCAGGGCGTCGACCTGCGCGTCCACGTCGCCTGCCGCCGCATGGTAGATCGCCTCGAGTACGATCATAGCCGACGCCTTGCTGCCCAAGCCGTCGCGCAGTCCCTGGAAATATTCGGCCCCCGCGGTCGAATCCTCGTGCAGGACAGCGATTCTCGCATGCGGATGCGTCTGCAGCAGGTAGCCGGCATACGCCAGTCCTTCGGTGCGGAAGGTCGCATAAAAGCCCATGGTGAACGGGAAATGCACCGGATCATCGAACACCGCGGAGGAGGTTTCAACGAACAGCTGGGGGACCTTGCGGGCGTTCGCATACTCGCGAATGGCGAGATTGGCGTCGGTGCCGAAGGTGCTGAACAGCACCAGCACCCGGTCCTCTTCGACCAGTCGCCGGGCAAGCGCCGGCGCCATGCCCGGATCCGAGCCATCGTCGCGGCTGATGAAATCGATCTTCCGGCCGAGGATGCCGCCGCGATCGTTGATCATTTGAAAATACGCGGCTTCGGCGCGCGCCACCGCCCCATAGTCCTGCGCAATCCCGCTGTACGGGGCGATGTTGCCGATGCGGATTTCGGTGTCGCTGGCGCCGACATCGTAGTGCTTGTCCGCCGCAGCCGCGCAACCGCACAGCGCGAGCAGCCCGGCGGCGCACACACGAGCGCGCCTCATGCCTGCCCGGCCGCCGAAGGAGATGCCTCGGCGGACTGCTCCGAAGATCGCGACAAATTTTCGCGCACGAACTGCATGTGTTCGCGCAGCACGTAGAGCTGATCCGCATGCGAGCCGGGTATCTTCAGCGAAATGACGCCCTTCTCGATGTGCGACAGACGCTCCAGCAGCAGCGAGCGCTGCTTGGCCGACAAATCCCCGAGCGACATGCGCTCGAGCGCCATGAGCTGCCGGTAGCGATGGTTGATGCGGGACTTGATGCGCCAGTTGTACAGGGCCGGCAGATAGCGCAGAGCGGGGATCACCACCAGCACCACCGGCAGGAACACCACCACCGCCCTGTCGAGCAGACTGGCGAGCCAGAAGGGCAGGTACCGGTACGCAAAGCTCTTGCCCGACTTGTAATATCGCGCGGCGTCCTCGCTGATCGGAAAATCATGCGCGGCGGGCGTCGGAAACTGTCCGGCGCTCTGCAACAGCGATGCGCCGCCGTTCACATCGATGGCCGCCTCGATCAGCAAGTCCGACAGGGCGGGATGCAGGCTTGAATGGGCCAGCAATTCGACCGTGGGCGCCAGCATGTTGATGGGAGTCGGCGGCAGATTCTCCCCCAGATCAAAAGCGCCGGGCGGCAGTTCGAGCTTGCTGAGGTAGCGGAAGCGGCGGATATAGGCGTCGGCCTGCGGGAAATCGAACAGCCGGATTCCCGGCGCGTGCAGCATCTCGCGCGTGGTCTCCGGCGCCGCCGAATCCCCGGTCAGGAATATGGCGTCCACCTGCTGATCGAGCAGCGCGGTTCTGGCCGCCTCGCCTTCCAGGTCGAGCAACTGGGTCGGTCCTGTGGCGTCGATCTCGTTGGCCTTCAGCAACGCCAGCGCCAGCGAGCGCGTGCCGCTGCCGGCCGGCCCGATGGCGATGCGACGGCCGCGCAGCTCCGACAGCCGCGTCAGCACCGGGCCGCGGTAGAAAATGGTGAGCGGCACGTAGAATACGCTGCCGAGGGAGACCAGATCGCTGGCATCGCCGTCGGGCGCGGTGCCTGTCTGCACCAGCGCGATGTCCACGCCGGATTTCGCGGTCAACAACCGCTTCAGGTTGTCCTGGGATCCCTGGGTCGTGAGGACGACGAGCTTGATGCCGTTGCGTGCCAGGATCTTCTGGTACCGCTGGGCCACCAGGTTGAAGCGGCTGCCCGCCGGACCGCTGGCGATGGTGACCGTGCTGGGCGGAGCCGGACGCACGAAATGCAGGGCTGCGAAAATGGCGATTGCACTGAGCAGCAGCAGCGGCGCGAGCGTCTGGGTGAGGTCCAGCCAGACGTTGGTGGGTTTGCCGGGCAGCATGCGGCGGATGAACGCCCGGTATTTGCGATCGCCCTCCTCCGAGGAATCCTCTGCCATGCCACGCTTCCACCCGCTGATCGGGCCGTCAGGATGATGTATTCTAGTATCCCACAGCCGGTCGTCATGTGATCAACAGCGTTCCATGGATTGCGTCCACCGCGTGAAGCCACCCGCCCGAATGCAGGCCGCACGCCATGCGGCATCGCGCGCCGCGCCGCTGCTGGCAGCGTTGGCACTGGCGGGCTGTTCGGTGTTCTCGATCAAGTCGCCCGAGGTTCCGCTGACCGCCCGCGAGCAGGAGGCACGGCTGCTCACCCGCGATTACGCGTCGCGCTTCGCAGCGACCGTCACTCGCTCGACGGACGCCGCACCGGCCGCGGCCGACGACCCGGCCGTCCGATCCCGGGCGCTGCGCCTGAAACTCGGCGCCGTCACGGAGATCACGCGCACCTCGACCGGCCTGTCCCCCATCGGCAGCCTGATCGACACCTGGGCCTTCGCATTGCAATTCCGCGATTTTCTCGCCGCCGGCGCCGGCGCCGATCTGCTGGGCGGTGGCCAGCCCGACATCCGCGACGCCGCCGGCACACTCGCCGAGGACGCCGACCGACTCGCGCGCGGCGTGCTCGGCGGCGATTATCCCCGGTATCACGCCTTCGTCGCGGGCTACGTGCGGCATTACCCGCTGCAGAACCTGGACTTCGTGCGGCCCTCGGTGCTCTCCGAATGGGTGGCCGACGGGGGTGACAAGACCCCGCTGCGCTCCGTGGGCACCGTGGCCCAGGCGCTCGGCGACGTCTCGGACCGCATGCGCATCTATGGCGAGCGTGTTCCGATCGTCAGTTTATGGCACGCCCAGCTGGCGCTCGACCGGGCCGGCTTCGACGACGCAACCTATCAGAACGCCCTGCACAACATCGACGCACAGCTCGAGCGCATCTCCACGCTCGCCGACACCAGTCCCACGCTGGTTCACGAGGCAATTGCGGATTTGCGCGCCAGCCTGCTCGAATCGTCGCAACGGCTCGACGCCTCGTCGATGCGGATCTTGCGCACCCTGCACAGCGAGCGCGAGGCGCTCGCCGCCAACATCACCGCCGAAAGGGAGGGCATCATCGCCGCATTCGACACGCAGCGCGCGCGCATGTCCGCGGATGCGCAGACGCTCGTCGCGAACGCGGTCGATACCTCCTGGCGCGAGCTGCGCAAGTTGGTCCGCGAGGCGCTGCTGCTCACGACGCTGCTGGCGCTGGTGATCCTGGGTCTGCCGTTCACCGCGGGCTACCTCGTGGGCCGGCGGCGCAAGGAGCCCGTCTGAGCAACTTGGACGGGCACCTACCCGCTGTCGTCGTAGCCCACGCCTGCGGATCGTCGGGATGCCGCTGCGCCGCCGTTCTTGAAGTCCTCCGGGTGCAGTCGATGTCTCGCCAGCAACTTGTAGAAATCCGTGCGATTGCGTTTCGCGATGCGGGCTGAGGTGGTCACGTTGCCGGCGGTCGATTGCAGATTCGCGGCCAGATAGTCGCGACTGAAGCTGTCGCGGGCCTCCTCATACGTCGGAATCGCCGCCGGTGCGGATCCCAGCGACTGTTGCACGAATTCCCTGCTCATGACCTTCTTGCCGTGCGAAAGCGCGACGTTCTGCTTCACGAGATCGAACAGCTGTCGCACGTTTCCCGGCCAGTCGGTGGTCGCCAACAATTCGATGGCCTTGGGCGAGTACATTTTTTTCTGGTCGCCCGGCAGCGTCGCCTGTTCGAGGAAATGCGACACCAACAGCGGGATGTCCTCGCGGCGGCGGCCCAACGGGGGAATTTCGATCGCCAGAATGCCGATCTGATCGAGGAGTTCCCGGAAGAATTCCCCGCGCTTGGCCAGGGCTTCCAGATCGCGTGACGTGGTGCAGATCAGCCGTACATCGGCGCGCGCCGCGCCGCGGCCGTTGCCGGGCGGCACCTGGTAGTTGCTGAGCGCCCGGGCGAGCGAGACCTGCAGCCTCATGGGCAACTCGGAGATTTCATCCAACATCAGTGTGCCGCCGCAGGCGAGCTGAAATGCGCCCCCGGGGCCAGCCTCGGGAGAATCGGATTCGTCGGGCTCCTCGCCAAAGATCTCCAATTCCAGTTCGTGCTCGAGCGCATTGCCGCAGGCGACGCTGATGAATCGCTTGTCGCGGCGCGCGCTGGCGGCATGGATGGAGCGGGCCAGAAGCTCCTTGCCGGTGCCGTTTTCACCCGTCAACAGCAGCGGCGCGTCGCTTGCGGCGGCCCGGTTGGCGATCGACAGCCGATCCTCCATCAGCTGGCTGCGCGATACGATGTTGACCCGCCAATTGCCGTCGGATCGCGCGAATGTCGACACCGCGATGGCGCGCTGCACCTGACCGAGCAGTTCCTCCTTGCCCACCGGTTTGACCAGAAATCCGAATGCCCCCCGCTGGGTGGCCTGCACGGCCTCGGAGATCGAGGCGTGGGTGGTCAGGACGATCACGACCATCTGCGGCCAGCGGCTCTTCAACTCCGTCAGCAGCGACATGCCGTCCATGTCGGGCAGCTGCAGGTCGGTGATGACCAGATTCGGACGGGACCGAATGCAGGCATCCAATGCGGTCTTGCCGCTCTCCACGAATTCCACCGAATAGTTGGCGCCCGTGAGACGCGCAACCGTCAGGCGGCGCACCTCGGAGTCCGGATCGACCACCAAGATCTTGGGAGTGCGGACCGCGGAGCGCTCCCCGCCCTTGCGGCGCCGGGCGCGTACCGGCTGCGGCGCGATCCCGAACCCGAGCGAGCTGTTGGAGGGGGGCGAATGGGTCTTCATCAAGGGGCTCCGGCGCTGGCGACGCGCCCACACTATTCCGGTCCCCACAGCCTGGCTGTAGGCAAAATCAGACTGTTGGACGCCGTCAGCGGCGGGTCGAAAACCGGAAAATCGTCGTCGATTTGAACACCTGCCCGGGCCTCAGCAGCGTCGAGGGAAAGTCCCGGTGATTGGGCGAATCGGGAAAGTGCTGGGTCTCCACACAAAATGCGGACCGTACATCGTAGGTCCTACCGCCCTTGCCGGTCAGGGGACCGAGGAAATTGCCGCTGAACAGCTGCAGTCCCGGCTGATCGGTCAGCACCTCCATCACCCGGCCGCTCACCGGTTCGTAAGCCACGAGTGCCAGGGCGGGCTTGCCCGGGTAGGCGTTGAGCACCCAGTTCTCGTCGTAGCCGTGGCCGATCCGCAGCTGATCGTCGTCCGCATCGATGCGCTCGCCAATGGCATGCGGCCGGCGAAAATCGAAAGGCGTACCGGCCACGCTGCGCAGCTCCCCGGTCGGGATCTGGGTCGCATCCAGCGGCGTGAAGCGGTCGGCGTAAATCGTGAGTTCGTGGCCGAGAATGTTGCCGTTGCCGGCCCCGGCCAGGTTGAAATAGGAGTGATTCGACAGATTCACGACCGTGTCCCGGTCGGTGGTGGCACCGTACTCGACGCGCAGCTCGTTGCGCACCACGCGGTAGCGCACGGTTGCCGTCAGATTGCCCGGATAGCCCTCTTCGCCGTCCTTGCTCAAATAGGTCAACAGCACGCCATTGCCTTCGATGCGGCCCTGCCACAGCCGCTTGTCGAATCCGACGAGACCGCCATGCAGGGAATTGCCGTTGTTGTTGATCGGCAGCTGGTAGGTGTGGCCGTCGAGCGTGAAGCGCCCCCGGGCGATGCGATTGGCGTAGCGCCCCACCACGGCACCGAAGAACGGCCTGCCGGTCAGATACGGCGCGAAGCCGTCGTAGCCCAGCACCACGTCATCGACCCTGCCCGAGCGGTCCGCGGTCTTGAGGGTGACGATGCGCCCGCCGTAGTTCGTGATGCTCACCTCCAGGGCGGAGGACTTCAAGGTGTATAGATCCACCGGCGTGCCGTCCGCGAGTTCTCCGAAGTGCTCGACGGCCACCGTGGTTGCAGCGGCAAAGGCACCGCCGGGGGCGCACAGAACGGCCGCCAGCATCGCCGTCGGCCGCCACTTGCGACACGCGCCGAATGTCCCCGCCCGCATCATGGTGCGCCCTGCATCATGGTATGCATTGTGGCACGAATCCGCGCCGGGCTATCATGGGGGCGGCCCCCTGCGGTGCGATCGAGAGGTTCGAGCCCATGAACAGTGTCCCAGTCGCTTCGTTCACGCCGCTGTTGATCCTGGGGCTGGCATTGTCGGCCCACGCGCAGCCGCCGCCGCCGGGGACTTCGCGCCATTATGTGCTGCCGGCGACGCCGGCGACCGTGCAATGGGGCTGGTACGACACGTCGGAGCCGCCCAAGCTGACGATCCATTCGGGCGACACCGTGTCCATCGAAACACTGTCTCACTCGCTCGGTCAGATCAAGCCCGGCGTGGACATGGACCAGATCATCAAGCTGCGCAAGGAGAACGACGGCGGCGGTCCCCACTCGATCACCGGCCCCATCTATGTCGAGGAAGCCGAACCGGGGGACACGCTGGAAATCCACATCCTGAAGATCGTGCCCAAATTGTACGCTTTCAATTTCAATCTGCCCGGCACGGAGTTTCCCGCGATCGGACTGCTCGCGTCGGAGTTTCCCGGGGGATTTGTCCGCTACTACAAGCTCGACCTTGCCAGGATGCAGACGCAATTCAAGCCAGGCGTCATGATCGATCTGAAGCCCTTTCCGGGGACGTTCACGGTCGGCGTCGATCCGCACGAACCGGATGCGAAAGCCGGGCCGCCGATCCATGATGCCAAGGGACGCACCAGCACGCTGCGCCCGTGGAAAAACGGCTCGAACATGGATCTGAACGAATTGCAGGCGGGATCGATTCTCTACCTGCCCGTGTTTCAAAAGGGCGGCCTGATTTGGACCGGCGATTCCCACTGCCGCCAGGGCAACGGAGAAGTGAACCTTACTGCCCTCGAGTGCGCATACAAGGAGATCGAGATACGGCCGGTCGTGCGCAAGGACCTCAAGACCGAGTGGCCCTGGGCCGAGACCAAGACCCATTGGATCTTCATGGGTTATGACGAGGACTTGAATCAGGCCATGCGCATCGCGGTCGAGCAGACCGTCCATTGGCTCTCCGCGCAGAGCATCGTGCCGATGAGCCGCGAGGAGGCTTATGCCTTGACGTCTATCGTGGGCGACTGCCGGGTCACCCAGGTGGTCGACATCCGCAAGGGCGTGCACTGCATGATTCCCAAGGCTGTTTTCGTGGATTACCAGGCGGGCCGCCGTCACGGTGGTCATTCACCCCAATGAGTCCCCGAAAGGACGCCACTTCACACTGCGATCTTGTCCGGCAGCAACCGGTCGTATTCCTTTTTCACCACGGCGTAACACTCGCAGCTGCGCTTCTCGAGACCTGGGCGATCCATGACCATGATGCGCCCGCGGGAGTATCGGATGAGTCCCAGCTTCTGCAGCTGCAGTGCACCCTCGGTGACGCCTTCGCGGCGCACGCCGAGCATGTTGGCGATGAGTTCCTGGGTCATCACGAGTTCATTGCCCTGCAGGCGGTCCAGGCTGAGCAGCAGCCACCGGCATAGCTGCTGGCTGAGCGAGTGATGCCGGTTGCAGACCGCGGTTTGCGCCATTTGCGTGATCAGCGCCTGGGTGTAGCGCAGCAGCAGGTGCATGACCGGACCCGCCTTCTCGAAGTCGGCCTTCATCACCCGCGCCTTCAGCCGCACGGCCTGTCCCGCGCTTTGCACCACGGCGCGGCTCGGCGTCGAGCCTCCACCCATGAACAGGGAAACGCCGACGACGCCCTCGTTTCCGGCCACGGCGATCTCCGCCGATGCGCCGTTCTCGAGCACATACAGCAGCGAGACGATCGATGAGGTCGGAAAATAGACATGGCTCAGGGTGCTGCCGGATTCGTACAGCACCTGCCCGAGCAACAGCTCCACCGGCTCCAGATGCGTCTGCCAGCGCAGCCACTGCTGATCAGGCAAGGCGGCGAGCAGGTGATTCTGCTTTCGCGCGATATTCTCGTTGGGCAGCTGTGGCGCAACCATTGCGTGGTCCTCGAGCGCCAGCTATCAGCCGACAATTCACAATAGCACGGCAATCGGCAAGCCAGGGATGTTTGTGCGCAATCGCACGAAGCGGCCATCCATCGCACCCGCAAGAAAAGCCTCCACCCAGCGGTCGTTTTCCAGATGCCATTCCCCGCACGTCGCCATCAACTTATCGGCTGCGCGCTGCCCCGGCATCGGGTGCACAGTTCACCGTATCCGTGCAATTGCTTCCGAACCCAGGTCGATTCGATTATTGTCGCAGGAGAAACCGGATTCTTTGATCATGATAAAGAAACCTTCGGGCCACATACGTCTGACCTCGCACCCATCCAGGGGCAGGCCCCACAAGTACCCCATCGACTGGGGTGCCTCGACCGCGCGCGGCCGCGGCCCCGTCATCGGCTCCACCACCGGCCGCGATCATCGCAATGTGATCGGCGCACATGGCGGCGCCTATTCGATCTATCGTGCGCTGGCGGTTTCATCCGGCGCGCTGGACCCGAACCTGCGGCCGGATCTGCACGGCACCCATCCGCTCATCGACATCGGGCCATACGATCAATGGATGGCGAAGGAAACGATCGTCTCGCTGGATCCTTGGGGACATCGGGTCGCCGCGGATTTTCTCGAGGCGATCCACGGTGGACTGGACGTGCGGCCGACCATCGCGATCACCAAGGCGCACCTGATGCTACCGGAGGTTCGCGAAGCCATCGAACTCGGCCGGCTCGCGGAGGACGGCGTGGTGGTCAGGCCGGGAGGTGAGGTCGGCGTGATCAAGGCGGCGATCGACCCGGTTTGGCACCTGCCGGGAGTCGCGGAGCGCTTCAGCGTGACAGAGACCGAGTTGCGTCGCACCCTGTTCGAGGAGACGGCCGGCATGTATCCGGAACTGGTGACCCGCCCGGATCTGCAGGTCTTTCTACCGCCGATCGGCGGCACGACGCTCTATATTTTCGGCGACCCGGCGGCGATTCATGATCCCGCCCGGCCGCTGACCTGCCGGATCCATGATGAGTGCAACGGTTCGGACGTATTCGGCTCCGACATCTGCACCTGCCGCCCGTACCTGACTCATGGGGTGGAGGAATGTATTCGAACCGCCCAGGCGGGCGGCGCCGGACTCATCGTCTACAACCGCAAGGAGGGACGGGCGCTCGGCGAGGTGACCAAATTTCTGGTGTACAACGCCCGCAAGCGTCAGCCGGGCGGTGATCAGGCCGAGACCTACTTTGCCCGCACCGAGTGCGTCGCCGGCGTCCAGGACGCGCGCTTTCAGCAGCTCATGCCCGATGCCCTGCATTGGCTCGGAATCACGCGCGTCGACCGGCTGATCTCGATGTCCAATCTTAAGTACGACGCCCTGGTCGATGCGGGGATCGAGGTGGGCGAAAGGGTCCCGCTACCACCGGAGCTCGTGCCACAGGATGCGATGGTGGAGATCGCCGCGAAAAAGGCCGCGGGATATTTCACGCCTTCGGACGCTTCTTCCCAGGGTGAAAGCCCGCCACTCGTGGTCGGACGTGACATCAAGGACTATTGACCCGCGATCGGAAGTGACCGGCGCCCGATCGCTGCTGCGGGCCGCGGCGGTGCGCGAAACCGCACAGCGCATGCTGTCGTTGGCGGTGCACGGCGACCTGGCGGAGTGGACAGTCGATCGCAGCCGCCTGGCCGCGACCGCGGATTTCGTCGCGGGCGTCGTGCGTGAGCGCTACCCGCGGCTGAATGTGCCGATGCACTCGCGCTGGCGGCATTTTGAATTCGGCGACCGCAACCTGTGGGATGCAGTCGCGGCCGGTGCGCGCTGGAAGAATGCCGCGGCCGAGGCGCGCGCGGCCTTCGACCTGGTGATCACCTCGGTTCTGCTCGACGCCGGCGCCGGCGCGAGCTGGCGATTCAACGATCGCGACACCGGCCGGGTTGCCGGACGGTCCGAGGGGCTGGCACTCGCCAGCCTGCGCTGGTTTCAGCAAGGCGGTCTGTCGGACGATCCGGCCGAACCGTGCCGGGCGGACGCCGCCACGCTGCGCCGCGTCGATACGCAGGCCCTGCAGCGTGCGTTCCAGGCCGATGCGGTGAATCCATTGATCGGCCTCGTCGGTCGGGTGGGCTTGTTGAACCGGCTGGGTGCGGTCATGGAATCGCGGCCGGATCTGTTTGCGATGGAGGAATCCCCACGGCCCGGCGGCCTGTTCGATGCACTGGCTGCCCGCACCGTGCAAGGCAGGCTGCCGGCCGCGGTGATCCTCGAAACCTTGCTCGAGGCGCTGGGTCCCATATGGACCGGCCGGCCGAACCTCGGTGGCATTGCGCTCGGGGACTGTTGGCCGCATCCTGCACTGCGTGGGGATCGGCCGGAAAGCGGCTACGTTGCCCTGCACAAATTGTCGCAATGGTTGAGCTACTCGTTGATCGAGCCGCTCGAGCGAGCGGGCATCCGGGTGTCGGGCGTGCAGGATTTGACCGGCCTGGCCGAATATCGCAATGGCGGCTTGTTCGTCGACATGGGCGTGATCACGGCGCGCGATCCGGCGGCCGCGCGGCGGACCTACGCGGTCGCCGACCCGTTTGTGGTCGGTTGGCGCGCACTGACCGTGGCGCTGCTGGATGAGCTCGCTCCGTTGATCGGCAGTCGTCTGGGATTGTCGCCTAACCGGTTTCCCCTCGGCTGCGCACTCGAGGGCGGAACCTGGGCCGCCGGCCGCGCCATGGCGCGCAGAATGCGCACCGACGGCGCGCCGCCATTTCGGATTCTGAGCGACGGGACGGTGTTTTGATGAAGAACGTGACGACGGTGGCCCATCCGCTGGTGCAGCATAAGCTGACATTGCTGCGCGACAAGACCACGTCGACCAAGGACTTTCGCCAGCTGCTGCGCGAGATTGCAACCCTGCTCTGCTACGAGGTCACACGCGACCTATCGCTCGCCCCCAAGCACATCGAGACTCCCATGATGCCGATGGAGGCCAGTGTGCTCGCGGGCAAGAAGCTGGTGTTCGCGCCCATCCTGCGCGCCGGCATGGGATTCATCGAAGGCATGCTGGATCTGGTGCCCTCCGCCCGCGTCGCCCATGTCGGACTGTACCGCGATCCGCAATCCTTGACGGCGGTCGAATACTACTTCAAATCGCCCTCCGATTTGTCCGAGCGGCTGGTGATCGTAATCGACCCCATGCTGGCGACCGGCAACACCGCGGTTGCGGCGGTCGACCGGCTCAAGGAGCACGGCGCCACCGACCTGCGTCTGGTGTGTCTGCTGGCGACGCCGGTCGGCATTGCAAATCTCCACGGCCGCCATCCCGACGTGCCCGTCTGGACCGCCGCCGTCGATGCGGAACTGAACGATCACGGCTACATCTTGCCCGGCCTAGGCGATGCCGGCGACCGCCTGTACGGAACCCGGTGATCTTCCTAACCCGGTGATTTCGCGGATGCGATCGAGCCCCCGCCCATCGCGGGTGGCTCGATCCACTGTGAAGTCCGTCTGCCCGACTTCCCAGATCTTGATGCGTTCTCAGATCTTGATGCGAAAGCCGAACATGACGGTGGTCTGCGATTCGCTGCCGGTGGTGCCGACGGTGGTGCCGACGAAGCCGTTGGCGAGACCGTCGGTGACCTCCGAGTAGTTCAGACCGCCGTAGATGTCGTAGTGCTTGTTGATGATGTAATCAATGACGAAAGACGCCTCGTAGAAGTCGCCGGAGCACAGCAGGCCGGCGCCGGCGCAACCGATGTTGTCATTGCCCGCGGTTCCAAGACCGATGCTCCAGTTGTTTTGGTTGACGTGATAGAAGGCGCCGGTGTAGTTCCAGCCGCTGGCCTGCGCATAGCGCGCGCCCAGCCATTCCATGTTGTAGACGGCGGAATTGTTGATGTTGATTCCGACGTCGATCGGGTAATTGCCCTCGGCATAGCTGTTGGCGACGTAATCGCCGTGCGCCTTCTCGATATGCGAATAGCCCGCGTACACGGTGAGCTTGTCCTTTTGCTTCGAATCGCCGAACTCAAATGTGTATTTGCCCATGAGGTTGTACGAGGTGTCATTGGAAAGGAACGCCGCCAATCCCGGCGCCGGGACCGGGTTCGCGCCGTTGTCGAAGGAGCTCCGCAGGTTGATGGCGCCCTTCTCGTTCTCGTAGACGGCATCCAGCGACAGGGCGTCGATCGTCACCCCGATTTGGGCACCGTAGGCCTTGCCCAAAATGCCCGTGTCCTGGCCGCCGGTGGAGTACATGGCCGCCAGGTGCAAGGGTCCGTTCTGGAAGGCGTACTTGACCGCATTGTCCCAGCGGGCCGCCTGGGTGCTGCCGGCGCCGCCGTTGAAGCCGGAATAGCCCAGGAACGAAAAGGCATAGGACAGTGTTTGCGGGTCGTACAGGGCCAGGGCGTCGAGCTGCAGCGAGTTGTGGCGGCCGACGGTGAGCGTGCCCAACGCCGGATTGCTGAATCCGCCGTAGGCCACGCTGTTGAAGGCCTGACCGCAGCGGCTGCTGTCGGCGTTCGCGGTCTGCGTTCCCTGTGCCTTTCCGCTGTTCGACGCCAGCGCCGCGCAGGCGTCGGTCAACTGCGCCGACAGCGGATTGAATCCGGTTTCGACCCGGCCCAGGAAGGTCCAATCGCCGGTGATCGGCTCGAGCACCCGGATTCCGATCTTCGACTGCTCGAGACCGCTCTCGGCCACCGTCGAGACCGAACCCGCGAAATTTCTTGTGGTGGTGAAGGCCTGATACTCGAGCCCGCCCGGGTACTGGCTATTGATCGGCACGCCATGATTCTGGTAGGCGTAGCCGACGTCCACCGTGCCGTACACGGTGACGCCTCCGAGCGACAAGCTGTCCGGCAACGGGTCCTTCGATTGCGCCTGCGCCGATGCGCAGGCGAGCGACAGACCCATGACCGCTCCGCTGAAGCAACTAGTTTTGTTCATCGTCATCCCCCCTTCCATAGAAAATTTTTTGATAGCGCCGGCTCAAAGGGCGACCGACTTCGACACCAGCAGGCCGGTGTTTTGACGCGCATACACTTCGTTCCACAAGCTCTCCGCGCGCCGGTCGCGCATCAGCAAGGAGCCGAAAATCACGCCGAGAAAGCCGAGCGGAATGGAAATCAGACCGGGATTCTTCAACTCGAACAGCGGCTTCTCGAGTCCCATGAACGAGGTGTCGTCATTGGCAAACTTGGCCAGATCGGCATTCGCCTTGGCCACCGCCTTGTCGAGATCCGCCAGATCCTTGGTTGCCTTCGCCGCCATGGCCGCATCGACCGAGGTCAGCGCAGCCGAGGCCACTGCGCGCTTGGCCGGCGCCGCATCGATCACCTTGTGGGCGGCTGCCTTGACCGCCTTCGGGTAGGTCAAATTGGGCGATACCAGCGTCAGGCCCACCGCCGCGATGGTGCCGATCAGCATGCCTGCCACGATGCCACCGGTATTGCAGCGCTTCCAATACAGCGTCAGGAGCACACACGGGAAATTCGCGCTGGCCGCGACCGCGAACGCCAGACCCACCAGCACGGCCACGTTCTGCCCTTTGGCCGCGATGCCGATGCCGATCGACATGGCCCCGACGATTACGGTGGCGACCCGCGCGGCCGTCACCTGACCCTGCGGGGTGGTCTCTCTGCCGGCGCGAATCACGCCGACGAACAGGTCGTGCGCCATGGCCGAGGCGGAAGCAAGCACCAGTCCGGCCACCACCGCCACGATGGTCGCGAAGGCCACGGCCGAGACAAAGGCCAGCATGAAATTGCCGAAAAACGAGTTCGGTCCGCCGCCGATGAATTGGGCGAGCAGAGGACCGGCCATGTTGCCCCCGGCATCGACCGCCGCGATGTTCGCCGGACCCACGAAGCGCGCCGCGCCGAACCCGAGAAACAGGGTGAGCACGTAGAATCCGCCGATGATGACCATGGCCCATACCACCGAACGGCGCGCTTGCACGGCCGTGCGCACGGTGAAGAATCGCATCAATATGTGCGGCAGACCCGCGGTTCCGAACACCAGCGCCATGCCGAGGCTGATCTGATCCACGGGCGCCTTGAAATACAGGCCGGGCTCCAGAAAACGCTGCCCGAGTTCCGCCGCGCTCATCGCCTTGGCCGGATCGCCCAGCAGGTTTGCCACCCGTGCCTGCACCTTCGGGTCGGCCACCACATCGGCTAGGAATCCCGGCAGCGAAAACCCATAGGGCGCCCACACCAGCAGCACGATCACGATCGAGGCGGCCACCAACAAAACCGCCTTGATGATCTGCACCCACGTGGTTGCCACCATGCCGCCGAACAGCACGTAGGCCAGCATCAGCACCCCCACGGCGATCACCGACGTCTCGTAGTTGATGCCGATCAGGGTTTTAACCAGCACGCCACCGCCGACCATCTGCGCCGTCAGATAGAACGTCGACACCGTGATGGTCGACAAAGCCCCGACGACGCGAGTTTTCTTCGGGTCATTCCGATAGGCCAGGATGTCGGACAGCGTATAGCGGCCGATGTTGCGGCACGGCTCGGCGATCAGCAGCAGCACCGTGATGTAGGCGACCAGCCAGCCCACCGAATACATGAAACCGTCATAGCCGTAAAGCGAGATCAACCCGGCGATTCCCAGAAAGGAAGCAGCCGACAAATAGTCCCCGGCGATCGCCCAGCCGTTTTGCAGACCCGATACACCGCCGCCCGCGGTATAGAAGTCCGACGCCGAACGCACCCGCTTCGCCGCCAGGTAGGTCACGTACATGGTCACGGCGATGATCGCTGCGAACACCGCAAAGGTCAGCCATCGATAGTTCTCGCCGACGCCGGCCTGCGCAAACACCGGCGTCGCAACGAGGGGGGTGACTGCCAACAGCGCCGCGAGGGTCCACTTCCGGGATTTGTTCGTCATACGAGGACTCCTTCCACAGCCTCTGTCTTGACGCCGCCGTATTCCTTGGCGATCTCCGCCGCCATCACGTCGTAATCCCGGCTTGCCTTGCGCGAATAGGCCAGCGCAATCACCCAGGCGACCACGAACTCACTCAAGGCGAACAAGATGCCGACATTGACGACGCCCCATACGCGGATCTTGAACAGATCCTGATAGTAGGCCGCGCCGACCGGCAGCAGAAAATAATAGACGACCGAAATCGCCATCAGTCCCCAGAGAAATGTCGTCTTGCGCCTATGCAAGCTTTGGAAGCGCGGATCACGGATGATTGCGTCCCAGTCCGCCACGTTGGATGCAGGCATGATCGATCCCCCCCTTTATATCTTCCGACTTGCGTTATGGTTGCGTGCGAGTTCTCAGGTAAGAGTGAGCCCTGGGAGCGGCGAGCGACATTCGACTTTGGTCGCAGGCGGCCTCGCATTCGACCAAGGTCGTAGAGGCGGCCACGGTCGCGGTGGCGGCCACGGTCGCGGTGGCGGCCCGATGCGCTGCGGCGCGCGCCACCCCCGGGCGTCCCGACGCGCGCTGCGGCTAGAGGTGCGCTGAGGTCAGATGATACAGGCCGAGCAGGCCGTAGCCCTTGGCGAGCGGCATGCGCCCGACGTATTGCATCGACAGGCCATCGACGGCCATAGACGCGGCGACGGCTGCGAATGCGCTGCTCGCATAGACCTGGCCGGGCGGCGTGACCGGCTCGATGCGCGCGGTCCGGCTGGTGTGCGGACCGGTGTACAGCGGCGAGCCGGTGACCGGATTGCGTCCGCAATACACCGGGCCGCAATGCAGTGCGATCCGGATGTTAAGTCCGTTCGGTAAACCCCGCGCCGCCCAATCGGTGCCGGTCACCAGGTTGCTGAGCTCCAGCGCGTAGTGGCCGGCGTCGCGCACGCTGCCGAACACCATGTACAGCCCGTCGCCCGTGGTCTCCACGTGTTCGGGCCGCTGCGTCGTGCGCACATTCAAATCCGCGACCGCACCCAGGAATTGCGTGATGAAGTGCGGCGTCTGATCCTCGCTCAAGCCGCTGTAACCGACCGCGTCGGCGAACAGCATGCCGCGGATTTCGTGTGTGAATCCCGCCGGCGGCGCGTCATCCGGCGGCGCTGCAGCCGCTGCGGTAGCCGCCGGCACGGCGTCTGCCGGTTTTCCGGCGCGAAGCTCCGTCAACCGCACCGTCTCCAGCGCAACCTGCTGCCCCCGCCACAGGCTCACCAGCGATGCCGCGCCGCCGGCGCTGCCCGGTGGCTGTTCATCCCAGATCGCCAGTCCACGCAGGTCCGTCTGCAGCACTCCAGCGCGCAGGCGCGCCATGCCCGTCAGGATAAGATTGGCGTATTCGAACGTCGCCCGGCTGCCATGCGCACGATGATCACTGGTGATGGTGACGCTGCTGGCGGCCGCCAGTGCGCGCTCGAATCGTTCCCCCCAAGCGCCGGGTGCGAAATCGACGCTGGCGCGATGAAACTCCGCGGCGGGAAACGGCAGCACGATGTGGGTTTCGCCGCCGAGATCGCGCATGGCTTCGAGGCAGATGATGTCCGAACCACAGGCCGCCGATCCATAGACGGCCATGGGCCGCAGGCTCTGCAGCCGCTGTCGGACCGCGGCCGTCACCGTGACTTCGAGCGCCGGGGGAAACCGCGGATCGGGCCGTCCCGCCCGGTCGATCATATGCCCGGTGTACATCACCACCGGCGGGATCCGCAGAACGTCGGTAAGCCATTCGCGGTGCCCGGGCAGCCGTTCGGCCAGCAGGATCGCTTGGCGGCGCGTGCTGCCGAGATTGCCGTAACGGCCGGCGGCGAGCGCCGCCGCGCGGGCATAGTGGGCGGCGGATTCGGCATCGTCGCCAAGAATCAGTGCGGCTTCGCCGAGCGTCGCTGCGAGCCAGTAGTCGGCGGCCGCGGACGGGCTAGCCAGCGCAACGCTGCACAGCTGCCGCACTTCGCGCGCGATGCGCCGTGCCGTGGCGAGGTCGCCCTGCAGCACCGCGATAGCCGCCGCATTGATGCCGGTGTACCACGCATCGGCGGCGGCACCGCGCCGGCCCGCCGCCTCGTAGGCCTGACGGTAGATCTGGAACGCCGAGGCAAGGTGCGCAGCACGGGCAACCGCCTCGCGGGTGTGCAACGCAAGATCCTTGTGCGTGCGTGCCAGCATGCCGAGGGTCTCGGCATCGGCGAGGCCCTCCTCGACCAGCTGGCTCAGCATTTGATTGGCCCGCCCGGTATCGCCGCTGCGGGCGAGGGCGAGTCCGCGCAACTGCCGCAATCGCAGGTTCGCCGGGAAGGCCTTCAAGCCCTCCTGTACCGCGTTGTACGCGAGCAGAGGTTCACCCTGGCGAAGGCAGTCCTCGACGGCATCGATGGCCGACTGCTGCTCGGGCGGCACCGGCGGCTTGAGGTCCGAATCGGCCATGTCAGGCGCCGTGGCAGTTGAATCGAGCGCGGAGCTGGGACGCCCTCATGTCGGCGAAAGGCTAGCATGATTGGCGTGCCAGTACGACTTGGCATCCAGTGATCACCCGGAATCCGCGATCTCATCGTCCTTAGTATCGGCTCAGACTCCCCGCGCCGACGATGCGACCAACCCGTCTGCCACCGGCAACAGCGCCGACGACGGCGCCTCGTTCTCTTCGGCCGGTCCCACCTACGAGGGCTTCATCAGGCGCATGATCGGCGTCTATGGCGCCCACGTCGAATCGCTCAAGTGCTCATCGAGCGCCTTGCCGGGAGCGCATTGATCCGAGTAATAGGCCGCCTGCATGCCGCCGATTGTGCCGCGCATCTGATAATCGACATGGTAGTACTCGAGCGCGTTTCTCTTGGCGGTGGCGTCCGGCACCCCCAGCAGCTTGGCCGCACGGTAGTTGCGCTGCACCGCCTGGCATTCCGTTCGAGCCTCATTGAGTTCGCCACGAATGTGCATGCTTTCATGCGTGAACATATCCAGGCTCTCGAGTTCCTCGGAGCTCGCGCGCGGGATGGTCAAGGTACGCCATCAAGGTGTCGCACCACGGATGCTGAATGCCGATTTTGCCGGTCTGCGGATCGGCATGACCGGAGGCGAGCATCTCCGTATCGAGCATGGTGTCGAAGATGGTGTTGCAATGAACCATGGCACGATGATTGTCGGCCAGCATGGTGGCTTTGGCCGACAGGAAGCGTTGAAAGTGCCAGGTGTGAACCGGCGGCCACGCAAACAGCAGCGCCAGGGCGAGGACGATCACGAGATACGGCGTCGATACCGGCACGGGAAAGGAAAACCCGGGCGGAGCAACGATGCTGCCGCGGATTTCGCGGATCGCACACCAAACAAAGAACAGTGAAATCAGAATCCAGAGCACGGTGACCGGGGCGCACGCGGACAGGCCAACCGTGAACTAATCAGGTGCTCGAGCGGCCGGCGATTTTGTTCTCGTACAGGTAGATCAGGACCGCTCCCACCAACACGCCTGCGATCAACCACAGCCACATCGTATGCAGCGGCCCGAATAGAAACTGGTAGATCGCAAACGGCACTCCCAGGATGAAGAACCAGGGCACCGGGTGCAATGTCACGAACATCAGCAGCAGCTTGAGCGAGTCCTCGCGCTGAGCATCTCGCGGCGCCGATCCGCCGAGCACGCGCCGCAATGTGGCCAGCCAGCGTTTGGTCGGACCGTAACCCAGGGCGCTCGCCATGGCGCCGAGTATGAACGAGAGAAGCGGTGGTAACCCGACCATGCCGAAGCCCTAGCTGACCGAATGGCACTGTAGCATAGCCCCGGTGACCGACGACATCGCCCCTCGCCGGTGAGATACGATGCCGACGGTCGCCCGGCGGTCGGGGTGCGATCGGCTTCCTAATGGCCGGCCGGGCGCCGCAGAGCCTCCTCGGCCTCCTGCAGCCACCGGTCCCGATCCGCGCCCGATGGTAACGCCACGGCCGCGTCGCGGGCGTGCTGGTAGTTCTCGCGTGCGCCGCTCGGGTCACCGTTCTTTGCAAGCGCCTCCGCCAGCGCCAACAGATTCGGGGGCCACTTCGGGCGCAGCGCCGCGGCACGGCGCGCAGCGACCAAACCGGCCTCGGCATCGCCCGGGCCCAGCGGCCAACCCGGCGACCGGATCAACACCAATGCCCTGACGCGGGCGGATCCGGCCTCATCGTATAGTGGATCGGCCGCTTCGGATTCACCGAGGCTGCCGAGCATCGACTTGAGCAGCTCCCCGGCGCGCGTCGGATGCGCCCGCGCCTCGAGACCGAGGGCAATCGCGCGTCCATAGAGGCAGGCGGCGGCCCGGGGCTCGCGCGCGAGGCACGCATCGGCGTTTCGGCCTGCATCGGCCGCCAGATCCCCGCGAATCCTCGCGTCGGATTCCAAATCGCTGCGTTTTGCGTCGGCGGCGATTGCAGCGGCCAGCTCCTCGACCGAGCCGGCGGAAGGAGCCCGATTCGGTGCCGTCGGTCGCGGGGTCGTGCACCCTGCGACCGCGAGCACGAGCAGCGCGCACGGCATCCATTTGATCATCGGGCGGCGGCGCGGCCGGGAAGCTGGGGTGGCACGAACCCCTTCAGATGCAGCTGGCCCAGCGTATCGGCCTCCGCGGCCGAATGGCCGAGCGTGAGCAGCGCCGCCCGCAAGGCGCGGACACGGGCCGCAGTCAGTCGGTCATCGACTACCGCAACGAGGGCGATCGGCAGCGGATTCGATTGCATCACGGCGGTGAGCTGGGCGGCGAAAGGCAATGTCGGGAGCGCCGCCGCCTGCGTTTGATCCAGCAACGCAACCACGTGATCGCCGGCAGCAGCCCGCCGCAGAGCGCTCAGGATCTGTCCCGTCGGCTCGATCACCACATCCGGCGCCAGCGGCCAGGTCGGCAGAATCGAGCGGCGTACGAAGTCCGGCGCATAGCCGGCAACACTGAGCACGGTGTATCCCGACAGGGATGCCTGACCCGTCACGGATCCGGTCTTGGCGACCAGGGTCCAGCGCTCCGTGGTGCCGATGCCGGCCATGTCCGCCTGCACCAGCGGTATCAGATGCAGCTCCGCGCCGTGCTGGACGAAGAACGGGTAGGGAACGAAGGCGAGCGCCGCCTCCGGGCTGGCCAGTTTCGCCAGACCGCCCGATTCGGTGGGATCGTAGACCGCCGCAAGGCTTCCTGCAGGCCAACCCGCGGCTGCGCTCGCCGTTGCGGCGAATTGATCGAGGAACGGCTGCGCGTCGCCCGCGCCGCCCGGATACCCCGGGGCACAGAAAACGAGTGTGGCAACCGCAGAGATCAGCAACGTGCCCATGCACCTAGGCTATCATTCCCACGCGCGCAGAGCCTACTATCGGCCGACGCCCGCCCTTAAATGGACACATCCACACCTTCCAGACTCATGCCCATCTTCCGGCGCGTGCTGCACGCGCGGCCCTGGATCCTCATGGGCTTCTGCATCCTGGTGGCGGCCGGCATTTACGGTCTGACGCAAACAGCCACTGATTCGGCGATCGAGCGTCTGGTCGTGGCCGGGGATCCGGTGGCGCAAACCACGCGCGATTTCGAGCGGGTCTTCCCGGAGGGCGAGCAGGCGATTCTCATGCTGGAGTCGCCGGATCCGTTCAGCGCTGATGCATTGCAGGGCGCCGGACGGCTCGAGCGTGATCTGAACAAAATACCGCAGGTCAGCGCACACAGCGTGATGACGCTGTTTCGCCACGGAGGACCTCCCGTGGATATCGGTCCGGACGACGCCGCGCGCCTGCGCGCATTCGCGACGGGAACGGCGCTGTTCCGTCGCGCCGGCCTGGTGGGCGATCATTACCTCGGCATCGCCCTCGATCTGCAGGTGAACTCCATCGCACAGCGCAATCGCGCGCTGGAAGCCATCGACGCGATCGTTTTGCCTCTCGGAAAAACCGGCCATCCGTTCAGCGCCATCCGGCGTGTCGGTTCACCGTGGCTCGATGCGTGGCTCGAGCGGCAGACCGGCAGCGCAACGAGGAAGTTCATGCCGCTATTCGGCGCCTTCCTGATGGCCTTGGTGCTGGCGGTGTACCGATCATGGCGCGCATTGGCCGCGATTCTTCTGACGCTGGGCGCGGTGGTGGCCATTGCGCTTGGATTGGCGGACGTCTTCGGGTGGACGAACAGCGTGGTCTCGACCATTGTGCCGCTCACAGTGATGGTCACGACCACCGCGACGCTGGTGTACATCCATTCGCGCTACATGGAGCCGGATGACGCACCCGATGTGCAGGAGCATCAGGCACGGGCACTCACCAACAAGTTTCTGCCCTGCACCGCCTCAATGTTCGCAACCGCGGTCGGCTTTGCCGCGCTCGCAGTGTCGGACATCCGCCCCATTCGGGAGATGGGGTTGTGGACCGCGTGCGGAATCATCGTGGCTTGGGTGAGCTGCTTCACGCTGTTTCCGGCGCTGCAGTCGCTGCTGCATGCGCCGATGCGCTCCGGCGCGCTGCCGGCCGGCAATTGGTTCCGGGTTTTCGTCGACGTGCTGATTCCCATGACGCGACGTTACCGCTTGCTGCTGGTGGCGGGCGCGCTCCTGATGATGCTGGCTGGAGCGGCAGCCTTGTTCGGCATCCCGGGACGGTTCGCGCCGTTACGGCTCGAGACCGATGCGCTGACCTACGTCGATCCCGCCGAGCGCGTGGCATCCGACACACGGCGCTTCGAAAAATCCAACGGCCTGGATGTCATCGATCTGTGGTTGCGGACACGGCCCGGGCATGCATTGGACCCGGATTTCCTGCACGCCGTCGACCTGTTGAGCGGGCAACTCGAGCGGCACCCCGGAGTCGACGCGGTGGACGGTCCCACCTCCGTGCTGCGCTGGGCCCGTTACATCGCCTCGGGAACCGATCAATTGCCGGCCGCATCGGCCGAATGGCCGAAACTTGCCGCCGATCTCGAGCAGATCCTGCTCACCGAACCTGGTGCGCGCAGCTACGTCGACGTGGCGAACCTCGAGAGCGTGCGTCTCACCATCCGCGGGCGCGGGGAGTTGTTCGGTCCGCCCGGCGCCATGCGTCGGTTCGTCGAACAGACATGGGCGGCGCAGCAGCGCAGCGACCCGGCGCTGCGCGATGTTCACGGCACCGTCGCGGGCAAGGGGGTTGTTTCCGGGGAAATCACCGAACGCCTGCTGCCGACGCTGACGGAGAGCTTCGCGCTCACAGCGGGAGTCATATTCTTCGGTTTCCTGCTGGTATTCCGCAGCCCGTCCGCGCGCTTGATGACGATGATTCCCTCGCTGTTCGCGATCCTGTCGGTGTTCATCGTGATGCGCGTCGCCGCCATCCCGCTGAATATCGCGACCATCCTCATCGGCTCGACCGTGCTGGGTTCGACCGAGAACGACCAGGTGCACTTCTTCTATCATTTCCAGGAGAAGCGCGGTGGCGGCTCGACCGCCACCGCGCTGCGTCACGCCATGATGGTGGCGGGCCGCCCGATCCTGTTTGCCACCCTCATCAATGCCAGCGGCTTTTTGGCGCTGGCGCTGTCGGATCTGCCGCCCATGCGCCAGTTCGGCATCGTCTCTGCTTCCGCCTTCGTACTCGCGCTCCTCGCCGACTTCACCGCATTGCCGGCTGCGCTGTGGATTTTGAGCCGCGACGAGCGCGTCCGGGGTCGCACCTCCAATGCACCCGGTTGATCGATGACGCGGCGGTGCTGTGCCGCCGCCCTGCTCGTGACGTTCTGGCTGACCGGCATCGGCACGGTCGAGGCCGGCCTGGTCGACGCTCCCGGGGAGAATCTCGAGGTCTCCCTCGTCACCTACGGCCCCGGCGACATTTATTGGGAGCGATTCGGCCACAACGCCATCGAGATACGCGACGCTGCCAGCGGCCAGGCTGTGAATTTCAACTATGGCATCTTCGATTTTGACGAACGCGGCTTTTTGCTGAATTTCGCCCGCGGCCACATGCACTACATGATCGACGCGGTGCGCAGCGACCTGGACGAGCAATTCTACGTCGATGGCGGGCGTTCCGTGACGCGCCAGCAGCTCGCGTTGAGCGGTGCCCAGGCGGCCATGCTCAGGGATTTCCTGCTGTGGAACATGCTTCCGGAAAATGCGCGCTACAACTACGATTACCTGACCGACAACTGCAGCACCCGGGTGCGCGACGCGCTCAACAGGGTGCTGGACGGACGTCTGCAGCGGCTGTTCACGCAACGTGCCGCGGGCATGACCTATCGCGAGCAGATCGACCGGCTGATGGGCGGCCTTCCGTGGATGATGCTGCCGATGGATCTCGGCCTCGGACCGTTTGCCGACCAGCCGCTCACGAAGTGGCAGGAGAGCTTTTTGCCGGTGGTGCTGCAGGAACAACTTCGCTCCGCGCGCATCGGGGACGGCGACGGCGTCCCAAGGCCGCTGATCGCCGCCGAACAGGTGATCGCCCCGAACCGGCTGATCGCTCCGTCGGCGACGCCGCCGGACCTGCGTCCGCCGCTCTCGCTGGCCGGACTGACGATAGCCGCACTGATCGTCGTCAGCCGGCGCCGCCTGCCGTTGGCGAACGCGACTTTGGCTGTTCTGTATTTGTTGCTGGCCGGCCTCGCCGGGCTCTTTCTTCTCGGACTGTGGGCCTTGACCCTGCATCGCGCGGCATGGGCGAATGCCAATCTGCTGCTGTTCAATCCGCTGGCATTCGCACTGCTGAGACCCGCGTGGCGCAGCCGCCGCGGCGTCGCCGCTTCTAGATTTGCGGGGATATTGATCGCCGCCCAGCTGTCCGCCGCCGCGTTCGCCGTGATGCTGCACGCGATGCCATTCGCGACGCAGCGGAATCAGCCCTGGCTGCTGTTCGCCATTCCCATCTGGTGCGCGCTTGCCTGGTCCTTGCTCGCACACGACCGTCGATTTCATGCACGTCAGCCGAGCGCGTGACACACCGCTTAGATTTTATTGCCGTCGCGTCCAACAAAGTGATACCGCGTGCGCGCGCTCGCAGATCCTACCAAGTGCGGCGGGCGGGATGAACTTCACTGCGTATCCACTGCGACAGCAGCCATTTCTCCGCTGCCGTCACCGGCATGCCCGCATGCAGACTGTCTTTGTGGCCGCGTCCGTCCGCGCCCAGGTTATGAAAATGCAGCAGATCACCGCGGCGGCCTTTGACGCCCAGCCGCAAGGCGGGAAAAGAGGTGCCGCCGCCGCCGTAATCGTCGTTCAAATACATCAGCACGGTCTGAGCGCGCTGGCCGCCATCAGCCAGCGATTGCTGCGCACCGGCGCCGCTTTCGTTGAAATAGTCCACGTGCGGCCTGAACTCCTCTCCCACGCGGTATCGCAGGATCTGCAGGAACTCGCCGTTCAGCTGCGGTATGCCGGAGACGCCGCTGATGCAGCGTTCGAGTGCCTCCAACACATGATCGTGCTGACGGGGAGAAAGCGTGACATGCCAGCTGTTACGCATCGGGTCGGCACGAACCTCGCCGGTACGAGCATCGACGATCTGCGAAGGCTGCACCAGCGGCGCCGCCAGATTGATCACCGCATCCAGCACCAGCGGATGAATCACCCCGGGTAGTCGTCGAATCAGCGGCGAGTCGTGCAGTGTTTCGGCAGTGGGTGGCCGAATGTATGACGCGAATTGCGGCAGCGCCTCTTCCAGCAAAAGCCAGTTGATGTTCATCACCGACCGCTGTCCTGTCACGGGGGACGCGGGCTTCGGCTTGCGCAGATGCTCCTCCAGCCGCCGGCCGAGATATTGGGTGCGCGCCGCTTCACTGCGGCTGATCGCCGCGGCATGCGATGGATCAGGCGCGCCACCGATTCCTTCGGCATAACACCACGCCAGGGCATAAGCGGCGGCGGCATCGCCGCGTCGGGCAGACGCGTCCAGCAACGGACGGATCAGATCCCAGCGCCGATGGCAGGCGCTCAGCAGTGCCAGTTGGCGCAGCGCGCCGGCGTCCCCCATTCGCGCCGCGGCCAGGAGATAACGCAGGCCGGTGTCCCGATCGTCCATTTGTAGCGCGGCAAAGCCGTGCAGTTCGCCGAGCAGCAGATTGGCCTGGATGTGGGTCGCCGCCAAGGGTTGCAGCAATGCGATGGCCTGATGCCGGTCGCGCGGGCACCGGCGCCCGTCGATGAGCATGACGGCAAGTGTCATTTGCGCCGCGATGAGTTTTTGTGCGGCTGCCAGACGCAGCCAATGCACGCTCTCATCGAATCGTCCGCGCTGGTGCAATACGGAACTCAGAGCGTACTGAGCGTCAGCGTCGCCCGATTTTGCAAGCGCGGCCGCTTCCTCGTACGAAATGCTCTGCGCCATCGACAGCTCCTTATTCACCGCAGGCCCGGGAATTATATCGGGAATTGAGAACCACGACGACCCCGCTGTCATCAGGCGGTTCCTTCCGATGTGCGAACTTCGGCGATCCAGTTTCACTGGTGGCAATGGGAACCGCGCCGCAGCGCCTACACACGTAGAATTGCGCGGGTTGGGTTCCGAATACGTACCTTGTAATGTCGTCGAACCGCCATAGCGTAACCGATAGCGTGGCGTTCGGATGGGAGGTCCAGGCCCCGCCGTGCTTCACACAAAAGGAGCAATCACACTCGCGCGCGATGATGGTACTCAAATCTCCAGGCCAATCGAGCGTAAACGTCCGCAATGGCATTTGCCGTTGATGAGCATTGAACCTCCGTAAATAGGACGTCGTACCAATGGATAGGTCGATACGAGCTGGGATATTCGTGCGACCTGCCGGGCGCAACCGGAAAACCGGGGCCTTCGACGAGGCGCAGGGCCCAGGCAATCCGGCTATTTGCGGGAATGCTCCGAATCCTGCATTCGCCCGACAGCCGCCATCGCTGCGGCAAGCGCGAGGATCAGGCTGGCCACGCCAACCAACGTGGTCCAGGAAGTTTCGTACAGATTGAGGGTAATCACCTTGTTGCACAAGGCCATCAGAGCGGTCTGCACGATCAGGGCCGTGTTGACCTCGTGTGACGCAAGTAGATGTCGCAGAATCTTGAGCAGTTCGACGCCGACTAGAACCGCAACAAACAGTCCGAACACATCAAACAGCGCCTTCGGTTCAGCTGCAAATTCACGGACGCTGCGCAGATCGTCGACGAGGGACCATGCGACGAGCGCTGTGCCGAACGCAATCGTCGCCATGAGCAGGACCATCAGCAAGCCAACGACCCCACGCTCAAACAGACCTGCAAGTTTATCCATTCGGACCTACATCCCCTCTCGATTGCATAGATCCCGCAAGTATCAATTCGCGGCTGACAGCGGTTTGCTCTAGACTTAGTCGCCAGCAGAGCCAGTCGAGCACGCCGCTGCAAGGATCATGCATTGCCACCGCCTGTACCCGCAAGTATTTGCAGGTACTTGCGCCTTTTTGCCCGCGGATGGCGCCGAAGGATCTGCCGCCGCGCAGTTTCGGACGGGGCGCGCGTAGGTCTGGCCCAAGAGGTCGTCGTACACCTTTGGCGGGCGTACCCACGCTACGATGCTCGCTTGAAGTTCTCCACGTGGATGTATCGGATTGCCCTGAACGCCGCAATCTCGTGGCGAGACTCCGGTCGCAGGTACGGACTCCGATCTGGCTCTCTTGCCCATCGAAACATTGGACGGAATTGGACCGGTACGAAGCCGCGAGCGTCCGCCTCGCTTGCAATATTCGCGTGAATTGGAAGCCTTGCGCGCCGACGTCTTTTATCCGGCGAACTGCGCCAGTTCGCTCATCCATATGTGCGAGCCCGCCGCCGCCATCGGCAGATGTGAAATCGCGCTCCGCCACTTCACAGTTTGCAAACAAAGCCGCCAATGCCGTTGGCCGGCGCCATCCACTCTGTTCTAATGTGCTTCTCATGACGGCCTCGCTGGCCGGCACGATTCAAAGGGCAAACCCGTCGCGAGGCGGGGACGCAAAGCCTCCGGCTTTCATGCGGTGACGCGAAAGTAGCGGGGTTGCCAACGATACCGTCGTTGTCGGCGCATGGCCCGCGCACTTTTTGGGAGCGATAGGCCATGACGCATCGATACTCGATTCCGGCGCGCGCTATGCGCACCGTGCCCGTACTCACTGTTGTACTCGCGCTCAGCGCCTGTGGCGTCGGCGGCAATGGCGGTGCATCGCAGACCGCGGCTGCACAGCTGACAGGTGCGGGTTCGGTGCAGTTTCAGGGCATGTCCCTGCCGGCGGCGGCGGGGGACGTGCAGGCCGAACCACTATTTCACGTGGCGCCCGTGGTGTTGGCGGAGCCCGGAGAACTCGATGCGGCCCAACCGGATGCCTCGGCCGCCGTAGGGCCGCACCGGCAGGCTGTCACCGCCGAACTGTCGCAACTGTCCACCCGCCATCTGACACAGGGCGCAATCGAGTCCGTGCTGCGCGATGGCATCGTGCCGACCGATGTGTCGGCCGAGAGCACGGGTGCCACCCCGCTGAGCACGGGCACCGTGGTCACGACTTATACGCCCGCGCAAATTCGCGCCGCGTATGGCTTGCCGGGTCTGCCGGCGACCGGCGCCACGCTGACCTCGCTGCAGGCCGCACAACTGGGTGCCGGACAGACGATCTATATCATTGATGCGCAGGACGACCCGAACGCGGCCGCCGAGCTGGCCACCTTCAATCAGACCTTCGGCCTGCCGATCTGCGGCACCGCCAGCATCGCCGCGGGTGCCGCGCTGCCGTTGCCGGCTGCCGCCACCAGCGGTTGCGTATTTGCGGTGGTACATAGTACTGCCTCGGGCGCCATGACGGCCGCGGCTCCCGCCTACAGCTCCGGCTGGGCCACCGAGATAGCGCTCGATGTGCAATGGACGCACGCGACCGCACCGCTCGCGCGCATCATCCTGATCGAGGCCCCGGACGCCTCGGTCGGCAGCCTGACCGCGGCGGTGGCGCTCGCCAACGCGATGGGACCCGGCGTAGTTTCGATGAGCTTCGGCAGCACCGAGGGCGCCTGGACGGCCTCGGTCGATGGCACGTTTACCGCTGCGGCGATGATCTATGTGGCCGGCGCCGGAGATTCGGGAGCGGGCGTCAATTGGCCTGCCGCGTCCTCGCACGTGGTGGCGGTCGGCGGTTCAACGCTTTTCTACACCGGGACCGGACCGCGCAGCGAAATCGTCTGGTCCGGCACCGGCGGCGGTGTCAGTCAGTTCACGCCGACGCCTGTGTACCAAACCAGTGCCGTGCCCGGCATGGGCACGCCGGCAAATCGCTCGGTCAGCGACGTGACGTTCAATGCCGATCCGTCGACGGGCCAGTACATCGCCGTGCTGGCACCGGGTGCCAAGGCCATCAGCTGGCTCGGCGCCGGCGGCACGAGCCTGTCGACGCCGCAATGGGCCGGCATCATCGCGGTGGCGAACGCCATGCGGGCGCACGCCTCACAGGCGCCGCTCGGCGATCCGCACGCACGGCTCTATGCACTCGCCGCCCAGGGCGCGAGCTATGTAAGCAATTTCTACGACATCACGCACGGTTCGGATGGCGCGTGTGCCGATTGCTATGCCGGCATCGGCTATGACCAGCCGAGCGGCATCGGCACGCCCAATGTCGGCAGCCTGCTGGCTGCGTTCGATACGGCGCCGGTCGTTGCGGCACCGGTCGTGTCGCCCGCCAGCGTGATCGGAACCGCGGGGACGCCGCTGTCGTTCACGGTGACGATAACCAAGACCAATGCGGTGACGTTCGCGCTCAGCAACGCCCCGGCGGGCATGAGCATCAATGGTTCAGGCGTCGTGTCGTGGGCTGCACCGGTGACTGGAACCATCGCCGTGACAGTCAGCGCCCGCGACAACGTGACTGGATTGACCGGCCAGGGTATTTACACGGTGACGATCCACGCCGCCCAGGCACCGATCGTCGCCGGCACCTCGATCAGCGGCAGCGTCGGAGTCGCCCTGCTCTATCCGCTGTCGGTGACGGATCCCAATCCGGTCACATTCACGCTCGGCGGCGCACCGTCGGGGATGACGATCAGTTCGGCCGGCGTGCTCGGCTGGTCAGCGCCCGTGAGCGGCTCCTACATGATCACGGTGACGGCGCATGATGCCAAGAGCGGCCTAAGCGGTCAGGGTGTGATCGCCGTCAGTATCGCTGCGCCGAGGGCGCCGATGGTCACACCGGCCAACATCCCGGCCACCGCCGGCAAGGCCCTGTCGTTCACCGTCTCCGTGAGCGCCCCCGACCCGGTCAACTTCGCTCTGAGCAGCGCTCCGGCAGGCATGGCGATCAGCAGCACCGGTGTACTCACCTGGTCGAACCCCGTCGCGGGTACCTATGGGGTGACCGTCGGCGCCAGGGACACCAAAACGGGTCTGTCGGGTTCGGCGGTGTGCACGGTAACGGTGACGCGTGGCGGTCCCGTCATTACTGCCGCCGCGATGAGCGGTGTGGCAGGCAAGGCTGTGAGTGGGACGATCAGCTTCGCGGACGGCACATCGAACACGCTCAACATTGCGGTCTCCGGTGTGCCGGCCGGAATGACGTTCACGCCGGGCGGCGCATCGCTCGCCGTCCGCTGGGCATCGCCGGTCACCGGCAATTACCTGCTCAACGTTTCAGCGAAGGATGGAAACGGCTTGACCGGATCGCTGAGTGTGCCGGTGACCATCACGGCGCACTGAAACCGCGCTCGGACAGACCGAAATGGTTGACCTTACCCTCGCGGATGAGCTCCTTGACCGCGCCTGCCACATCCTCCAGGGGAACAACAGGATCGACTCGGTGCGATAGAACAGGTCGATCCGGTCGGTCCTCAACCGCTCAAGTGCAGCCTCGGCAACCGTGAACGGACCATAGGCTTCGGCAGTATCGAAAAAGGTCACGCCGTTATCATGGGCAGCGCGAATCAGCGCGATGGCGCTGGCTTTATCAAGCGCCGATCCATAGGCAAAGTTAAGCCCCATACAGCCGAAGCCGATCGCCGAGACTTCCAAACCACCATTTCCAAGTTTTCTGTGTTTCATACGAAATATCCTCATTCATGGTTGAAGTTCACTGGCTCACGTCCGGACTGCATCGGGTTCACCGGCGCTGGTGGTGGAAGCACTGAGGTACGCGCCAGGCTTCCGGCCCGGAGTCATTTCGCGAGCATGAACTTTTGCATGCGCTTGCCGCTATCCACTTCGCCCGTGTAGACGTCACCGCTCGAGTCCATCGCCAGCTGGTGCACCCAGTGGAACTGGCCGGCATTGCGGCCGTTGTGGCCGAAGCTCGACACCTCCGTGCCGTCGTCGCGTCGCAAGATCCAGACGACGTTGTTTTCGCCATCGGCCACGAGAAGGTAAGTCTGCGCAGAGTCATGTGAAAACGCGACGCTCCAGGCCGAGCCGTTGCCGAGAGTCGCCGGGCGCAGGGTGATCTCCCGGAGGAATCGTCCTTGTTTGGTGAAAACCTGGATCCGATCGTTGTGCCGGTCGCACGCATAGACGAGGCCATCGACCGACAAGCGCACGCAATGCACCGGCGACCTGAACTGCTTGTCGGGCGGATCGCCCGGCGCATAGGGAGCAATCCTGCCGCCCGCGGGCACCTCATCGCTTTGCTCGACGGTGTTCGCGATGTCGGATAGCGGCCTGCCGTAGGCACCCCAGCCGCGCTTGAAATGTCCGGTGTCGGAGTCATAGACCACGATCCGATTGTTCAGATAGCCGTCGGCGATGTAGACCTCGTGGGCGTCGTCATCGACCTCGATGGCCGCCGCCCGACCGAGCAGGCCGGTGTCCTGGTTGTTCTTCGGCGCCCGCGACTTGGCGCCGATTTCGAGCAGCTGGCGGCCGTCACCCGTGAACTTGAGCACCTGGCGGTCATCGACACCGTTGCCGCTGATCCACACGTTGCCACCCCGGTCAACCCACAGCGCATGCTCGTTCGTCGGCCAGTCCGGCACGAATCCCGGTCCGCCCCAGGACTTCAACAGATTTCCGGCCGTATCGAATTCCAGGAGTGCCGGCGGGTTGCCGCAGCAGCCGCTGCGCGGCGGGATCTGCGCCGCGCCGAGTTCATCCGTGGTCAGCGAGCGGGGCCGATGCAGGACCCAGATGTGATCCTGGGGATCCACGGCGACACCGCCAACCTGGCCCATGATCCAATTGTTCGGCAGGATTTTGGGCCAGTCGGGATCGACGCTGTATTGCGGTGGCGGCGGGGCGGCCGCGCCCGGAGCCGACGACGCTGCGAGCACCGCCATGCCAGTCACCGTCATTCCAAGGGTCGCCAGGCTCGGTCCGCGCATCGCCCCCTCCTCGCTGGTTTTCGTTAGCGTACCTTGTATTGGTAGCGGGGAGCCTGCCGGGCGGCACTGGTTCTACATATTATTGTCAATTAATCGGTGACCGGTCTCATTGGATAGTGGCGAGTTACCCATGGTCATTGCGCCCGCACACAGCGGCCGCACTCGCCGCGGTCGCCGCGTTCACCGGGACATTGCCCTCTTGCACCCGTTGTCCGTCTCGATCAAACGGATTTGACGGATGGCCTGTGCGCTGAAAACAGGTGCTGCTTGGCGATCGCCTCCACATCAGCATTTGTCAGTGCCGACAGATCCGCAGTTTCGGTGACCACTATGCGCGACGCTACCGCCGGGTGGTGCCTCTTCAGATAGTCCACCAGATAATCGACCGCGCTGCTCTTGCCGGTGCCGTGGCCAACCAGAACGATCTCCTCGGCTGATTCCACAGCCTTGGCGATCTGTTCATAGAACGAGTTTTCCTCCGGAACTCGGCCGCCCTGATAATGGGCCTCCTTGCGATGCACCAGATGATGGTGAAAGTGGTGCGGATCATAGGGCGTAAGGGTCTCCTCATGGGCCAACTGATCGCCACCCTTCTTAAAAACGTGGGCGCCATGGTGATCGATGACGACGACCATGCGCTTAGGGCTGGTCTCGGCAGGCGCCGGCTCTTCAGAGGCGGCCCCTTTGAGAAATCGTCTCAGTCGCGATACCTCTTCGATTCCGAGCTCGGCGTTGTGCGGACGCTTGAAAATCTCACGGTGGGTTCCGACGATGAACGTGACCTCCGCCCCGGCTCCCGGGTGCACCTCTCCGAGATGTCCGATGAGTTCCACTGCATCGGTCCAATGCAAACTGCGAGGTAGCTTGCCGTGCAGCAAACTCTCGTGCAGCACGGCGAATTTGTGGTGAAGGTGCCCGCTCATCGGATGCGTATCGAAGAACCAATGATGTGTTGCAAGACCACCTCCTATGAAACCCACTCCCGTTTCAAACAACACTCCGCGCAGCACGCATCATCTCAAGCTTGATCGCTCGCATCAATTCAATGATCGGCGGCAACTAAGGCGCCGTCTGTACGCTCGGGCACATAGAAAGACCGGCATGCCGTCCGGGTCCGGCACAGGTGATGGCGGCGGAGCGCTTCCGCGGTCGTGGGCACCCTGGCGTTGATCTTTGCCGGGCGCTAATGCCAACATCGTGCCGCTGCTGCCGCTGCATCCGCATCCGCACATTCATTTACTTGACCGACGGCCAATGCGGGTTTGGTGCCGTCCGCTCGGCTCCGCACTTCATCCACCATCCTGGCGCAGTCTTGAATCCGTTCGCCATATTGGCGCGGGGATCCTTATGAAAAGTGCTCTGATATTCCTACTCTTTTCGGCATCGTTGGGTGTGGCCGCTCGATGCAAACCCAATCGGCGCACTCGAACGCCCCGTCAAGATCCAAGGTAACGTGGTGGCTTGGGTTCGCATGCGCCCGATCGTGCTCGTTCCAGATGCGGTCGAGTCGGGTTTCGTCGCCAGGACCTCGGGATCGGCGTGCTTGCGGCCGCGCTATTGGCTCTAGGGCTCCCGGGGAGCCCGCTGGATAGCTGGACGCTGGGTACGCACTCTGCTCGGCATTCAGCATGCCACCGCCCGAATCGCACGCGGCGATCTCGAGATCCGATTACCCACGACACGGACCGATGAGATTGGGGATTTGATTCGCGGCATCAATTCCATGGCGCAGGGCTTGGAGCGTCTTGAGAGTGCTCGACGCCGTTGGATCGCGGAGATCTCCCAGGAGCTGCGTACGCTACTCACCGTGCTGCGGGGCGAGCTCGACGTGCTCACCGAAGGGATACGACCGTTGAATCTCGAAGGGCCAATGGTTGTCCTTGACGCCGGTGGAATTCCGGCTCCGTGACTGATTGCGATTTTGTGCTACATGTAGCACAATGTGATGATGAAGGAAGCAGGCATACGTGAAGCCAGGCAGAATCTCACCGCGTTGATCGACGAGGTGCGAAAGGGTCACGAGGTGACGATTACTGATCGTGGCAGGCCGGTTGCGCGGCTCGTACCGCCCCGCCGCGAGCAAGCCAAACCTTTTGCCGGCCGTGCCGATTTCCGTCGCAAGATGCCGGTGCTGGCCGCATCGCTCACCGCGGCCGTCATCGATGAACGGGTGGAACATGGCTGAAGGATCGATGGTGCGTGACGCGCTCCGTGCCGATGCTGGCATTTACCTCGATTCCAGCGCGCTGGCGAAACTTTAGGTACCGGAACCTGAAAGCGACACGCTTGAGGCCTTTTTCCAAGGCCGGCGCGATCTCATGATCTCGGAACTCGCCATTACCGAAGTCTTGTCCGCAGTCGCCCGAAGACGACGCGAGGGTATGATCACGCCCCATCAAGCGTTGGAAATCCGCGATGCAGTTTTGGCAGATGCCGATTCAGGTTCCTTCCACCGACTCGACATGAGTCCCGTGGTTCACCGCGAGGCCGAACGCCTTTTGTTCCAAATGGAATCGGTAGCGTTGCGCACGCTTGACTCACTGCACGTCGCCGCGGCGTTGATGGGTGCGGCGAGTCACGTCGTGACCTACGATGCGCGCATGCGCGCTGCGTCGTTGCACGCGGGACTTAAGACGCTAGACTTGTAGGGGCCGTTGCTTCGAAAAATGGATGCGCTTCCGGCAGCGCATTCTACACAGCCAAGATTGGAATTCGACTGTACGCATGGAGCCGCGGATCCCTTTATGGAATTCCTCGAGCTTTTTTTTTCTTGTACGGCCGCGGTGCGCTCCGATTCGCTACCGATCTCCCAGGTCGCGGCCGGAGGACTCCGCGCCTCGCCCGCAATCGGCCGCAAACTCGCCGAGGCTGAGGCGGAACTCGAGCCGCTGGAATCGGTGCGCCAGGGTTCGACGGTGGTTCGCTATTCGCGGCCATTCGAGGAAGGGTAAAGGCCAAGCTGGCCAGCTTCTCACGTTTGTTTGGATTTTCGGAAAGATACGTCAAGCTGTTTAAAAACGGTCGGAACCAAGCCGTCCGGATTCCAAGGGAGTTTGAACTCCCCGGAAATGACGCCATCATGCGCAAAGATGGCAACAAGTTGATCATTGAAGCCATGCCGCCTCGCTCGCTGCTCGCACTACTTGCAACCCTCGAGCCGATCTGCGAAGAGTTTCCGTCCATTCCCGACGAGACGCCGGACGAAGTCGATATCTGATGCGCTACCTGCTCGACACGAACATCGTGTCCAACCTCGTCAGAAATCCCCATGGTCGCGTGGCGGGTCGCGTCAGGGCGATGGGCGAGCAGAATGTCTACACCAGCATTATCGTCGCAGCGGAATTGCGCCATGGCACGACGAAGAAGGCGTCCCCGCGACTTAGCTTGCAGGTTGAGGCTGTGCTTGGTGCCATCGATACGCTGCCCTTCGATTCCCCAGCCGACGAGATCTACGGATCGATCCGCACGCAACTCGAGTTAGCCGGCACTCCGATCGGCGGCAACGATCTTCTCATCGGGGCCCAGGCAATGGCGCTCGACCACACACTGGTGACGGATAACGACGAGGAGTTCGCGCGCATCCAAGGCTTGCGCGTCGAGAACTGGCTTAGGGATAAGTAACCAGACAGACCTCTGACTGGATTGGTAGCAGGGACCTGCTTCGACACTTGTCTGCTGGAAATTCTGGATCCCCGCGGTCAATTGACTTGAACGGGACGCATAATTATAATTATAACTATATTCCAATTCAGAGTTGGTCATGACCGCCCTCAAACTCACCGCTGTAGGCACCTCGACCGGCCTGGTCATCCCCAAGGAAATGCTCACTCGCATGAAGGTCGAGCGGGGGGACCTCCTCCACGTCGTCGAAACCCCCGACGGCTTTCTGCTGACTCCCTATGATCCGCAGGTGGCGGCGCAGGTCGAGGCCGGTCGCGCGTTCATGAAACAATACCGGGACGCTTTCAAGGTCCTGGCGGAGTGAGCGCCACGCCCGTCTGGATCGACGCGCGGGCCATCCTGTTCCTCCACGACGAAAGTCTCGCGATGTTCGGCGGCGGCCGTGGTCTTCGCGACGCCGGTCTTCTGGAATCGGCGCTCACACGCCCGGTCAACCAACACCTGTACAAACCGAATGGCGAAATCGCCGAACTCGCGGCCGCTTACGCATTTGGCCTCGCCAAGAATCATCCGTTTGTGGACGGCAACAAGCGAACCGCGTTCCTCGCACTCGGACTCTTTCTCGCGCTGAATGGTTGGAGATTGGAAACCACGCAAATCGACGCAATTGAAACGATGTTGTCGTTGGCGCAGGGAACGCTCGATGAGAGCGCCCTTGCAATCTGGGTACGCGGTAGGATGGTTCGCGCCAAATGAATTGGTAGCGGGGGCAGGATTTGAACCTGCGACCTTCGGGTTATGAGCCCGAAAAACACCGCATTTCTTCGTGTTGATGGCTGTTTACATATTTCGTGTTCCGCAGGATTTTGGCCAAAACCAAGCCTCCAATCACTATCCAAGACGTTCCTTCGAATTCCCCTTTGTTGATATACTTTCCCTACATGACCCCTACATAGGATTTTGAAGGGAACTTAGCCCCAATGAAACATACAGATTTCAGCGTAAAGCGGGTGGAAGGTTTTCGCTGCCAGCCCGGCAAGACCCAAAGCATCTATTGGGACGGCTATGCCCCGGGCTTGGGGGTGCGGGTGACCGCCGCCGGCTCCAAATCCTACATCTTCGAGGCTTGGCTTCACGGACGCTCAATGCGTATCACGATCGGGGATCTGCGCACCTGGACACTCGGTAAAGCTCAGGCCGAGGCCACCCGGCTCAAGACCCTTACCGACCAAGGGCTCGACCCGCGGCGCGTGAAGGCGGAACAGGAAGCCATTGCGGAAGCGGCGCGCCTGCGCGACAAGAGCGAAGCTGCGTTGGTGGTGGATGCGTGGGACGCCTATCTTGAGCACCACAAAAAGCGCTGGGGCAAACGGCACCTTGCCGACCATCGCAATCTCTCCCAGGCCGGCGGCGCCAAGCGAAAGCGCGGCAAGGAACTCACCGTGCAAGGCGTGCTGTATCCGCTGCTGCGGATGCGGATGGCGGATATCACCACCAATGCACTCATCGAATGGCAGGCCAAGGAAGTAGCGACACGCGCCAACAACGCCCGGCAGGGATTCGAGCTGTTTAGGACATTCTGGCGCTGGGCCGCGACGCGTCCAGAATATTCGTCGGTGATGGCCGCCGGTGCGATCGACGACAAGGACGTGCGAGAGGAGGTGCCGAGCCGCAAGAGCAAGAAATTTGACGTGCTCGAGCGAGCGCATCTCGTGCCATGGTTCAAGGCTGTCCGCGGCCTTTCCAATCCCGTGGTCAGCGCGTATCTGCAAGCCTTGATCCTCACCGGCGCCCGACGCGAAGAGATGGGAGAGCTTCGCTGGGCGGACGTCGATCTGAAGTGGAATAGCCTGTGGATCAAAGACAAGGTCGCCGAAGAGGGTCGCAAGATTCCGCTCACGCCCTATCTTGCGGAACTGCTCACCGCCCTGCCCCGTAAAAATAAGTGGGTGTTCAGCAGCACGAGCGCGAAATCCGGCCGGATCGCAGAGCCGCGGATTCCGCACAATCGCGCGTTGTCCGTCGCCGGCCTTGAGCATGTGACCCTGCATGGCCTTCGCAGAACCTTTGCCAGCCTCGCCGAGTGGGTCGAGATGCCGCGGGGCGTCATCGCGCAAATCATGGGTCATGCGCCCAACGCGACGGCCGAGCGGCACTACATCAACCGCCCGCTTGAGCTACTTGCCGTTTGGCACAACAAATACGAGAGCTGGATTCTGGAGCAGGCTGGACTCAAGACGCCGGCTAAGGAATCAAACGAAAAGGCACCAGAATCGCCGCCGGAGCGGCGTGCCCTGCGGTTGGTTGGTTCACGGTAAACGGTCATGCCAGGGAAGCGTCCGTCCAAACGTGAAACGCAGCAACTTGAGGCGATTAGCCAGTCGTTGCAGCGTCTAACACCAAACACACCCGAGGAGGCACAGGCGCGCCTTCGAGACCTAGCCCTCAGTCTGCAGGCTAACAACTTCGATTGGGCCGCCGCAGCGATCAGCGCCTTCTTGGTGGGATCATGCCCTTCGCTCGACATCGCTTTCGGGTTGACTCGCGTCGAATCTCGGGGTCGTCGGCTCTCACAGGCCGGCGACGACCGCGCGCAAGAAGTATTCGCAAGACGAATGCGCAAGGAATCGTGGAAAGAGATAGAGGCTGCACTCGGCATCGATGCTCGGGAACTTCGACGAATATTCGCGCCACGTCGCGCACAGCTCATCAGCGACGAAACCAACCGACGCCTCAACCAGACGTCACTTCGCAATCAGCTTGCGACCAAACGTCGATCGCGAACTCCCAAGCCTGGGGTGTAATTCACGTTGATTTAGACCCCAATGCAGGCGCCGTTCTGGCGAACATGATGCTTACCGTTCAACGTACCAACCCGCGAATAACCGCGAAGGTACGAACCTCGTCGGAGGAACGGTATGCAAACACAACTCTCTCTTCCCCCTGCCCTCGCGGCGATTGCCGCCGGGCGTGACCACATTCTCACGGAGGAATTTGCCAAGGCGGCAAACCGACGTAGTCAGACGATTCGGAAGAACTACTGCACGACTGGCGAGTGCTTCGGCATTCGGCCGCTGAAGTTTGGAAATCGGCTCTTGTGGCCGGTCGGCCAGATCGCGGCATTGTTGAATGGCGAGACGCCGTCTCGGGCCGCGTAGGTGGCAATCCTCAACTCGGCGACGGTCCCGCTGCGCGAACAGCGGGCCGCCCTCATCAGCTTCTGCCACGACCAAATGCAACAAGCCCATGCAGCATACAACCTCGATTAATCGCCAACAAGCAACGCTCAGTTTCGAGCCGCCGAACTCCTCGCACCCCGCCTCCGCCACGAGGTTCTACTGCCTCAGCTGCCGCCTGCCGCTGACTGGGCAGAACAGCCGTCGCCGGCTCTGCCAGAAATGCGCCGCTGGCGCGAAGGCGATCGAGCATTTCAAGGCACAGTGCAATTTCTGGCGCCAGGCAGTGGGTAAATGAGCAATTCTGAATTGTCGTCCCTCGCTGCCGAGGAGGCGGTACTGGGTGGCCTCCTCGTCGATTCGACCGCATTTGCCCGCGTCGTCGACACCATCAACGTGGAAGACTTCTTCCGAGAAGACCATCGGCTCATTTTCGGCGCCATGACCGCTCTGGTCCGCGCAGGCGCGCCGATAGATCTGCTGACGGTAGACACCGAACTGCAAAGCCGTGGCGATGGCGAGAAGACCGGCGGCATCGCGTATTTGGGTCGGCTGGGTCGCGATACTCCCACCGCGGCCAACATCGAAACCTACGCAGAAATCGTGCGCAACCATGCGAACACCCGCCGCATCATGGCATACGCCGAGCGGGTATCAGCGGCCTGCTCGGCGGGAGAACAGTCGTCGTTCGACTTACTTGTCGGTGCAGAACGGCAGCTTGAACAGCTACGAGCGAGTTGGGTGGCGACCAACAGAAACCGCCCAACGCTGAAGTCCATTGAGGTGCATGATTTCCTCGCCCTTAACATCCCGCCTCGCCAATTCCTACTGAAACCGATCTTGCCGCAGCAAGGGCTGGCAATGCTCTACGGCCCTCGAGGCCTTGGCAAGACCCAATTGTCGGTCGGCATCGCGGTGGCCGTGGCGTCAGGGGCGCGCTTTCTCAAGTGGTCCGTGCCCGCCCCCGCCGGGGTGCTTCTGATCGACGGAGAGATGCCGGCAGGGGCGATGCAGCGACGCCTGGCCGACGCTATCCAGGCAAGCGACGGAGAGCCCAGCGCGCCGCTCCGTATCATTTCGCCCGACTTGAACGGGGAGGTAGGTATGCCGGACTTGTCCACGGTGGCGGGACAGAAGTCTGTCGATGGGCTCATCACCGACGACGTGCGGCTCATCATTCTCGACAACTTAAGCTCGCTTCTGCGCACCGGCGTCGAGAATGACGCGGAATCGTGGTTGCCGCTGCAGACCTGGGCGCTTCGGCATCGGGCCGCTGGCAGATCGGTCCTGTTCATCCACCATGCCGGCAAGGGCGGTGCCCAGCGCGGCACTTCGCGGCGGGAGGACGTACTCGACACTGTACTCGCGCTGCGCCGCCCGAGCGACTATCGGCAATCGCAAGGTGCGCGATTTGAGGTCCATGTCGAAAAAGGCCGGAGCCTCTATGGGTCTGACGCCAACCCCTTCGAAGCGCAATTGACCGCGGATGCCCGGGGTAAACCCATCTGGACAATCAAGGAGCTCGAACTTGCCCAGGAAAGCCAGATCGCCGAATTGACGGATCTCGGCATGAAGCCTGGGGAAATCGCACGGGAACTGGGATGTTCTCCGGCGACCGTCTATCGGCGCATGAAGGCCAATGGACAGGATGCCGACGGCGGTAAGCGGGTCGGTCATGCGTGAGAAAACCCGTGAGAAACCTGTGAGAAAAGATTTTCTCACGGAAGTGAGAATTTCTCACCCTCGTGAGAAGGATTGAGGCTATGTTTTACGGCATTTCTGTATTTTTCTCACGTTTCTCAACCCTAGGGGTGAGAAAGTGAGAAATTCACCCAAAACACCTAATCCGTGTGAGACGAACTTGAGAAAACCAACGCTCAAGGAACTCGCCGATCAAGTCATCAACCGGCACGCCGCGCAGGGCGGCGGCGAGTTGGCCGCTGAATCACCGACACAGGAGGCCGCCCGGCAGGACGTCCTTGCACAACTGAAGGCCAATCCCCGCATCAAGCGTGCTTTCACCAATCGGTTCGAGCATGGCTACTTGATCGTCACCTTGGCCATCCGCGGCGTCGGAACGGGCGAGCTCTCCATCCCTGCCGACCGGTTCGATCCCGCGAAGCCGGCCGACTATGCAGCGTTGCTCGACTGCATGGACACGCGTTCGCAGCCGGGGGAATTCGACGAAGGCAAAGCCGCTGCCGACTTAGCAACCCGTATCGGCGCCATGGCGGCCCGATGGGGTTATTCAGCCAAAGAATTGGCGCAGGTTCTCGAAGGCGCCGAATTCGACCCCCAAGGATGGCTGGCCTGGGTTGAACGCGATGAGGAACACTTTGGTGGGTGCGTCACGCCGGGAGACTTTGCGGCCCGGTACCCGCTGTTGCGGGGGGTGGCGTGAGGTGTGGCCCCTCGCATGCATCCGCCAGCCGTTTGCCGGCGTTCGACTGGCGCGTCCTGGCGGGTAGCACCGCTGCCCAGCCGGCCGAGGCGCCAACGCCCGAAGTAGTGCCCGCATCGCGCCAGCGTCAGGTCGTAGCCGGCGCCCGGCACCGGCCGCAGCGGCAGCTCGATTTTCGACCTACGCGCACGAGTGACGAGTGATGCCCACTACTGAGCGCAAGAAGGGTATCCGCCGCCGACTCACCGCTGAACAGGTCGGTGCATTGGTCTTGGGAAATTTCGCTATCCAAGCCGAATGCAACCGGCAGGCGCGGCTGTCGAAGCTCGAGGGGAGGTCTGACCGGGCTCGCCTCAGTCCTCGGCGGTATGGCAGGCAGTCATGCGGAACACGGCGTTCTTGGCACCGCTGCGGGTGCAGCACTTGGCATGGGAATCCCGCTCGCGAGACGCGGCGCCGTCAATTGGGCACTCGGCCCGGGTCAGAGCGGCGCGATACCCAAGACTGTTGATGCGCTGAAAGAGCTAGGCCCGACCAAGGCGAAGGCTGCGGCGCTTGCGCAAGCTCTCGCGACCCTCCAGCAATAGAATGCGTGCGACCCACAGCGCAGTGAGGCCGACGGCATACCAGACTGGGTCAATGCGGCCCGTGCCGATCGCATGCACGATGGCCGGCAGATTCCAGAGGACGAGTACCGCCGCGGCGAGCGCGAGCAGCAGACCGAGGAACATTGCATAGCTCAGGAGCATTTCTTTCAGCTGTGCGCCCGGGTTGGGGGACAACTCCAACCACCGGATCAGGCTGTAGCCGGTGAGAAACACAAGAATGGCATCGATGTATTGCATTGCAGTCCCTAAGCAACTTCGCAGGTCGGTCAAAGCTTGGGGCCATGCTAGACCCGTTGGCGGCCTCAGAACAGGGCAGGAAACAGAGAAATAACAGGTGAAATTCCAAAAAGGCACCAGCGGCAACCCCGGCGGCCGGCCAAAAGATGCCGAGGTAGCGCCCGACATCAAAGCGATGGCCCGACTGCATACCGTCGAGGCCTTGGAGCGCCTGGTGCACTGGCTGCGCTCGGACAACCCGAGGGTGAGCGTACAGGCAGCTCAGGCGCTGCTTGACCGCGGGCACGGCAAGGCACCGCAACAGTTCGCGATCGATGCCACGCTGCGCGAGTGCCGTATCGACAGTGAGCCCCTGACCGAGGCGCAATGGCTTGCGCTCTACGGCGGGCAGACCGCCAACTGAGGAGCGACACGGACATGATCGGGATGGGCACCTTTGGACCGAAACGCGGCTGGGTGAGTCTGATGCGAAACACCGTCGACAATCAGACACTTGAGGTTGAGTCGGCAAACAGCCGACTATGGTCCGCGCCACCGCCTGCGGCCTCTTGGATAGTGGCTCAAGCGTGTCTGCGCGATCACAATGAACGGCGTCATCAGCGTGGTTTGGCCCTGCGAGAAGCGCTACGAGCGATTGACGATGCGCACCCGGGCCCTTTGGAGGCACGCGATGCCCGCGCACTGCTCGATCTGGCTGCCTTGGGACGCGCAAAGCCCCCTACGCTGCGCACGATCCAGATGCATTTGAAGCACACTCGGGCCGAGAGGCTGAATCTCGAATCGAATCAACGAACCGAGCAATAAATTAGGGCATATTTAGAGCATGGCAGCTCGCAAAACCAAACCAAGTGGCCGGCCCAAGGGCAGTAAAGGCAAAGCCGGTGCTACCGCGAAAGAGAACATCATCGCCGTGTTCACGCGCATGGGTGGGACCGCCAAGATGGCCGAGTGGGCCCAGGCCAATCAGACGGAGTTCTACAAGCTCTATGGCCGATTGATCCCGGTGGATGTGGACGCCGCTGTCGGCGGCAGCATCACTGTGGAATGGGCTACAGGCAGCGAGCCCCCGAGCAGTACATGACCGTCCCGCGCAGCCCACGCCAGGCGCTCCTACGATTGCAAGCCTTCGCGCTGGGCAAGCTCCCCATGTCGGCGCAGGAGATCCGTGAGGCGCAGCTATTAGTGGCTCAAGTGCTGCCGCCCGCGCCTATGGAAGCCGGGCCGGCGCGGCCGATCCGAGACGGCCAGACCGTCGAGCGAGGTCACTGCGGCGTCGCGCAGCGCACGATCATCGCTCGGTGCACGCCTCTGACGGCCACGGCCGCATTGCCGATGGGCACGGCGACCGCTCCGGTCGTTTCGCTGGCCCGGTCAATGATCTCGTACTTGCCGCCGCACACCTTGGCCGCCTCGTTCATGCAGTCCGCGATATCGTGGCGGCGGCCATTGCAGGCGACTTCGTAGCCCTGTGTGCCATCGGGCAGTGAGACAGGGCGGGCACCGATATGACGCGGGGCGGTGGCACAGCCGGTGAGGAAGAGCGTGACCAATATCCCTGTGATTCGCATCGCGCACTCCCTGTGATTGGTGAGCGTGATATTGCATGACCGATTGTATCCCGTGACACCGATTCGACTTATTCGCGCACTGTTCTTCGGCGTGTTGACTCGCGTCGTGACCTCGTGCGCCAGCATCAGGCCGGGATCGTACTGCGCGAGCACCGCTGCGGGCTTCGTCGACGCTGCCGTTGAGCCAGATATCCCGATCCTCGCGCCTCAGGATCGCCGGCATGCGGTGCGGGTTCGCGCCGGTGTTGTGGATGTGCTTCATGAGATCGTTCGCCGGCATGGTGATGTGCACGCAGCTCTCGATCGCCGTGCCGTCAGCCTTCACTGAGTGATCCCAAAGGCCCGCGAATGCGAACACAGGCTGGTCGACGACGGTGATGTAGAACGGCGCCTTGCGGCCCTGATCGTCGAGGTGCCACTCGAAAAAGCCGGCGGCAACTTGGAGGCACCGCTGGCCGCGCTTCCATGGCCCGCGATAGCTCGCCGCAGTCTCCACCGTCTCGATCCGCGCGTTGATCGTCGAGTACTTCGGCGGCTCGCCCTTGGCGAAGAACGGAATCAGCCCCCAGCGGATGCGCGAGCCTTGATGCTGACCGTCGACGGCACGAATGACCGGAACTTGCTGGGTCGGCGCCACATTAAAACTCGGCGGAAACTGCCAATCGGTGGGCGTGAGATGGAACTCGCGCTCGATCGAGGCAACATCGGGGGACACGTAGCGGCCGCACATGGGTGGGTAGCCTAGCGGGCAGTCGGAGACCGGTCAAAAACGTCCCGAGGATTGGGCTACTGCCCGCAGCCGGCGCGTCTCCGTCCATCGCTTGGTGAGGACGATCGGGACCTCACGCCGCCCGACCTGCCGCACATCGATGATCTGCGCTGAGTACCGCGCCCCGCAGTGCGGACATTCATACGGCCCAACCCCGATGTTGGCTCGCAATCCAGCTCCGGCCGGCCAGGGACGCCGCATCCCTACATGGCCCCTACACGCCGGCTTTCGCACGGCGGACTCATTTTCGTAAGTTTTTGTTTTAAATGGTAGCGGGGGTAGGATTTGAACCTACGACCTTCGGGTTATGAGCCCGACGAGCTGCCAGACTGCTCCACCCCGCACCAGAGTGAGCCGGGTATTGTACCGATAGTCGCCGCCATTGCAAGGCATTGCGCCGCTTATCGGCGCTTTCAGTCATCTCAGGGCAGCGCCCGTTGGCACAGCACCAGCAGGGCGCTGGGAACCATGCCCAATGCAAACACCACCAAGGCGTTGGTGCTGAGCATGGTGCGCATGAGCACAGAGCCGCCGATGACGGCCACATCGGTGGGTTCGTCGAAATACATGAGCTTGACCACGCGCAGATAGAAAAATGCTCCAACCACCGAGAACAGCACCGCAACGACCGCCAGCCAGGTGTCATTGACGCTGAGGACCGCCTGCAGTACCCCCAGTTTCGCCCAGAATCCGACGAACGGGGGCAATCCGGTCAGGCTGAACATGTGGATGGCCATCAGGCCGGCGAACCACGGGCTGCGCACGTTCAGGCCCTTGAAGTCGGTCAGCATGTCCGCTTCGAAGCCCTGGCGCGACAGCAGCAAAATCATGCCGAACGAGCCGGTCGCGACGATCACATAGGTTATGGTGTAGAACATCGCAGCCTGATAACCCTGGGCCGTGCCGGACAATATTCCCAGCAGAATGAATCCGACATGCGAAATGGTGGAGTACGCCAGCATGCGCTTGAGATTGCTCTGCGCGATGGCGACCACGTTGCCGATCGCCAGCGACAGCACCGCAAGCACCACCAGCATCTGGCTCCAGTCCGGCTGCGAGAACCCCAGCCCTTCTGGCAGCAGGCGCATGGCCAGCGCAAAGGCGCCGATTTTGGGCGCAGACCCGATGAACAGCGTCACGCAGGTGGGCGAGCCTTCGTAGACGTCCGGAATCCACATGTGAAAGGGCACGGCGCCGAATTTGAAGCCTACGCCGACTATGATGAACGCAATGCCGAACAGTATGCCCACGTTGGCGGCCAGGCCGTTGTGCAAGGCCGCTGCGATCTCGGATAGTTGCAGGCTCCCCGTGACTCCGTACAGGATCGACATTCCGTACAGCAGGGTGCCCGAGGCCATGGATCCGAGCACGAAGAATTTGATGGCCGATTCGGCGGCTTTGCCGGACTCGCGGTCGAAGGCGACCATCGCGTACAGGCACAATGACATGAGTTCGAGGCCGAGGTAGACAGTGATCAGATTGGCGGCGGAAATCAGCACGAGGATGCCCAGCGTCGCGAACAAACCCAGCACGTAATATTCGCCCTTGAGTATCGCCCGACGCCGCAGATAATCCGTCGAATATATGAACACGAGTGCCACGATCAGTAGGCTCACCACCTTGAGCACCTGCGCCATGCGGTCGAGCTCGAACATCCCGCCGAGTGCGATGATCCGACCCGACACCGGCTGCCCGGCGGCCAGCAATGCCGTGATCAGCAGGCTGAGCACAGCGAGCACCCCGATCCAGTGGCGCTGTGCATCCGTCAACAGCAGATCGAGTAGCAGGATCGCGCAGGCTGCGATGCCCAGAAATATCTCGGGCCTGGCGTAGGCAAGCCCTGCATTGAAATTGGCGGCACTGAAACTCATGCGTGACCCTTAGGGAACAATCTTCGTGGCCAACAATTGCTGGACCAGATGCCGGGTGCTCGCCTGCATCACCTCGAGCAGCGGCGCAGGCCACAGCCCCACCAGCAAAACCGCGGCAGCCAGCAGACCGAGTACCAGAAACTCGCGGCCGTTCAGATCCTCGAGCGCAGCCACCTTGTCGTTGGTCACCGCGCCGAAAATGACCCGCTTGACCAGCCACAGGGTATAAGCCGCGCCCAGCACCAGCGTGGTGCCCGCGAGAAATGCGTACCACACGTTTGCCCGGAAGGACGCCAATATGACCAGAAATTCCCCCACGAAGCCGGAGGTTCCCGGCAGGCCTGAATTGGCCAGCGAGAACAGCACCATGAACGAGGCGAATATCGGCATGGTGTTCACCACGCCGCCGTAGGCGCTTATCTCGCGGCTGTGCACCCGGTCGTACATGACGCCGACGCACAGAAACATCGCCCCCGACACCAGTCCGTGCGAAATCATCTGCACCATCGCGCCGTCCAGGCCCATCTGGATGCCGGCGGTGGCGCCGCTGTGCGCGAGTATGCGGTAGCCGATGAACGAGCCCAGCGTGACGAAACCCATGTGCGCAATCGAAGAATAGGCGATCAGCTTCTTCATGTCCTGCTGTGCCAGGGCGACGAATCCGATGTACACGACTGCGATGAGCGACAGTGCGATCATCAGCCAATCCAATTCCCGGCTGGCATCTGGCACGATCGGCAACGACAGCCGCAAAAAGCCGTAACCGCCCATCTTGAGCATGATGGCGGCCAGCACCACCGAGCCGCCCGTGGGTGCCTCGACATGCGCGTCAGGCAGCCACGTGTGCACCGGCCACATCGGCACCTTGACCGCGAAAGCGGCGAAGAACGCCAGGAAAATGAACGTCTGCTCGGTGAGGCTCAAGGGCATGCGCTGGAACACGCCGAGGTCATAGCTGCCCGACTTGAGGTACATGTAAATGAGCGCGATCAGCAGCAGCACCGAACCGATGAAGGTGTACAGGAAGAACTTGATGGTCGCATACACCCGGCGCGGGCCTCCCCATACGCCGATGATGATGAACATCGGGATCAGCATCGCCTCCCAGAACACGTAGAACAGGATGCCGTCGAGCGCCGCGAACACGCCGATCATCAGGCCTTCGAGTATCAGGAATGCTGCGAAATATTCCCCCAGCCGCTTTGCGACGTTCGTCCAGCCGGCGATCACGATCAGCAGCGTCGTGAACGTCGTCAGCAGGATCAGCGGCAGGGAAATGCCGTCGATGCCCAAATAGAACTGCGAATTGAGGGAGGGAATCCACGCCACCCTCTCGACGAACTGCATCGCCGCGGTGCCGGTCCGGAAATCCTGGTAAAGCGGGACGCTCAATGCCAGGGTGGCGGACGCCACCAGCAGCGACAGCCATTTGGCCGGCGTATCGCGTCCGGTGCCGAGCGCCATCACGGCGAAGCCGCCGACGATGGGCAGCCAAATCAGCATGGAGAGCAGGTGTCCCGCCAGCATCATGTCCGCCACAACAGCCACATCAACAGCGATGCCAGACCGAGGATCATCGCGAAGGCGTAGTGATACAGGTATCCGGACTGAGCATAGCGGACCACCGATGACAGCCAGCCCACGAGGCGCGCGCTGCCGTTGACCATTCCTCCGTCGATCAGGATCTGATCGCCGACCCGCCACAGGCCGCCGCCGATGCGGCGGGCGCCGGCGACCAGAACGTGCTGGTTGAACCAGTCGAAGCCGTATTTGTCGACCAGCACGGTGTACAGCCATTTGAACCGCCGTTCGGCTGCGTCCGCGAGCTCCGGCTTGCGCAGGAAGAAAACCCAGGCGGCCAGCACGCCCAGCCCCGCCAGCCACACCGGCAGCGACCCGAAGGCCTGCAGTACGAACAGCCCGGAGCCGTGAAACTCCTCGCCCACGCCGGCCAGCACGTCGTGCGAAGGTAGCACCCGGATCGAGCCGGCGAAGTAATCGCCGAACAGCATCGGCTTGACGGTGAACCAGCCGATCAGCGCCGAGGGAATGGCCAGCAGTATGAGCGGCACGGTCACCACCCATGGGCTCTCGTGCAGATGCTCCCGCGTGTGATGATCCATGCGCTCCTTGCCATGGAAGGTCATGAAGAACATCCGGAAGGTGTACAGCGCCGTGACGAACACGCCGCAGAGGACGCAGAAGTATGCGTATCCCGCCCCGGCCCGATGCGAGCCGTGCACGGCATCGATCAGGGCATCCTTGGAAAAGAAGCCTGAGGCGCCCGGAAATCCGATCAATGCCAGAGCTCCGACCAGACAGGTCCAATAGGTTATCGGCAGATATTTCTTCAACCCACCCATGCGGCGCATGTCCTGTTCATGATGCATGGCCATGATCACCGACCCGGCCGCCAGGAACAGCAGCGCCTTGAAAAAAGCATGGGTCATCAGATGAAAAATGCCGGCGCTGTACGCGGACACGCCGAGCGCCACGGTCATGTAGCCGAGCTGCGACAACGTGGAATAGGCCACCACCCGCTTGATGTCGTTGTTGACGATTCCGAGCAGGCCCATGAAGAAAGCCGTGGTGGCGCCGATCACCAGCACCGTGGAGAGGGCAGTCTCCGACAGTTCGAACAGCGGCGACATGCGGGCCACCATGAAAATGCCCGCCGTCACCATGGTGGCGGCATGAATCAGCGCGGATATCGGCGTCGGACCCTCCATCGAGTCCGGCAACCACACGTGCAGCGGCACCTGTGCGGACTTTCCCATCGCTCCGATGAAAAGGCAGATGCAGGTGAAGGTCATGGCCGGCCATGCCACCGTGCCGGTGATCTGGACGTGGCCTGCGGCGATCTGTCCGGCGCGCGCGAACACGGTCGCATAATCGAGGGATCCGGTGTAATACAGCACCGCCGCGATGCCGAGCACGAAACCGAAGTCGCCGATCCGATTGACCAGGAACGCCTTGAGGTTGGCGAAGATCGCGCCGGGCCGGGTGTACCAGAACCCGATCAGCAGATAGGAGACGACACCCACCGCTTCCCATCCGAAGAACAGCTGCATGAAATTGTTCGACATCACCAGCATCAGCATCGCAAACGTAAACAGCGAGATGTAGCTGAAAAAACGCGCATATCCGGGGTCATCGTGCATGTAGCCGATGGTGTAGACGTGCACCATCAGCGACACGAAGGTCACCACGACCATCATCATGGCGGACAGATGATCTATCAGGAAACCGACTTCCATCCCCAATCCATCGCTCACCAGCCAGGTGTAGACCGTGCCGTTGTAGGGCGCCATGCCCTCGAATACGAACTTAGCCAGCACGTCGCACGACAGGGCGAATGACACGGCCACACTGAGAATGGTCACGCTGTGCGCGCCGGCGCGGCCGATGAAGCGGCCGCCGAGCCCGGCGATGATCGAGGCGACCAGGGGGGCGAGTGCAATCGTAAGGTAGATCGGCTCCATTATGATTCTTGATTCCTCAACCTTGCAGGGAGTCGAGCTCTTCGACGTCGATGCTGCGCCGCTCGCGGAACAAAACCACCAATATCGCGAGGCCTATGGCAGCCTCCGCCGCCGCCACGGTCAGGATGAAAAACACGAATATCTGGCCGTTGATGTCGCCGAGGAAACGCGAGAATGCGACGAAATTGAAATTCACCGCGAGCAACATGAGCTCGATGCACATCAGCAGCACGATGATGTTCTTGCGGTTCAGGAACACACCGGCCACAGCGATCGCGAACAGCAGCCCTGACAGGGTAAGCACGTGGGTGAGCGAGATCATGGGCGCTTCTCCGATGCCATCTTGACGATCCTCACCCGATCCTTCGCGCGCACCGCAACCTGCCTGGCGATGTTCTGAAGCTTGCCGCCGGTCCTCTGGCGCAGCGTGAGCACGATGGCCGCGACGCTCGCCACCAGCAATATCACCGCCGCAAGCTGTGCCGGATAGGCGTAGCGCGTGAACAGCGCCGTGCCGAGCACGCGCGTATTGGAATAACCGACCGGGCTGGGCGCCGCAGCCGTGATCGTCAAGCCGCCCAGATGCTTCACCACGATGACGTTGAGGATTGCGAACACCACGAAGCCGGCCACCGCCAGGGCGAGCGGCCAGTAGCCGGCCAACCCCTTGCGCATCTCCTCGATGTTGACGTCGAGCATCATCACCACGAACAGGAACAGCACCATCACGGCGCCGACGTACACCAGCACCAGCACGATCGCCAGGAACTCCGCGTCGAGAAGCAGCCAGATCACCGCGCTGGTGAAGAAGCACAGCACCAGGAGCAATACCGCATGAACGGGATTGCGCGCCAGGATCACGCCGAGGGCGGCGCACAGCAGCACAGCGGCGAACACGAAGAAAAGGATCGTCGGAAACATCTATCGGAACCGTGCGTCCGCCGCGCGGTCGGCGGCGATCATCGCTTCGTAGCGTTCGCCGACCGCGAGCAGCTTGTCCTTGCTCATGATGTTCTCGCCGCGTTTCTCCATGTGGTATTCGAGCAGGCGCGTCTCGACTATGGCATCCACAGGACAGGCTTCCTCGCAAAAGCCGCAATAGATGCACTTGAACAGATCGATGTCGTAGCGTGTCGTGCGGCGCGTGCCGTCGGCGCCGACGTCCGATTCGATGGTGATGGCAAGTGCCGGGCACACCGCCTCGCACAGCTTGCAGGCGATGCAGCGCTCCTCGCCGTTCGGATAGCGGCGCAGCGCATGCAGGCCGCGAAAGCGCGCGCTCTGCGGAGTCTTCTCCTCCGGGTAATTGAGCGTGGTCTTCGCGCGGAACAGGTTCTTCCAGGTGACCCACAGGCCCTGCTGCAGTTCCCAGAGCAGGAAGGTCTTGAAAAAACTGCGTACGGCTTGCATTACGGATGCACCTTCCACGGACCGACGTGTAGATAAATCATGACGCCCTCCACCAGCAGCCACACCAGGGTCACGGGAATCAGCGCCTTCCAGCCGAGGCGCATGATCTGATCGTAGCGGTAACGCGGGAAGGTCGCGCGAAACCACAGGAAGCAGAACATGGGCGCCAGGGTCTTCAAACCCAGCCAGAAAAAGCCCGGCGCCGCGAGCAGCGAGTCCTGCGGCAGATACCCGTCGAACGGCGACAGCCAGCCGCCGAAGAAAAATATGACCGTCAGCATCGAGATGAGGATCATGTTCACGTATTCGGCGATGAAGAACAGCGCGAAGGCCATGCCCGAATAATCCACGTGAAAGCCGGCGACGATCTCCGATTCGCCCTCGGCCACATCGAATGGTGAACGATTGGTTTCGGCGACGCCGGAAATGAAGTATACGACCAGCAGCGGAAACAGCCAGAACCAGTTCCAGCTCACCAAACCACCGGACTGCGCGCGCACGATGGCGCCGAGATTCAGGCTCCCCGACGCCATCAGCACACCGACCAGCGCGAAGCCCATGGCGATCTCGTAGGCGACGATTTGCGCCGCCGAGCGCATCGCGCCGAGAAAGGCGTATTTGGAATTCGCCGACCAGCCGGCGAGCATCACGCCGTACACGCCCATGGAGGTCATCGCCAGCACGTACAACAGACCGGCGTCGATGTTCGAAAAGGCGTGTTCGGGCGAAAACGGGATCACCGCCCATATTGCAAGCGCCGGGATGAGCGACAAGAACGGTGCCACGCGGAACAGCACGGGATTCGCATCCGCCGGGATCACGATCTCCTTGAACATCAGCTTGATCACATCGGCAAACGGCTGGCCGAAACCCGGTATCCAGAACAGATTCACCCGATTGGGTCCGCGGCGCGACTGGATCCAGCCGATCACCTTGCGCTCGGCCAGGGTGTAGAACGCCATGGACAGGATGAGGCACACCATCACCATGAGTATCTGGACGGCCATCAACAGCGGACTTGCCCAATAGGGCGTGATGGCGCCATCGAGCCATGACCGCAGTGCCCCCCAATCCCACATGATCAGAACACGGTGCGGGCGGCCTGCCCGTCCCTGGTCTTCGCCAGCGCCTCGGAGCGGCGCACCAGTGCGTCGCCCTCGTAGGGCGGCACATCCACCCACGCTCCGGAGGTCTGGCCCTCGGGCAGCGTCGAGCCGAGCCGCGCCGCCGGCAGGTCGCGCGGCCCGCAAAGCTGCTTCAACGCGTCGCGCACCTCCTCGGAACTGACGTAATCAAAGCCGTGCAGGTCGAGCAGGTTCGCGAGGACCCGAAGCACCTTCCAGCCGGGCCGGCATTCGCCGGCCGGCTTGGCGGCACCCGCCCAGCTCTGCCAGCGGCCTTCCGCATTGACGAAGGTGCCGGAGGTCTCGGCGAATGAGCCGATGGGCAGCACCACATGCGCCTGCGCGCGCAGCGAATCGGGCAGATGGGTGGTGACGGCCAGCAGGAACTCTGCCGCTCCCGGCGCCTCGGCGCCCAGGGCAAAATCGGCCTCCGGGTCGATGCCGCCAAAGAGCACATAGCCCTTCAGGGGCGACTCCAACATGGCGCGCGCCGTCAGTCCGGGCGACGGACTCGCCGCTCCGCCCGGCAGTCGGTGCGGAACCGCGCCCGCGAGATAGGCGCCGGCCGCGTTGGCGCCCTCGGTGATGAGCCCCAGGCTGGCGTGGGTGAGTTCGGCCAGCAGCGATGCAAGCGCCTTGAGCCGCGAGTAGGCGGGGTGGCGCTGCGCCAGGGTGCCGAGGATCACGGCGCGCCGCGTGCCGTTCGACAAGGCAGCGGCGAGCGCCCGATGTTCATCCCTCACGGCCGCCTCCGGCACGCCTGCCGGCACCGGCTTGGCGGCGGCCGCCGCCGCGGCGCGCACCACGGCCGCCAGGGCATTTGGCAAATCGGTGGCATCGACCACCTGGGCGGCGACCGGAAACAGATACTCGTAGCGGCGCGGATTGAGGAAGGCCACCTTGGCGCCGCCCCTGATCGCGGCCTTGCGCAGCCGATGCGCGAGCAGCGGCATCTCCTGGCGCAGATTCGAGCCGACGATCACCGCAGCCTCGAGCGCATCGACATCGGCAATGTTGATCCCGAGGCCGGGGTAGGCACCCTCGTTCTCCTGGGCGCGAAAATCCAGCTGCCGCAGGCGGTGGTCGATGTTGCCGGTGCCGAGGCCGCGGGCGATTCGCGAGAGCAGACACATCTCCTCGAGCGTCGCCATGGGAGCGGTCAGGAAACCGAGGGCGCCCGCGCCGTGCGCCTTGGCGACGCGCTGCAGGCCTTCGGCCGCCGCGGCCAGCGCAACCTCCCAATCCACGGCCTCGAGTGCGCCGCCGATGCGCACCATCGGCCGCAGTGCGCGATCCGATGAGAGGATTCCCTCGAAGCCGAAGCGGTCGCGGTCGGCGATCCATGTTTCGTTGATCGCCTCGTTCTCCCGCGGCACCATGCGCATCATCCTGCCGCGCAGCACGTGCCCGTACAGGTTGGTGCCGAAGGCGTCGTGGGGCGAGATCAGCGGGTGCTGGCTCATCTCCCAGGCCCTGGCATGAAAGCGAAACGGCTTGTTGTTGAGCGCGCCCACCGGGCACAGATCGATGATATTCGCCGACAGTTCGTGATCGATGGCATGCTCGACGTAGGTGGTGATTTCCATGTGCTCGCCGCGCCCCGTGGTGCCGAGCTGGGGGAATCCCTGGATTTCCTGGCCGAAGCGCACGCATCGGGTGCAGTGAATGCAGCGCGTCATGTCGGTGGATACCAGCGGACCGAGATTCTTGTCCTTGACCACCCGCTTGCGCTCGCTGAAGCGCGAGATGTCGCGGCCGAACCCCAGGGCAAGATCCTGCAATTCGCACTCACCGCCCTGGTCACAGATCGGGCAATCGAGCGGATGATTGATCAACAGAAATTCCATGGTCGCCTTCTGGGCGGCGACCGCCTTGGGCGAGCGCGTAAAGATCTTCATGCCTTCGGCCACGGGCGTGGCGCACGCCGGCAGCGGCTTCGGCGCCTTCTCCACCTCCACCAGGCACATGCGGCAATTGGCGGCGACCGACAGCTTGTCGTGATAGCAAAAGCGCGGGATATAGATGTCGGCCGGATCCGTGGCCTGCATGATCATCTGGCCCTTGCGGGCCTTCAGCGGCACGCCGTTGACCTCGATGTTGACCAGATCGGAGCTGCTCATCACGCCCTCAAGCCGCGGCCGCGGCCCGGGCCTCCACGATCGAGCGGCCCTGGTGCTCCACCATGTACTGGAACTCGGGTAGAAAATGTTTCAGGAAGCTCTGTACCGGCCACGCCGCCGCATCGCCCAGCGCGCAGATGGTGTGACCTTCGATGCGATTGGCGACATCCACCAGCAATCCGAGATCTTCGCTGCGGCCCGCGCCGGCGATGATGCGATTCAGCACCCGGTCCAGCCATCCGGTGCCCTCCCGGCAGGGAGTGCACTGGCCACAGGACTCGGACATGTAGAAGCGTGCCAGTCGCTCGAGCGCACGCACCATGCAGGTAGTTTCGTCCATGACGATCACCGCGCCGGTGCCGAGCGAGGAGCCGGCCTTCTTCATGGAGTCGTAATCCATGTTGGCCGCGAGCATGATCTCGGCGGGCACCACCGGACAGGAGGAGCCGCCCGGGATCACCGCCTTGAGCTTGCGTCCCTTCCAAACGCCGCCGGCGAGCGCCAGCAGGTCCTTGAAGGAGATGCCGAGCGGCAATTCGAAATTCGCCGGCCTCGCCACGTGACCGGACACGGAAAAGACCAGAGTGCCGCCGGAATTGGCGGGCCCCAGGGAAGCGAACCATGCCGCCCCCTTGCGCATGATGGTCGGCACGGAGGCGAAGCTCTGGGTGTTATTGATGGTGGTGGGCTTGCCGAACAGTCCGAAGTTGGCCGGAAACGGCGGTTTGAAGCGCGGTTTGCCCGGCTTGCCTTCGAGCGACTCGAGCAGTGCGGTTTCCTCGCCGCAGATGTAGGCCCCGGCACCGACGAAGGTGTGCAGATCGAAGTCGACGCCCGAACCCAGGATGTTCCTGCCGAGCAGGCCGGCCGCGTATGCCTCGGACAGCGCCGCTTCGAAGCGCGGTATGGGCTCGGCCATGAATTCCCCGCGGATATAGTTGTAGCCGACGGTTGCCGTCATTGCATATCCGCCGATCGCGATGCCCTCGATGACCGAGTGCGGGTTGTACCTGAGGATGTCGCGGTCGTGGCAGGTGCCGGGCTCCGATTCGTCGGAATTGCAAACCACGTATTTTTGCACGGGCGAACTGCGCGGCATGAAGCTCCATTTGACGCCGGTGGGGAAGCCCGCACCGCCCCGGCCGCGCAGTCCGGAGGCCTTGACCTCATCGATGATCTTCTCGCGCGGGGTCTGCTCGCGCAGGATTTTTTCCCAGGCCTGGTATCCGCCGAAGCCGCGGTAGCCTTCCAACGTCCACGGACGCTCGTATTTGAGCGCCTCGAAAACCACCTGGTTCTGTTCGTGAGCCATCGATCACCCGTCCGTCATTGCAATTCGTCGAGGATTTGGTCGATACGTTCGGCCGTCAGATTCTCATGAAACACATGATCAACCATCATCATGGGAGCGCCGGTGCAGGCCGCCAGACACTCCTCTTCGCGCTTCAGGTAGATGCGCCCGTCCGGGGTGCTCTCCCCGGTCTTGATGCCGAGCTTTCTTTCGACGTGCTCGACCACGCTTTGCGAACCGCGCAGCATGCAGGAGATGTTGGTGCACACCGATATGTGGTGGCGGCCGACCGGCCGCGGTTCGAACATGGAATAGAACGTCGCGACCTCGTACACCTGGATCGGCGGCAGACCGAGATACTCGGCCACTGCGTCCATGAGCGGGGGGGTCAGATATCCGTTGTTCTCGTGCTGTACCGCATGCAGGGCCGACAGCACCGCCGAGCGCTTGCGGTCGGCAGGGAACTTCGCGACCCAGCGGTCGATCTCCTCGCGCACGTGCGCCGACAACCCCGCCGGTTGTGCGCTCATCGGTCCACCTCGCCGAACACGATGTCCTGCGTGCCGATCACCGCAACCACGTCGGCCAGCATGTGTCCCTGCACCATCTCGTTGAGCGAGGCCAGGTGCGCGAATCCCGGCGCGCGCACCTTCAGCCGATACGGCTTGTTCGCGCCGTCGGAGACCAGATACACGCCGAGTTCCCCTTTGGGCGCCTCCACCGCCGCATACACCTCGCCTTCCGGCACGCAGTAGCCCTCGGTCATGAATTTGAAATGATGGATCAGCGACTCCATGTCGCCCTTCATCTCTTCGCGGCGTGGCGGCCGCACCTTGCGGTCGTCGATCATCACCGGGCCGGGATTGGCCTTCAGCCAGGCGATGCACTGTTCCACGATGCGGTTCGACTGGCGCATCTCCTCGATCCGCACCAGATACCGATCATAGCAATCGCCGTTGACCCCGACCGGAATGTCGAAGTCGAGCCGGTCGTAGACCTCGTACGGCTGTTTCTTGCGCAAGTCCCACTCGATGCCGGAGCCGCGCAGCATGGGCCCGGAGAATCCGAGCTGCAATGCGCGTTCGGGACCGACCACCCCGATGTTCACTGTGCGCTGCTTCCAGATGCGGTTATCCGTCAGCAGCGTCTCGTACTCATCGACGCAGGCCGGAAAGCGGCGGGTGAAATCCGCGATAAAGTCCAGCAGGCCGCCGCTGCGCCGCTCGTTCAGGCGATCGACATCGCGCTTGCTGCGCCACTCGGAATGTCGGTACTGCGGCATCGAATCCGGCAGATCGCGATACACCCCGCCCGGCCGGTAATACGTGGCGTGCATGCGCGTGCCCGACACCGCCTCGTAGCAATCCATCAGGTCTTCGCGCTCGCGAAAGCAATACAGGAACACCGTCATGGCACCGATGTCCAGCCCATGGGAGCCCAACCACATGAGGTGGTTCAAAATGCGCGTGACCTCGTCGAACATCACGCGGATGTACTGGGCGCGCAGCGGCGGCGAGATGTCGAGCAGCCGCTCGATCGCCGCCACATAGGCGTGCTCATTGCACATCATCGACACGTAATCCAGCCTGTCCATGTAGCCGATCGACTGGTTGAACGGCTTGCTCTCGGCGAGCTTCTCCGTACCGCGATGCAAAAGGCCGATGTGCGGATCGGCCTTTTGGATGACCTCGCCGTCCATTTCGAGCACCAGCCGCAGCACGCCGTGCGCCGCGGGGTGCTGCGGCCCGAAATTCATCGTGTAGTTGCGGATTTCAGCCATTCAATTTCGCATTGGTCAGCTGCGGATCGTAGCGGTTGTCGTGGCGGATCACCTTCGGCACCAGCACCCGCGGATCGATGCTCACCGGCTGATACACCACGCGGCCCTTGTCGGGGTCATAGCGCACCTCCACGTTGCCGGAGAGCGGAAAATCCTTGCGGAACGGATGGCCGATGAAACCATAGTCGGTGAGCAGCCGCCGCAGGTCAGGATGTCCCCGGAACAGGATGCCGAACAGATCGAAGGTCTCCCGTTCGAACCAGTTCGCGGAAGCCCAGACGTCGCTGACCGAATCGACCATGGGCTGCTCGTCGTCGGCACAGAACACGCGCAGCCGCAGGCGCTGATTGAGCGCGATCGACAGCAGATGATAGACCACCGCAAAACGCCGGCCGGGCGCGAGCGGCGCCTCGGTGGCGAATCCGCGCGCCACGCCGCGGCTGAAGCCGGTCGAGGTCGCGTCCTGCGTGAGCCACTCGGCGCGGCCGTGATGCAGGTAATCGACCCCGCAGACATCCATGCACATTTCGAATTTTAGGTGCGCGGCATCGCGCAGCAGCGTCGCGGTCTCGAGCAGCCGCCCGGCGGCCAGCTCGTAGTTCAGTTCCGCGGTCCTGCCGGGCACCGCGGTGAGGGCATCGCCGCACACACGCGTGAGCGCCTCGGCGAGCGTCGGCCGGCTGGCGGCGGCGGCGGCCGGATCCGGAGTCATCGGCTGATGGCCTTGTTGCGTTTGATCTTGTTCTGCAGCTGGATGATGCCGTAGAGCAGCGCTTCGGCGGTCGGCGGGCAGCCGGGCACGTAGACGTCGACCGGCACGATGCGATCGCAGCCGCGCACCACGGCATAGGAATAGTGGTAATAGCCGCCGCCGTTGGCGCAGGAGCCCATGGAAATGACCCAGCGCGGCTCGGCCATCTGGTCATACACCTTGCGCAGCGCCGGCGCCATCTTGTTCACCAAGGTGCCGGCGACGATCATCACGTCGGATTGGCGCGGGCTCGGCCGAAACATCACGCCGAATCGATCCAGATCATAGCGGGCCGCTCCGGCATGCATCATTTCCACCGCGCAGCAGGCGAGTCCGAAGGTCATCGGCCACAGCGATCCGGTACGCGCCCAGTTGATGAGGTTGTCAAGGGTGGTTACTTCGAAACCGCGCACTGCATCCGCGCCTGGCGTCGCGACCTCTAATCCCATTCGAGGGCTCCTTTCCGGTAGTCGTAGACCAGGGCGACCACCAGAATGAGGGCGAAAATCAGCATCGCGAGCAGCCCAAAGGTACCCGTCGCGCCGAGCGACACCGCCCACGGGAAGAAGAACGCGATCTCCAGATCGAAGACGATGAATATGATGGCGACCAGGTAATAGCGCACGTCGAAGCGCATGCGCGAGTCCTCGAACGCCTCGAAACCGCACTCGTAGGGCGACAGCTTTTCCGCATTCGGGCGCCGCGGGCCGGCGACCCAGCCGATGGCGAACAGTGCCGTGCCAAGCACCGCGGCCAGAGCCATGAAAATCAAAATTGGCAGATACTGTCGCAGCATGATCGGTGGTGTCGATTTGATTCGGGCGTGATTGTAACAGGCACACCGCGCCGCGTATTGCCCGAAGGCTCGCGCGCGCGGCGCGCAATCAAAGAAACATGGTGCCGACGGCCGGAGTCGAACCGGCACAGGTTGCCCCACTAGCCCCTCAAACTAGCGCGTCTACCAATTTCGCCACGTCGGCTCGTACACACTCGAACGATCGATCACGGCGTGCCTTTCGGGGCCGGAGCGGGCGCCGGAGCGGCGGGTGCCGGCGCCGGCTGCGAAGCCGCGGCCTGCGCCGCCCGCTCCAACACGGTGCTCGCCTCGCTCGTGCGCGTGCCCAGATAAGCAAGCGTCAAACTCGTCGCGAAAAACAAGGCGGCGAACACGGCCGTCAGGCGCGAAAACAGCGTCGTCGTGCCGCGCGCTCCGAACACGGTTCCGGAGGCTCCGGAACCGAAACCGGCGCCGGCTTCGGCGCCCTTGCCACGCTGCAGCAGCACCAATCCGATGATCATCAATGCCAGCAAAATATGCACCGCCAGAATTAAACCACGCAACATTTAGAATCTCTCAATGATGAAATCACTCAATGGCGAACGGCCGCGGCCGCGCATATCTCATAAAACTCATCGGCGCTCAACGATGCGCCGCCCACCAAACCGCCGTCCACGTCCGGCATCGAGAACAGTTCCGCGGCGTTCGCGGCCTTGACGCTGCCGCCGTAAAGGACCCTTAATTGGCCCGCTATATTAGCATCTTGGGCCCCGATTCGACCCCGCACGAAGGCATGCACGGCCTGCGCCTGTTCAGGCGAGGCGGTACGGCCCGTGCCGATGGCCCAAATGGGCTCGTAGGCCACGATGGCCCGGGACATGCTCGCCGCTCCATGCATCACCAGCACCGCGTCGAGCTGCCGGGCGACGACGGCCTCGGTCTTATGCGCCTCGCGCTCGGCCAGAGTTTCGCCGACGCACAGTACCGGCGTCAGTCCCGCGGCGAGCGCCGCGCCGAACTTGCGCGCAATCAGGGCGTCATCTTCGTGATACAGGCGGCGCCGCTCCGAATGGCCGATGATCACATACCGGCAGCCGACATCCTTGAGCATGGCGGCGCAGACCTCTCCCGTGAACGCTCCGGCAGCCTCCGCGCACACATCCTGCGCGCCGACGGCAATCGGCGCCTCATGCAGCATGCGCACGGTATCGGACAGGTAGACGAAGGGCGGAAATATCGCCACATCGATCGGCCACTGCGGCTTCAGCCGCAGCTCCAGTTCGGCGATCAAAGCGGCATTGGCGCTGCGCGAGCCGTGCATTTTCCAATTACCGGCCACGACCGGACGACGCATAGGCTCCACCTTCGGGCATTGGCCCGCGGGAAAGGCGGCGAAGATTAGCCGCGCGGCCCGGTAACTGCAAGCTTGGCGTCATTGGCCCCTCGCCGCGGCTTCCACCACCGCCGCGATCTCCCGCGCCCCGTTCTTGACCAGTGCAGCATCGTAGCCCTCCACCATGACCCTGATCACCGGCTCGGTACCGGAGGCGCGCAGCACGATGCGGCCACGTCCATTGAAGCGCCGCTCGACCAGGGCGGCCGCCTTCTGCACGCTGGGTTCGGCCATCGGGTCGAATTTTCGCTCCACGCGCACATTGAGCAGCACCTGCGGATACTTGGGCATTGCCGCCGCCAGTTCGGCCAGACCGGCGCCGGTCTGCCTCATCACGGCCAGCACCTGCAGCGCGCTGATCAGCCCGTCGCCGGTGGTGGTCTTGTCCAGGCACAGAATATGTCCGGAGGTCTCCCCACCCAGGGTTCCGCCGGCTTCATTCAGCATGGCCAGCACGTACCGGTCGCCCACCTGGGCGCGCCTGAATTCGATGCCGCGCTGCGCGAAGGCGTGCTCGAGCCCCAAATTGCTCATCACGGTGCCGACCACCGGTCCTTTCAGGTCGCCTGCCGATTGGCGCGCAGTGGCGAGGATGTAGAGCAGCTGATCACCGTCGACGCTGCGGCCGAGGGCATCCACCATCACCACCCGGTCGCCGTCTCCGTCGAGCGCCAGGCCCACCTGGGCGCGCACCCCGGGAACCGTCAGCTGCAGCAGTTCCGGCGCCATGGAGCCGCAGCCATCGTTGATGTTGCGGCCGTTGGGGGAGCAGCCGATGGGCACGATCTCGGCTCCGAGGTCGGCGAGCACCCGCGGCGCCACCTTGTAGCCGGCGCCGTTGGCGCAGTCGATGACGATCTTGTAGCCCTTCAGATCGGCGCCCGCAGGAATGGTCGAGGCGCAGAATTCCTGGTACTGGGTGCGGCGTTCATCGATGCGCGTCGCCCGGCCCAGATGCTGCGATTCCTGCGTGACCACCGGACCGTCGAGCAGCCGCTCGATTCGTTGCTCAAGCTCGTCCGACAGCTTGCTGCCCATGGCATCGAAGAACTTGATGCCGTTGTCCTCGTACGGGTTGTGCGATGCGCTGATGACGACGCCGAAGCTGCAGCCGAGACGCTGGGTCATGTAGGCGACGCCCGGGGTCGGCAGCGGGCCGATCAGCATGACGTCGACTCCGGCGGCCACGAAACCCGCCTCCAGCGCCGACTCGAACATGTAGCCCGAAACGCGCGTGTCCTTGCCGATGACCACCCGGCCGCCCGCCGGTGCGAGCACCCGCGCGGCGGCGCTGGCGAGGCGCAGCGCGAAGTCGACGGTCATCGGCGACCGCCCCACCCGGCCGCGCACACCGTCGGTGCCGAAATATTTGCCCGTCAAGTGTCGATTCCTTGCATTGCCGCACTGACCATGGCGGCCGCATCGCACGTGGCGGCCACATCATGGGTGCGGATGATCCTCGCGCCCAGGCTCACGGCGAGCGCCGCCAACCCCAACCCGCCGTACAACCGCTCATCCACGCCGCGACCGACGACGCGTCCGATGAGGCTCTTGCGCGACACCCCGACCAGCAGCGGCGCGCCGAGCCCGGCGAATACCGCCAGTTCCTTCAGCAGCGTGAGATTATGCGCCAGCGACTTGCCGAAACCGATTCCCGGATCCAACACGATTGAGTCCGCGCGCACCCCGGCGCGCAGGCAGGCGTCGCGTTCGTGTCTGAGGAACGCGGCCACCTCGGCCACGACGTCTCCGTAAGCCGGATTTTCCTGCATGGTACGCGGCTCGCCGCGCATGTGCATCAGGCACACGCCGACACCGGCGCCGGCGGCCCAGTCGCGCGCTCCCGCGGCTCCAAGCGCCCGCACGTCATTGACGATGCAGGCGCCCGCCGCCGCCGCCGCCGCCATGACGGCGGGCTTGACCGTGTCCACGGAAATCGCGATATCAAAGCGGGAGGCGATGCGTTCTATGACCGGAACCACGCGGTCGATCTCGATCTGCTCGGGGACCGGCTCTGCGCCGGGCCGGCTCGACTCGCCACCCACATCGATGATGGCCGCACCCTCGCGCGCGATTTGCGCCGCCCGATCGTCCGCCGCCGCCGCGGTCGCGTAGCGGCCGCCGTCGGCGAATGAGTCCGGCGTGACGTTGAGCACGCCCATGACCACGGGACGTGTGACGTCGATGAGCCTATTTCCACAGCGCCAGATCATGTCTCGTCGCAAAAAGGCCGGTGGGATCTCCACCGGCCTTGAGGGGTCGAAGCTGTTGGGCCGCCTAATGCTGCCCGGCGGGGCTCACCAGCGGCGCGGACGGCTTTTCGGCAGACGGGCCGCGCGGTGTCGGCGTCGGGGTGTCGTCCCAATCGCGCGGGGGTCGCGGCACCTTGCCATCCATGATGTCTTTGATCTGTTCCTCGTCGATGGTCTCGTACTTGATCAGGGCCTGGGTCATCGCCTCCAGCTTGTCCATGTTGGTCTGGATGATCTTGTAGGCGCGCTGGTAGTTGCTGTCGATCACGCGGCGCACCTCCTCGTCGATCACGTGCGCCGTGACGTCCGAGACCTGTTTGTGCTGGGTGACGCTGCGGCCGAGAAACACCTCTCCGGACTCCTCGCTATAGGTCTGCGGTCCCAACCGGTCGGACAAACCCCAGCGGGTCACCATACTGCGCGCAAGCTCGGTGGCCCGCTCGATGTCGTTCGAGGCACCGGTGGTGACCGCATCCTGTCCGAACACCAGCTCCTCGGCCACCCGGCCGCCGAACAATGTTGCAATGCGGCTCTCCAGCCGGCGCTTGCTGGTGCTGTAGCGATCGCCCTCGGGCAGGAACATGGTCACGCCGAGCGCCCGCCCGCGTGGAATGATGGTCACCTTGTAGACCGGATCGTGCTCGGGAACGCTCAGGCCGACGATGGCGTGGCCGGACTCGTGATAGGCGGTGTTGCGCTTCTCTTCCTCGGTCATGACCATCGACCGCCGCTCGGCGCCCATCATGATCTTGTCCTTCGCGCGCTCGAATTCCTCCATGGTCACGGAACGCTTGTTGCCGCGGGCGGCGAACAGGGCGGCCTCGTTGACCAGGTTGGCGAGATCCGCGCCGGAGAAGCCGGGGGTGCCGCGCGCGATCACCGACGGCTTGACGTTGTCGCCGAGCGGCACCTTGCGCATGTGGACTTTGAGGATCTGTTCGCGGCCGCGCACATCCGGCAGCGGCACCACGACCTGGCGGTCGAAGCGGCCCGGCCGCAGCAGCGCCGGATCGAGCACGTCGGGCCGGTTGGTGGCGGCGATGACGATGATCCCCTCGTTGCCCTCGAACCCATCCATCTCCACCAGCAGCTGATTCAGGGTCTGTTCGCGCTCGTCATGCCCGCCGCCCAGACCTGCGCCGCGGTGCCGGCCGACGGCATCGATTTCATCGATGAAGATGATGCAAGGAGCGTGCTTCTTCGCCTGTTCGAACATGTCACGCACGCGCGAAGCGCCCACGCCCACGAACATCTCGACGAAATCCGAGCCGGAGATGGTGAAGAAAGGCACTTTCGCCTCGCCGGCGATGGCGCGCGCCAGCAGGGTCTTGCCGGTTCCAGGCGAACCCACCATGAGCACGCCCTTCGGGATCTTGCCGCCGAGTTTCTGGAACTTGCCCGGATCCTTGAGGAAATCGACGATTTCGACGACCTCCTGCTTGGCCTCCTCGACACCGGCCACGTCCGCGAAGGTGACGCTCACCTGATCTTCGCCGAGCAGCCGTGCGCGGCTCTTGCCGAAGGACATGGCCCCCCGGCCGCCCGAGGCGCCTTGCATCTGGCGCATGAAATAAGCCCAAAATCCGATCAGGATCAGTATCGGAAAGGCCGAGATCAGCAGTTGCAGCAGCACCGACTGCTGTTTGGGGGGCTCGCCGCGGAATTTGACGCCCTGGGATTGCAGCAGCCCGATCAGCGCGCCGTTGCCGGTCTCCGGGTTGTAGGTCACGAACTGGTCGCCGGAGCGGCGCTTGCCCTCGATGATCTCGCCCTTGAGGGTCACCGAATCGATGCTGTTGCTTTTGACTTCGGAGAGGAACTGGGAATAGTCGATGGTCGCCGGCTGGCCGGTGCGCATGCCGAACTGGCTGAAAATCGCGAGCAGAATCACCGCCAAGGCGACCCAGAGCAGAATTTGTTTCGTCAGATCGTTCAAGTTACACCCACGGTCGTAACATCATTACGACAAGAATTGGTATTACGACAAAATTGGCTGACGGGCGTTCCCGACGTTACACCATCCCAAACTGGCGCGCCAACAGATAGATCTCAGGACTGCGCGTTCGTGACGCTTTTGGCTTTTTGGTGGCCACCCGGCCGTAGCGGCCACGTGCTTCCTTGATGATCCGCTCAAATCCCTCGCCCTGAAACAGCTTGACCAGCAAATCGCCTCCCGGCGCCAACACGCGATCGGCAAACTCCAGCGCGAGTTCGGCAAGATACATCGAACGCGGCTGGTCGACAGCGTCTATGCCTGCCATGTTGGGGGCCATATCCGACAAAACAAGGTGCACCTTGTCGGCGCCGACGGCGGCCAGCACCGCCTCGAGAACCGCCTCCTCGCGAAAGTCACCCTGCACGAAATCCACCCCGGGAATGGCATCCATGGGGAGGATGTCTGTCGCCACCACGCGACCGCCGCCCACCTGGCGCACGGCATATTGGCTCCAGCCGCCCGGGGCCGCGCCAAGGTCGACGCAGCGCATGCCCGGGCGCAGCAGCCGCTCGCTGCGCTGGATCTCCTCGAGCTTGAACACCGCGCGCGAGCGCCACCCCTCGCGCTGCGCGCGCTTGACGTACTCATCGCTGGCATGCTCGGCCAGCCATCGGGCGCTGCTCTTGGATCGCTTGGGCATCATCGGTTCCCGCGGCTCACTATAATGCCGCCATGCCGCTGTCGGAAAAGCAAAAGAAGCATCTGCGCCGCCTGGCGCATCCCCTTAACCCGGTGGTCATGCTGGGCTCGGCCGGACTCACGGACGCGGTGGTCGGCGAGATGGAGCGCGCCCTGGGCGACCACGAACTGGTCAAGGTGAGCGCCCGCCTCGGCGCCCGCGATCGGCGCGATCAGGCCTTGGACGAACTGGCCGGTCGCACTGCCAGCGAACTGGTGCAGCGCATCGGACACGTCGGGGTTTTTTATCGCCGCCGCCGGGACTTACCGAAGCTCGTTCTTCCAGACGAGTAGGAGCGCCGCCAGGCAGGCAAGCCCGTAAAGCAGCGCCGAGACCCCATGCCAGGCGCCGAACGACAGCCCCCAGACGTCCACGGAATGCGCCCGCGTCATCAGACGCCGCAGGCCCCACTCATTGAGCGCGAGCAGCGCCGCCGCCAGGTACAGCCAGCCGAATTTGCGGCGTGCCGGGTGGATCAGCGCCGCCGCCGCCACGCCGGCGCCGAGATAGCTTTCGATGCTGAACAGGCGTCCGGCCAGCAATCCCGCCAGCCGCCGATCGGATTGCGCGTAGAACAGGGTGGGAGCGACCCAGACGGCCAGCGACCAGAGACTGCCGCTCCAGAGCACCAGGACCACCCGGAAGGCGTTGCGCAGCGTGCTCACACGTACTGGACGACGACGATTTCGTAGGTGCGGGTGCCGCCGGGCGCCGTGACGTCGACCACGTCGCCCTGCGACTTGCCGATGAGCGCCCGCGCGATCGGCGAGGACACCGACAGCAGCCCTTGCTTGATGTCGGCCTCATCGTCGCCGACCAGCTGGTAGCGGACCTTGGCGCCGCCGTCCTGATCCTCCAGTTGCACCGTGCAGCCGAACACCACCCGGCCGTTCGCCGCCAGCCGGGTCACATCGATGATCTCGGCGTTCGAGAGCCGGTGCTCGATGTCGTTGATGCGGCCCTCGATGAAGCTTTGCTGCTCGCGCGCGGCATGGTACTCGGCGTTTTCGCTCAAATCGCCGTGCGCGCGCGCCTCGGCGATCGCTTTGATGACGTTCGGCCGGTCTTCGCTCTTGAGCTTCTTCAGCTCCGTTCGCAGCCGCTCGGCGCCGCGCAGGGTCATCGGGGTTCGCTTCACAACTGCAATTCCTTGTGCAAATCCTGCAGCCGGTTGACTTCTATATCGCCCAGGTGGTCGAGCGCGTCGCACGTGGCGCGTGCTCCCGCCACGGTCGTATAGTAGGTTACCCTTCTCGCGACCGCCTCGCGACGTATGGAACGGGATTCACGCACCGCCTGCTTGCCCTCAGTGGTGTTGACGATCAGGGCCACCTCGTCGTTCTTGATCATGTCGACCACGTGCGGCCGGCCGTCGCGCACCTTGTTGACCCGGCGGCAGGTGATGCCGGATTCCTCCAGAGTCCGGGCCGTACCGCTGGTGGCGGCGATCTCGAAGCCGCGCTCCATGAGCATGCGCGCCAGCGGCACCACCCCCGGCTTGTCACGGTCGCGCACGCTGATGAAGCACAGGCCGCGCGTCGGCAGCACCACCCCGGAGGCGGCCTGGGCCTTGGCGTAGGCCTCGCCGAAGGTATGCCCGGTGCCCATGACCTCGCCGGTGGATTTCATCTCCGGACCGAGGATCGGATCCGCCTCCGGGAACTTGATGAACGGGAAGACGGCCTCCTTGACGCAGAAATACGGCGGTATGCGCTCCACCGTGCGACCTTGGGAGGCAAGCGTCTTGCCCGTCATGACGCGCGCGGCCACCTTGGCCAGCGGCACGCCGGTGGCTTTGGAAACGAACGGCACCGTGCGTGAAGCGCGCGGGTTGACCTCGAGGATGTAGATCACCCCGCTTTGGATGGCGAACTGGATGTTCATCAGCCCGACCACGTGCAGCGCCTTGGCGAGTTTGCGGGTCTGCGCGCGCAGTTCGTCCTGAATCTCCGCCGACAGACCATTCGGCGGCAGCGAGCAGCCGGAGTCGCCGGAATGCACGCCGGCCTGCTCGATGTGCTCCATGATCCCGCCGATGAGCACATCCTCGCCGTCGCTCACCGCGTCCACGTCGACCTCGATGGCGAGGTCGAGGAAGCGATCGAGCAGCACCGGGCTGTCGTTCGACACCTTCATGGCATCGGTCATGTATTGGCGCAAATCATCCTCATTGAACACCACCTCCATGGCCCGGCCGCCGAGCACGTAGCTCGGCCTGACCACCAGCGGAAAGCCGACCTCGCGCGCCATGATCACCGCCATCTCCTCGTTGCGCGCACTGGCATTGGCGGGCTGCTTGAGCTTCAGGCTGGTCACCAGTTTCTGGAAGCGCTCCCGGTCCTCGGCGACATCGATGCTGTCGGGCGTGGTGCCGATGATGGGCGCACCCGCGGCGGCGAGCGCCCGCGACAATTTGAGCGGCGTCTGGCCGCCGAATTGCACGATCACCCCTTCGGGCTTCTCCTTGTCGATGATCTCCATGACGTCTTCGAAGGTGAGCGGCTCGAAGTACAGCCGATCCGACGTGTCGTAATCGGTCGATACCGTCTCCGGATTGCAGTTGACCATGATGGTCTCGAAGCCGTCCTCGCGCAGAGCCATCGCCGCGTGCACACAGCAATAATCGAATTCGATGCCCTGGCCGATGCGGTTGGGGCCGCCTCCCAGAATCATGATCTTGCGCCGGTTGCTGGGATTCGCCTCGCATTCCTCCTCGTAGCTCGAATACAGATAGGCCGTCGGTGTCGCAAACTCGGCGGCACAGGTGTCGACGCGCTTGAACACCGGATGCAGCCCCAGCTTGCGCCGCCGGCTGCGGATCACGTCCTCATCGCGCGCAACCAGGCGCCCGATGCGCGCGTCGGAGAACCCCTTGCGCTTGAGCGCGCGCAGGCGTGCGAGATCGAGACTCTCGAAGCCCTGGGCGCGCAGCAGCGCCTCCTCGCGCAGCAGATCCTCGATCTGCGCCAGGAACCAGGGGTCGATCTTGGTCTTTTCGAACACCTCATCGAGGGTCCAGCCGGCACGAAACGCGTCGGCCACGTACAGAATGCGATTCGGGCCCGGCCAACGAAGCTCGTAGGACAATTTGTCCGCCGCTTCCTCGGTGAGCGGCAGCGTCAATTGCTCGTCGAATCCGTCCCAGCCGGTCTCCAGGCTGCGCAGCGCCTTCTGCATCGACTCCTGAAAGGTGCGGCCGATGGCCATCGCCTCACCCACCGATTTCATCTGCGTGGTGAGCCGCGTGTCGGCGCCCGGAAACTTCTCGAAGGTGAAGCGTGGAATCTTGGTGACGACGTAGTCGATGCTCGGTTCGAAGGAGGCGGGGGTGGCGCCGCCGGTGATGTCGTTCTTCAGCTCATCGAGGGTGTAGCCGATCGCCAGCTTGGCGGCGACCTTGGCGATGGGAAAGCCGGTCGCCTTCGAAGCCAGCGCCGAGGACCGCGACACGCGCGGATTCATCTCGATCACGAGCACGCGGCCATCGTCCGGATTGACCGCAAACTGCACGTTGGAGCCGCCGGTGTCCACGCCGATCTTGCGCAGCACCGCGATCGAGGCGTCGCGCAGCCGCTGGTACTCCTTGTCGGTGAGCGTCTGCGCGGGAGCCACCGTGATCGAGTCGCCCGTGTGCACCCCCATGGGATCCAGGTTTTCGATCGAACAGACGATGATGCAGTTGTCGTTGCGGTCGCGCACCACCTCCATCTCGTATTCCTTCCAGCCGAGCACCGATTCCTCGAGCAGCACCTCGTTGGTCGGCGAGGCGTCGAGACCGCGTGCCACGATGGCTTCGAACTCCTCGCGGTTGTAGGCGATGCCGCCGCCGCTGCCGCCGAGTGTGAAGGACGGCCGGATCACCGTCGGGAAGCCGATTTCCGCCTGCACGGCGAGCGCCTCCTCCATGCTGTGGGCGATGCGCGCCCGCGCCGTGGCGAGGCCGATGTCGGCCATGGCGCGACGGAACAATTCGCGGTCCTCCGCCATGTCGATGGCGCGCTGCGAGGCGCCGATCATTTCGACGTTGTACTTTTCGAGCACGCCTTCACGCACCAGGTCCAAGGCCGTGTTCAGCGCCGTCTGGCCGCCCATGGTCGGCAGCAGCGCCGTCGGCCGCTCTTTGTCGATGATGCGCGAAATGGTGCGCCAGTTGATGGGTTCGATGTAGATCGCATCCGCGGTTTCCGGATCGGTCATGATGGTGGCCGGATTCGAGTTCACCAAAATGACCCGATATCCCTCTTCTTTCAATGCCTTACACGCTTGAGCTCCAGAATAATCGAACTCGCAGGCCTGGCCGATGATGATGGGACCCGCGCCGATGATCAGGATGCTGTCGAGATCCGTTCTCTTCGGCACGCGTCAGCTCTCAGCCGGCAGTTGCCGCACCGGGCTGCGGGGACGCGAATTGGCCTGGACGCGCTTGACCATCAGGTACATGAAGTGCTCGAACAACGGCCGCAAGTCGTGCGGCCCGGGACTGGCCTCCGGATGGCCCTGGAAGCTGAAGGCCGGCCGGTCGGTGCGCGCCAGGCCCTGCAGGGAGCCGTCGAACAGCGAACGGTGGGTCGCGCACAGCACCGGCGGGAGCGTCGCCTCATCCACCGCGAAACCATGATTCTGGCTGGAGATGAACACACGCCCGGAATCGATCTCCTGCACCGGATGATTCGCCCCGTGGTGGCCGAATTTCATCTTGATGGTTTTGGCGCCGCTCGCCAGACCGAGCAGCTGATGCCCCAGGCAAATGCCGAACAGCGGCGTGTCGGTCTCGAGAAAGCGGGTGATGGCCGCGATGGCATAATCGCAGGGCTCGGGATCCCCGGGACCGTTACTTAAGAAGATACCGTCGGGATTCATTGCAAGCACTTGATCTGCAGATGTTTGTGCCGGAACAACTGTCATCCGGCAGCCATGCTCGGCCAGCAAACGCAAAATATTGCGCTTGATCCCGAAGTCGTACGCCACCACGTGCAGACGGCTTTGCGGTCGGGGCGGCCGGTTGCCGCCGTTCCACAGCACGCCGTCATTCCATTGGTAGATCTTCTTGGTGCACACCGCCTTGGCCAGATCCATGCCCTTCAGGCCGGGGAATTTCTTCGCCGCGCGGATGGCGTTGGCCTCATCGATGCCGTCCCCGGTCATGATGCAGCCGGCCTGCGCGCCCTTCTCGCGGATCAGCCGGGTCAGCTTGCGGGTGTCGATTTCGGCGATCGCCACCACCTTGCAGCGGACCAGAAAGCTCCCGAGCGACTCCGTCGACCGCCAGTTCGAATGCAGCAACGGCAGATCCCGGATGACCAGGCCCGCGGCATAAACGGCGCCGGATTCGAGATCCTCGGGAGTGGCGCCGGTGTTGCCGATGTGCGGGTAGGTGAGCGTGACGATTTGCCGGCAGTAGGAGGGGTCCGTGAGGATCTCCTGATAGCCCGTCATCGCGGTATTGAAAACTACCTCACCCGTCGTGTTGCCTTTCGCGCCCACCGAGACGCCACGGAACACGGTGCCATCTTCGAGAGCCAGCACTGCAGGTGTAGACACTCCGGTTCCTCGCTTGGCACTACGGTGCTTTCCGTAGATGCGCAAAGCGGGAGGCGCTCGTCAGAACGGCCTCCCGCTTTATGGGTTGAATCGCGAATCGTTTCCGGGCGCGAATATTAACGATGCACGCGGGCACTGTCCATGTGTTCAAGACCGAATGTCGAGTCCAAGCACATTCTCCATGCCGTACAGGCCGGCGGGTTTGCCGGCCAGCCATTCCGCGGCCCGCAGGGCGCCATGTGCGAAGGTCGCCCGGTCGCCGGCGCGGTGGGTTATTTCCAGCCGCTCGCCGTCGCCCGCATAGATCACGGTGTGTTCGCCGATGATGTCGCCGGCGCGCACCACCGCGAAACCGATGCTGCCGGGGGTGCGCGGTCCGCTGATCCCCTGGCGGTCGTAGACCGCGACGCTCGCGAGCGTCCGGCCGCGCGCCGCCGCCACCGCCTCGCCGAGAGCCAGGGCGGTTCCCGACGGCGCGTCACGCTTTGCGCGGTGATGCGCCTCGGCGATGTCCACGTCGTAGCCCTCGCCGAGCGCGCGCGTCGCCAGCCACACCAGCCGGGCCATGACATTCACGCCCACCGAGGTGTTGGGTGCGATCAGCACCGCGACCCGCTCTGCCGCCGAATCGAGCGCCCGCCGCGCGCCGGCGTCCAGACCGGTGGCGCCGACCAGCAGCGGCACCCCGGCGCCGGCGCACACGGCCGCGTGCGCGGCGACGGCCTGCGGCAGGCTGAAGTCGACGGCGACGGCCGCGCCGCGCACCGCAAGTTCGGCGTCCGCGCCCACCTTCACGCCGGTCGGCTCGCCCTCGGCCGCGGCGTCCTGGCCCAGGCGCGCGCTGCCGACGGAGGCAACGGCGGCACAGAGGCGCAGCCGCGGCGAGCCGCGCAGGGCACGCACCAGCGACTGTCCCATGCGCCCCGTCACCCCAAACACCGCGATCTGCTGCATCGCGGCCTAGTGGAGGGCGCCGGTGAAGAACTTCTTCACGCCCTCGAAGAACGATTGTTCACGGGGCTTGTGTGCGCCGTTCTGCAACGACGCCTCGAATTTTCGCAGCAACTCCTTCTGTTCGGGCCCGAGACTCACCGGCGTTTCGACCACGACCCGGCAGAACAGGTCACCGGCCGACCCGCCCCGCACCGGGGAGACGCCCTTTTCCCGCAGACGGAACACCCGCCCGGACTGGGTCTCGGCCGGGATCTTGAGCACCACGCCACCGTCGAGCGTGGGTACCTCGACCGAGCCGCCGAGCGTGGCGGTCGAGAAGCTGATCGGCACCTCACACGATAGATTCGCGCCTTCGCGCTCGAAAATCGGGTGTTCCCGGACGTGGATCTCCACATACAGATCGCCGGCCGGGCCGCCGTTGCGGCCGACCTCGCCCTCGCCGTTCAAGCGGATGCGGTCGCCGGTGTCCACACCGGCGGGCACCACCACTGGCAGCGTCTTCTCCTGACGGATGCGGCCCTGCCCGAGGCAGGTGTCGCAGGGATTGCTGATGACCTTGCCCCGGCCTTTGCAGCGCGGGCAGGGCTGCTGAATGGTGAAAATGGACTGCTGCACCCGCACCTGGCCGTGGCCGCCGCAAGTGTCGCAGGTCTTGGGGGTCGAACCCTTGGCGGCGCCGGATCCGTGGCAGGTCTTGCACTCGGCCAGTGTCGGGATCTTGATGCTGGTTTCGGTGCCGAAGACGGCCTGCTCGAGATCCAACTCCAGTTCATAGCGCAGATCGGCGCCGCGAAACACTTGCGAGCGGCCGCGCTGGCCCCCGGAGAAGATGTCGCCGAACATCTCCCCGAATATGTCGCCGAAGGCGTCCCCCGCGCTGAAACCGCCGCCGCGGCCGGCCTCCAGGCCGGCATGGCCGAATTGGTCGTAGGCGGCGCGCTTGTGCGGGTCGGTGAGGACCTCGTAGGCCTCCTTCGCGTCCTTGAATTTGTGCTCCGCCTCGGGGTCGTTGGGATTGCGATCCGGGTGAAATTTCATCGCCAGACGGCGATAGGCTTTCTTGATGTCCGCTTCCGTCGCATTTCTCGGCAAATCGAGAAGCTTGTAGTAGTCCTGCTTCGCCATCTACGTTCCCATTGCACGAAAACCGCCGGCATAGCTTGCCGGCGGTCTTCGTTTCTCACCCGATACGACCGTAACCTCGATCCTCAAGCTTTCTTGCGGTCGCTTTCCTTGACCTCTTCGAACTCCGCATCGAGCACATCCTCCTTCTTGGAGTCCTGCGCACCGGCCGATTGGGGGGCGGCGCCGGCGCCGCCCGCCGACTGCTCGTAGGTCTTCTGCAGCACCGGCGCGGATGCCTGCTCGAGCGCGGTCGTCTTACGATCGATGTCCTCGCGATCATCGCCGCTCATCGCAGCCTTGAGTGCGGCGAGCGCATCGTTTGCCGGCTTCTTCTCGTCGTCCGAGAGTTTCTCGCCGACGTCCTTGAGCGCCTTCTCGACCGTATGCACCGTCGCATCGGCCTTGTTCCGCGCAGCGACCAGTTCACGGAATTTCTTGTCCTCCTCGGCATGCGCCTCGGCGTCCGAGACCATGCGCTTGATCTCCGATTCGGACAGGCCGCTCGAGGCCTTGATCAC
>Ga0302320_10000153_pt1 | contig 147536 bp, 133 predicted proteins | sample Bog_T0_3_FD_202130 | JGI IMG/M metagenome (GOLD analysis project Ga0302320, IMG submission 202130) | Peat permafrost microbial communities from Stordalen Mire near Abisko, Sweden - Bog_T0_3 | ecosystem: Environmental > Terrestrial > Soil > Wetlands > Peat | place: Sweden: Abisko, Stordalen... | reverse complement strand
CGGGCAAGAGCCTGCTAGCGCATGTGCTGGATGCCGTGCGCGGGGCGGGCTGTGGCCTGCGCGTGGTGGTGGTGGGCCACGGCGCCGACCAGGTGAAGGCTGCCCTGCCGGATGGCTGCGTGCCGGCCCTGCAAGCCCGGCGCCGCGGCACCGGGCACGCGGTGCTCTGCGCGCGGCCAGCCTTGAAGAATTTCAAAGGCACTCTCCTGGTGGCCGGCGGCGACAGCCCGCTCTTGAGCGCCCAGCTGCTCAAGGGCCTGGCGCGCCACCACGCCGCTTCCGGCGCAGCTGCCACGGTGATGTCTGCTGTGCTGCCGCAGGGCGGCGCCTATGGCCGCATCCTGCGCGGCCGCGCGGGTGAGCTTGAGCGCATCGTCGAGGCCCGCGACGCCTCGGCGGCTGAGCTCACCGTCCGCGAGGTGAACTCCGGCGTCTACTGCTTCGAGGCAGCCGCGCTCTGGAAGGCCCTGGAGAAGGTGCGGCCCTCTAACGCCCAGGGCGAGTACTACCTGACGGATGCGCTGGCGCTGCTCATCGGGGCGGGCCAGAAGGTGGCGGTGTGGGCCTGCCCCGATGCCGATGCGATGCGCGGGGTCAATGACCGCGCCGAGCTGGCCTGGGCCGCAAAGCTGCTCCGCCAGCGCAAGGCCCTTGAGCTGATGGCCTCGGGCGTCACCATCACGGACCCGGCCAACACCCACATCGACGCCCAGGTGAAGGTGGGCCGCGACACCATCATCCTGCCCTACTGCTTCTTGGAGGGCTCCACGGTGGTGGGCCAGGGCTGCCAAGTGGGCCCCTTCAGCCGCATCAAGGACAGCCGCCTGGCGGCATCCTGCAAGGTGGAGCAGTCGGTGCTGGATGGCGCGCAGGTGGAGAGCGGCGCCAGCGTGGGCCCCTGGACCCGGCTGCGGCCCGGCAGCAAGGTGGGCCCGGGCAGCCACCTGGGCAACTTTGTCGAGGTCAAGAACAGCGTGCTGGCCTCGGGCGTGAAGGCTGGGCACTTGAGCTACCTGGGCGACGCCCAGGTGGGCGCCGGCAGCAACATCGGCTGCGGCACCATCACCGCCAATTACGACGGCAAGAGCAAGCACAAGACCATCCTGGGAGCAGGGGTCTTCACCGGCAGCGGCACGGTGCTGGTAGCCCCGGCGCGCATGGGCGCGCACAGCAGCACCGGCGCCGGCGCTGTGGTGCTCAAGGGCCGCACGGTGGCGGCTGGACAGACCGTGGTGGGCGTGCCCGCCCGACCGCTGAAGCGAGGCTGAAATGAGCAATGAGCTAAAGATCTTCTCGGGCTCCGCCAACGCGGGGCTGGCTGCCGAGATCGCCGGCTATCTCAACGTCCAGATGGGGCGCATCGAGCTGGGCCGCTTCCCGGAGGGCGAGGTCAAGGTCAAGATCGGGGAGAACATCCGCGGCACCGACTGCTTCTTGGTGCAGAGCACCTGCCCGCCGGTGAACGACAGCCTGATGGAGCTCCTGGTGATGATCGACGCCTTCCGCCGGGCCTCGGCGCGGCGCATCACCGCGGTCATCCCCTTCTATGGCTACGCCCGCCAAGACCGCAAGGACCAGCCGCGCGTGCCCATCACCGCCAAGCTGGTGGCCAACCTGGTGACCGCCGCCGGCGCCCACCGCGTGCTGACCATGGACCTGCACGCCATGCAGATCCAGGGCTTCTTCGACATCCCCCTGGACCACCTGCTGGCGGCCCCGGTGCTCATCGACTACTTCAAGACCCTCGCCATCCCGGACCTGATGGTGGCCACCGCCGACGTGGGCGGCATCAAGCAGGCCTGGCAGTTCGCCGAGCGCCTGCAGACCGGCCTGGCCATCGTGGACAAGAAGCGCACCGGCGACGAGGACGTAAAGGCCATGGCCCTGATCGGCGACGTGCGCGGCAAGAACGTCATCATCCCTGACGACATGATCGCCACCGCCGGCACCCTGTGCACGGCCGCCAAGTTCCTGCGCGAGAACGGCGCCAAGGAGCTCTACGCCTGCTGCACCCACCCCATCTTCAGCGGCGACGCGGTCGCCAAGCTCAAGGGCACCGGGTTCAAGGAGATCGTGGTCACCAACACCATCCCGCTGGCCCCTGAGAAGCTGCTCCCCGAGGTGCGCACCCTATCCATCGCCAACCTCTTCGGCGAGGCCATCCTGCGCATCCACAACGAGACCTCGGTGAGCTCGCTGTTCGCCTGACTTTCACCCCGCGGCCCCGCTCCGCAGGCGTCTTGCATGGGCGCGCTGCCGGAATACGGGGCCCTTTCTGCCGGGCTTAAACAACCCGGCCATGCAAGGAGGCAAGACCATGCAGAGCAAGCACGAATTCAAGGCAACGCTTCGCGAGGGCAAGGGCAAGGCTTCGGCCGCCACCCTGCGCCGCGCCGGCCAGATCCCCGCCGTGATCTACGGCCAGGGCAAGGAGCCCATGAGCCTGGCGGTGGATGCCGCCGGCATCCAGATGCTCATCGCCAAGACCTGGGGCCTGAATGCCCTCATCACCGCCAAGGTGGATGACGGCAAGGGCGCCATCACCGAGAAGACGGTGATGTTCAAGGAGTACCAGAAGGAGCCGGTGAAGAACAACGTCATCCATGTGGACTTCTACAACGTGGACTTTGAGCACGAGATCAAGCTGCGCGTGCCCGTGCAGCTGGTGGGCACCCCGGCGGCGGTGAAGGAAGGCGGCATCCTGGAGCACGGCGTGCGCAGCCTGCGCGTGCGCTGCCTGCCCAAGGCCATCCCCCAGGCCATCAAGGTGGATGTCAGCAGCCTCGCCATGGACCAGAACATCCTGCTGCAGGACGTCGCCAAGCTGGAGGGCGTGACCTTCCTCGACAACGCCCACACCGTGCTGGCCCACGTGGCCCAGGTGGAGGAGGAGAAGGCCCCTGTCGCGGCTGAGGGCGCAGTGGCGCCCGAGGTCATCGGCGAGAAGGAGCGCGAGGCTGCCCGCACGGCCAAGGAGGGCGACAAGGGCGCCGCGGCCGGCAAGGACGCCAAGGCTGCCCCGGCCGCCAAGGCCGCCCCGGCCGCCAAGGCCGCCCCGGCCGCCAAGGCCCCTGGCAAGAAGTGAGCTGAGCAGCGAGCCAGCCCAAGAGCCCTCCGGCGACGGAGGGCTCTTTTGCTTCTGATTGGGCATTGCCTGAAAATGCCCGCGCCCTTAAGATGGCCCCATGGCACCCAAGATCATCGTGGGGCTCGGCAACCCTGAGCCCAAATACTTCAGCACCCGCCACAACGCGGGCTGGCGGCTGGTGGATCACCTGGCCCAGGCCTGGGGCATCGCCATCGACCCCTCCCGGGAGAAGAATCAGGCGCTCTTTGGCGAGGGCCAGGTCGAGGGCCAGGGCGTTCTGCTGATCAAGCCGCTCACCTACATGAACCTGTCGGGCGAAGCCGTGGCCACTTGGGTGCGCTATCGCAACCTGGACCCCGGCCGCGACCTGCTGGTGGCCTGCGATGAGATGCAGCTGCCCCCGGGCCGCCTGCGCCTGAGGCCAAGCGGCAGCGCCGGCAGCCACAACGGCCTGGCCAGCATCATCGCCTGCCTGGGCACGCAGGGCTTCCCGCGCCTGCGGCTGGGCGTGGGCGCCCCGGCCTCGGCCGCCGACTGGGCCGGCCACGTGCTCAAGAGCTTCCCGCCCGAGGAATGGGCGGCCCTGCGAGACGCCCTGCCCCGGGCCGAGGAGGCCTGCCGCCGCTTCGTGCTGGGCGAGGCCCTCGAGCCCATCATGTCCCGCTGCAACGCTTGAGGAGCTAAGTGGCCAGCACGCCCACCCAACAGCATGAGGCCCGCTCCGAAGCCGAGGTCATCCGCAGGGCCCAAGCCGGCGACCGCGATGCCTTCGAGTCCCTCTATCTGCGCTATCATCGCGAGGTCTTCCTCTATCTCCTCTCGGTGCTGCGCTCCCCGCAGTCGGCTGAGGATGTGGCCCAGGATGTCTTCGTCAAGCTCTTCCACCAGATCGGCTCCTACCGCCAGCAGTCGCCCTTCAACCATTGGCTCTTCCGCATGGCCCGCAACGCCGGCATCGACCGCCTGCGGCGCGAGAAGGTGCGCCGGGCCTCCAGCCTTGATGCCGCTGCCGAGGATGCCCACCCCCTGCTCGAGCGGCTGGATTCTGGCATGGCCACCCCCGAGGAGCTGATGGGCACTGAGCGCCGGGCGGCCCTGGTGCGCCAGGCCGTGTCATCCCTGCCCCAGCCCTTCCGCGAGATAGTGGCCCTGCGCGAGTGGCAGGACCTGCCCTATGACGCCATCGCCAGCCGGCTGGGCATCAGCGAAGGCACCGTCAAATCAAGGCTCTTCCGTGCCCGCCAGATGCTGGCCCAGAAGCTGAAGCGCCTGCTCTGAGCCCTGGGGGCTTTGATAGGATTCGATACATTTTGGGAACCCCCCAGCCAGCCCGCGCGTCAATCAGCCGGGAGGGCCCAAGGAAAGCCATGAAGCCGAGCATCCAAATAAAGCATGATCAGGGAGACAGCGACCAGGCCCTGAGCCGCCTGCTGGCCGTGGCCGCCCCTGAGGTGCCCACGGCCCGCATGTGGGCCGCGATCAGCGCGCGCCTGGACCAGGGCCCGGTGCCTGAGCCCTCATGGTGGCAGCGCCTGCTCTCTGAGGTGGCCCGCCCTGTGCCAGCCACCAGCCTGGCGGCGGCCTGCCTGGCCATGGGCCTGTTGTGGGCTATTCATCAGCAGCCAGTCTTGCCGCATGTCATGTCCCAGCCCGTGCTGGCTACAGCGGCGGCTGCGCAGCCCCGGCCCGCCCCTGCCAAGGCGCAGGCCAAGGCCATGCCCGCGGCTGTGGCGGCCAAGCCAGCCCTGGCGGCCCCGGCGCCTGCCGCGCCCGCGCCAGAGCTCGCCAGAGCCTCCAGCCTCACCCCCATGCCCCGCGACCTGAGCCAGCCCTATGCCATGGTCCAGCAGGCCAGCACCGGCAGCCAGCGCTTCCAGGATGCCTACGCCCCAGCGGCCCCAGCGGGCGCTAGCGCGGCTTTGGCCCTGGCCTTGCCCTTGGCTCAGGGACGCGCCACGGACGCCGGCTGGGATTGGGACGCCTTTCAGAACGCCATGGAGGCCCGCAACTCTCCGCAGGCCGCCGCCGAGCTGGCTGCTGCCCGAAGCCAGGCCGCCAGCAGGGCTGAGCGCAGCCTGGCTGCCAGCGCCATCCATCTGCTGACCCAGCCGGGCCAGCCCTTGCAAGGCTACCCCTTGGATGACCAGGGCGATGCCTTCAGCGACCCCAAGGCCGGATTGGTGGTGGAGCAGGCCGTGCAGTGGGACCTGAACACCGCTCAGCATCTGGCTGGCTTTGGCGGCCTGGTGCAGGCCCGCGTGCCGGGCCTGCGCGCGGACGGACCCTCGCTGACCTTGGACTGGGCCAGCCAGAGCGCCCAGTTCGGCGCCGGCACCCGCTTCATACGCACCGCCAACGAGAGCCTGGCCCAGGTGGTGGATGCCAATGGCGCCGCGGTCAAGGCCAATGAGTTCCGCGCCCGAGATGGCGCGGTCTATGACCTGGCCAAGGGGCAGATGGTCCTGCACTGAGCCGGCGCAAAAAAAAGCCGCATCCACCGGATGCGGCTTTTTTGTTCTGCTGGGCTTGGGCTCAGGAACTGCGATGCTCTTGCAGGTGTTGGACGCACCAGAAGCGGCCGTCCTCCCCGCACTTGTCGCAGTCGCAGAGCCTTATGTCCGCGGTCTCCACCGTGGCGCCGCAGGCAGCGCAGCGCTTCACGGGCATGCGGCGCACCTGTTCTTCGGCGCGGTGGAACACGGCCTGGTTGCTGGCCACGGCGCGGGCCTGATGCATGCGGCGCCAGGCCTCGGGGATGAAGAAGAGCGCGAAGTTGGCCAGGCTGGCGGCGATGACCAGCTGGGTGGCCAGGCTTGAGGTGAGTAGGCTCCAGAGCAGGAAGGCGGCTGAGACATAGGCCACCCAGCGCACCTTGACCGGCAGGATGAAGAAGAGCAGCAGCTGCAGGTCCGGGTAGAGCGCGGCAAAGGCGAAGAAGAGGCTCAGGTTCAGGTAGAAGGGCGTGATGGGCACCCAGGGCAGGGCCAGGCCTAGGAGCACATGCGCCAAGGCGCCGGTGAAGTAGAAGACGTTGAATCGGAAGGCGCCCCAGGACTGCTCCAAGGCCATGCCCATCCACCAATTCATGTAGATGGCGAAGAAGGCGAAGAGCGGGCTGCCCGATCCCGGGGGAAGCAGCAGCCAACTGAGCGCCCGCCAGGGCTCGGGCCCGCGCACCAGCGGGGCTTGGAAGGTGATGAGGCTGATGATCTCTGGCTTGATGAAGCCCAGCGCCAGGAAGATGGCCTGGCCCAGGGCCAGATAGGCCATCAGGTTAGGGATGGCGAAGCGGCCCAGCTTTGATTCTGCGCGGTCGAAGAGGCTCATGATTCTTTCTTGAGTGAGGATGTGGGCAAGGACCCCATTATAAGCACTCCTGCCATGCAATGGGTGAAGGAAATCCTGGACCGCCCATTGATCCTGCTGGCCCTGGGCTTGGCGAGCGGCATTGGCCTGGCTCCGGCGCTGCCTGCTGGCCTCGCCTTCGCCTGCCTGGCCACGGGTCTGGCCCTGCTCGGCCTGGGTGGCTGGGCTCTGGCCAAGGCGCTGCCCCGCCAAGCCTGCCTGGCGTGGCTGCTGGCCGGGCTCTGCGTGGGGCTCTGGCGCTGCCAGCCCCTGCTCGCCCGCTTGCAGGCCCCGGGCTTTGCGCGCCTCGCGCAGGCCAGCATCAGCGGCCGGGTGGTGGAAGACCTGGGCGTGGATGCTGATGAGGGCCGCGCGGGCCTGGTCTTGGATGAGGTGCGCGTGGATAGCGGGTATGGCGGCGAGGAGTTCGCGGGCCTGGTGCGGCTCAGCTGGCAGTCAGCCATGGCGCCCGGGCCGTTTGGCGTTCACGACCGCATCGCCTGCATGGCCAGCTTGCGGCCGCCAGAGCCGCCAGACAATCCCGGCGAGCTCGACCAGCAGCGCCACCTCTTGAGCCGCGGCATCCTAGGCCTTGCCTCTGCCCATTTTTCCAGCGGCCCCCGTTGCTATCAAAGAGCCAGCCGCTGGGATGCGCTGGCTTGGCCTGATGGGCTGCGCCAGGCGCTCTTGCAGGGCCTGAATGCTTGCTTGCCGCCTGCGCAGGCGCGCTTGGCCGCTGCCTGCAGCCTGGGCGACAGGCGCGGCCTGCCCAAGGCTGAGCAAGAAGGCTATGCCAAGAGCGGCTTGGCGTTCCTGATGGCCGTGGCTGGATTGCACCTGGCTGTGGCGCTGGCGCTCTTTTCCGCTCTTCTGCGCGTGGTCACGCCCAGCCGACGCAGGCGAGCCAGCGGCAGCATCCTGCTGGGCCTGGCCTATGTGCTGGCCTGTGGCTGCCCGGTGCCTGCCCTGCGCGCAGGCAGCTTGCTGCTGCTGTTCCTCTTGAGCCAGGCCTTTGACCTGGAGGCAGACCTGCTGGTGAGCCTGGCCGCTGGCGCCATGATGGTGCTCTTGCTGCAGCCCTGGGCCTTGGCTGAGCCCGGGTTTCAGATGAGCTTTTGCGTGACCGCCAGCCTGATGCTGGCCAAGCCCCTGTCTTCAAGGCTCCAGCGCCTGATGCCAGCCTTGTTGGCCTGGCCCTTGGCCTTGAGCGCTGCGGTGCAAGCTGCGGCCCTCCCCCTTGTGGCCTGGCATTTTCATCAGCTCAGCTGGCCCGGGCTCTTCAGCGGCCAGCTGGCGCTCTTGCTGCTCCCTGCCATCATCAGCCTGAGCCTGCTGGCCGCGCCCCTGGGCTGGCTGTGGCCGCCCCTGGCCGCGGCCCCGGCCCTGCTGCTCGGCTGGGCCTGCAAGCTGCTGGGCTTGGGCGCTGCATCCCTCTCCCAGCTGCCTGGCGCGGCCTGGTCCTGCGGCCAGCCTTCCTTGGCGTGGATGATGGCCTGGGCGCTGGCTGTGATGATGGCAGCATGGCTCATGCTCCAGCGAAAGAAGCGGCTCTGGCTGCTCGCTGCCAGCTGCCTGGGCTTGGCCCTGCTCCTGGCCAGCCGCGTGGCAGCCGGTCTGCCGCACGCCCATCCTGGCCTCACTCGCGCCTATGCGCTGGCCGTGGGCCAGGGCGATGGCATCTTGCTGGAATTCCCCGATGGCCGCACGCTGCTGGTGGACGGCGGGCCCGGTCGCCCGGATGCCGGCAGCTTTGTGGTGGCGCCCGCCCTGCGCAGCCTGGGAATATCGCGCCTGGATGGCGTGGCCTTCACCCATGCCGACGCCGACCATCTTGGCGGATTGGAATGGGTGCTGGATCAGGTGCCTTGCGGCCGGGTCTGCGAGACCGGGCTCTCTGCGCCTGAGGACAGCCAGCCCAGCGCACAGGGCGATGCCGGCCTGCTCAAGCGCGTGCGCGGCCTGGTGCGGCGCAAGCGCCTGGCCTATAGCGTGCTGAGGGCCGGGGACCGCATGCCCGGATTCCCAGAGGTGAAGGTGCTGTGGCCGCCGCGCCAAGGCTGGGCTCTCAGCAGCGCCCGCCAGCGCAATGACAAGAGCCTGGTGCTGGATGTGGAAGGCTGGCTGCTCTTGACCGGCGACCTGGGCAAGGCTGGCGAGAAGGCCCTGCTCAAGGCCTGGCCCGGCCTGGGCCCGCGCCAGGCCCTCAAGCTGGGCCACCATGGCAGCGCCGGCGCCAGCTCAGCCGCTTTCTTGGCCCGCTTGCAGCCGCGCTTGGCCCTGGTCAGCGCTGGCCGCGACAACCGCTTCGGCTTCCCGCGCGCCGAGACCCTGGATCGTTTGCCCAAGGGCTGTGCGCTGGCCCGCACCGACTTGCAGGGCTGCCTGCGCCTGGAGCACAGCCATGGCCAATTGGAGCTGGCCTGCTGGCGCCGCGTGGAGCCGGCCGCGCTCTGGCAGGCGCCGGGCCCGGGCGCGCATTGACCCCATCCTTGCAGGATGCTATAAAGTAAGGCCCGCCCTTTCGGGGCGGGCCTTGGCGTTTCCACTCCTCGGCAGGCTATGACCGAAGAAAAGCATGATTATTCCAAGACCGTCCTCTTGCCCGTCACCGATTTCCCGCTGAAGGCCGGGCTCTCTGAGCGCGAGCCCAGGCAACTGGCGGCCTGGGAAGAGCAGGGCACCTATCAGAAGCTGCGCGCCTTGCGCAAGGGCGCGCCCAAGTGGATCTTGCACGATGGCCCGCCCTTTGCCAATGGCGACATCCACATGGGCCATGCGCTCAACAAGACCCTCAAGGATGTGAGCGTCCGCTACAAGAGCATGCGCGGCTTCGACGCCCCCTTTGTGCCGGGCTGGGACTGCCACGGCATGCCCATCGAGTTCAAGGTGCTCAAGGACTGGCCCAAGGACGGGCCGGCCAAGGCGCCGGCCGAGATACGCAAGCGCTGCCGGGCCGAGGCCGAGAAGTGGGTGGCCCGCCAGAGGGAGGAGTTCAAGCGCCTGGGCGTGTGGGGCGACTTTGAGCATCCCTACCTGACCATGAGCAAGGAATTCGAGGCCCACCAGCTGGATGCCTACTGGGAGCTGGTGCGCAAGGGCCAGATCTACCGCGACCTGAAGCCGGTCTACTGGTGCACCCATGACCATACCGCGCTGGCCGAGGCTGAGCTGGAGTACCAGGATGCCGTGAGCGACGCGGTGCATGTCAAGTTCGAGCTGGCCGCCGGCTCGGCCGAGAAGCTGGGCTTGCTGCCGGGCAAGAGCTTTTTGCTCATCTGGACCACCACGCCCTGGACCCTGCCGGCCAACATCGCCATCGCCGCCAATGCCGACTTTGACTATGCCGCTTACGCCGTGGAGGGCGAGGCCTGGGTGCTGGCCAAGGGATTGGCGGCCAAGGTCTTCAGCTTGATGAATCGCGAAGAGGCCCCGGCCATCCTCTGGGAGGGCAAGGGCAGGGAATTGGAGGGCTTGAGCTACGCGCCCTTCTTGCTGGGCGGCCTGAAGGACCCGGCCAAGCACCATCGCGTGGCCTTGGCGCCCTATGTGACCCTGGACGCGGGCACGGGCCTGGTGCACACCGCACCGGGCCATGGCGCGGATGACTACGTGACCGGCATGCGCTACGGGCTGGAGGTCTACTGCCCCGTGGATGGCGCTGGGCGATACCTGGATTCGGTGGGCGAGGAGCGCCTCAAGGGCCTCAAGGTCAGCGACCCCAACACCAACCTGGGGGTGATGGCCCTGCTCAGCGAGCGAGGCATGCTGGCCCATCACGAGAAGATCGCGCACAGCTACCCGCATTGCTGGCGCTGCAAGCACCCCATCATCTTCCGCGCCACCGAGCAGTGGTTCATGAGCCTTGAGAAGAACTCCCTGCGCGAGAGGACCCTGGCCGAGATCGCCAAGGTTGAATGGGTCAACGCCTGGGGCGCGGACCGCATGGCCAACATGATGAAGGACCGCGCCGACTGGTGCATCAGCCGCCAGCGCAGCTGGGGCGTGCCCATCTACATGTTCTATTGCCAGTGCGGCAACTGGCACTTTGACGAGGTCTGCTACAAGCTGGCGCGCAGCATCGTGGAGCAGGAGGGCAGCGACGCCTGGTTCGTGGATGCAGGGCGCTTCTTGCCCGCAGGCGCAAGGTGCAGCCAGTGCGGCAGCAGCGAGCTGAAGCCCGGCAGCGACACCATCGACGTCTGGTTCGACAGCGGCAGCTCGCACCTGGCCGTGCTGGAGGCCCGGCCCGAGCTGCAATGGCCGGCGGACCTGTACCTGGAGGGCTCGGACCAGTACCGCGGCTGGTTCCAGAGCAGCATGCTGGTGGCGGTGGGCGCGCGCGGCGCGGCGCCCTACAAGGCGGTGGCCAGCCATGGCTGGGTGCTGGATGCCAAGGGCCACGCCATGCACAAGTCGGCTGGCAATGCCATCGACCCGCTGCAGGTGATGAAGACCTACGGCGCGGACATCATCCGCCTGTGGGCCGCCAGCCAGGACTTCATGGATGATGACCGCATCGGCGAGGACATCCTCAAGCGGACGGCGGAGAGCTACCGCAAGCTGCGCAACACCCTGCGCTGGCTCTTGGGCTCGCTGGAGGGCTTTGAGCCGGCGCGCGACAGCCTGGCGATGGAGGCCATGCAGCCCATCGATCGCTGGCTCTTGGGCGAGGCCGAGGCCCTGCTGGCCCGGGTGAGCAAGGCCATGGACAGCCTCAGCTACTACCAGGCCGTCTCCGAGCTGCTGCAGTTCTCCAGCACCCAGCTCTCGGGCCTGGCCGTGGACATCCACAAGGACACCCTCTACACCCTGGCGCGGCGCGACCCCGCCCGCCTGAGCGCGCAGACCGCGCTCTACCGCTGCCTGCAGGTGCTGGTGCGCTCTTTGGCGCCCATCCTGCCCTTCACCTGCGAGGAGGCCTGGTCTGCCATGCCCTTGGCCTGGCGCGAGGGCGCTGAGAGCGTGCACCTGGCATCTTGGCCCGCGGCCCAGCCCGGCCTGGCCGATGCCATCCTGGCCGAGGATTTCGGCCTGCTCTTCGGCTCGGTGCGGCCGGTGGTGACCAAGCAGCTGGAGGAGGAGCGCGCGGCCAAGCGCATAGGGCATCCCTATGACGCTGAGGTGGCGCTGGCCCCGCACAGCAAGGCGCTCTACAAGCTCTTGAGCCGCCATGAGCAGAGCCTGGCCCAGTACTTTGTGGTCAGCAAGGTGACCCTGGAGCCGGCCGCGCCCCAGGACGGCAAGGAGCTGGCGCCCTCCGAGGTGCGCATCAGCGTATCCCCGCAGCCCAAGTGCGAGCGCTGCTGGCGGCACATCGAGGATGTCGGCAGCCATGCCGGCCACCCGGGCCTCTGCGGCCGCTGCGTGCAGGCCATCGCTCAATCGTCATCCCTGTTCTAGGAGCTCTCCATGCGTTCTGACACCGTAAAGCTCGGCATCGACCGCGCGGGCCACCGCTCGCTCTTGAAGGCCACCGGCCTCACCGACGAGGACCTGAAGAAGCCCTTCATCGGCGTGGCCAACAGCTACACCGACGTGGTGCCCGGCCACTTCAAGCTCAACCGGCTCGCCGAGGAGGTCAAGGCCGCCATCCGCAAGGCCGGCGGCACGCCCTTCGAGTTCAACGTGATCGCCGTGGACGACGGCATCGCCATGGGCCACATCGGCATGCGCTATAGCCTGGCCAGCCGCGAGCTGATCGCCGACAGCGTGGAGACCATGGTCAACGCCCACTGGTTCGATGGCATGGTCTGCCTGAGCGCCTGCGACAAGATCACCCCGGGCATGGCCATGGCCGCGGTGCGCGTCAACGTGCCCACGGTATTCCTCACCGCTGGCCCCATGAAGGCCGGCCGCTTGCCCGATGGCACCAGCGTGGACCTGGTCAGCGTGTTCGAGGGCGTGGGCAAGGTGCAGGTGGGCAGCATGAGCGAGGGGGAGCTCAAGCAGCTGGAGGACCTGGCTTGCCCCACTTGCGGCAGCTGCAGCGGCATGTTCACGGCCAACAGCATGGGCTGCCTGCTGGAGGCCGTGGGGCTGGCCCTGCCCGGCAACGGCACCATCCTGGCCGACGACCCCAAGCGCAAGTCCCTCATCCCCCTGGTCGCCGAGCGCATCATGGCCCTGGTCAAGGCCGACCTGAAGCCGCGCGACATCGTCACCCGCGAGGCCATCGACAATGCCTTCGCCCTGGACATGGCCATGGGCGGCAGCACCAACACCGTGCTGCACACCCTGGCCATCGCCCGCGAGGCCGGGCTAGACTACCCGCTCGCGCGCATCAATGAGATCTCGGCCCGCACGCCCTGCCTGTGCAAGGTCTCGCCCAGCCGGCCCGAGGTGCACATGGAGGACATCGACCGGGTCGGCGGCATCAGCACCATCCTCAAGGAGCTCTCCCGCAAGCCGGGCACGGTGGACCTGAGCCGGCCCTCGGTGGCGGGCGGCACCCTGGCCCAGGCCGTGGCGCCGGCGCCGGCCCCGGATGGGGACATCATCCGCTCGGTGGAGAAGCCCTTCAGCGAGGATGGCGGCCTGGCCCTGCTCTTTGGCAACCTGGCGCCGGAAGGCTCGGTGGTGAAGAGCGCCGGCGTGGACAAGAGCTGCATGGTCTTCGAGGGGGCGGCGGTCTGCTTTGACAGCCAGGACGCCTGCCTGGAGGCCCTGCAGAACCGGCGCATCAAGGCCGGCGATGTGGTGGTGCTGCGCTATGAGGGCCCCAAGGGCGGGCCGGGCATGCCCGAGATGCTCTCGCCCACCAGCATGATCAAGGGCCAGGGGCTGGGCAAGCAGGTGGCGCTGTTGACGGACGGCCGCTTCTCCGGCGGCACAGCCGGCCTCTGCCTGGGCCACATCAGCCCTGAGGCGGCGGAGGGCGGCCCCATCGCCCTGGTCAAGGACGGCGACCGCATCCGCATCGACATCCCAGAGCGCAAGCTGGAGCTGCTGGTGGCTGAGCCCGAGCTCAAGATCCGCCGCGCCTCGCTCAAGCTGCACCCGCCCAAGATCACCCAGGGCTGGCTGGGCCGCTACAGCCGCATGGTCACCTCCGCGTCCACGGGCGCGGTGCTGGTCTAAGACAACTCGAGGCTCTGCATGGCAGAAGAGAAGCCCCCTGAAACTGTGCCCGAGATACCCGGGCTCCCCCCGCTGCCGGATGACAAGCTCTCGGCGGCCCAGAAGGTGGCGGTGTTCCTCACCAAGGCCCGGCTGGACGAGTACATCGACCTGATGAACAGGCCCTGGCGCCTGATCTGGCTCAACTTCATCAGCGGCGTGGCGCGCGGCGTGGGCATGGTGATCGGCGGCGGCATCCTGGCGGCCATCTTCATCCTGCTGTCGGTCCGCGTGCTCTCAGCCATGCTGCACCATGTGGGCGGCCTGCCCTGGGTGGGGGACCAGCTGGCCGATGCCATCGCCTGGATCTTGAGCGCCATCGACCAGAAGAAGGGCGCTTGATGCCCAGGGCCAGAGCCCTGATGCCGCTGCTCGCCGCAGCGCTGGCCACCTTGGCCCTGGACCAGGCCAGCAAGTCCCTGGCGAGGCAGAGCCTGCCCTATGGCCAGCCGCTGCCCCTGCTGCCGCATGTCTGGCTCACCTACGTGCAGAACCCCGGGGCGGCCTTCTCGCTGCTGGACGGCTTCAGCCCGGCGGTGCGGGTGCCTTTCTTCGCGGCTTCATCGCTGGCGGCCCTGGCCGTGGTGGCCTGGGCCTGGAGGAGCCTGCCGGGCCGCGACCGCACGAGCGAGCTGGCCCTGGGCCTCATCGCCGGCGGCGCGCTGGGCAACCTGCTGGACCGCTTGCGCTTCACCCGGGTCACCGACTTCATCGAGGTGGGCGTGCGCGGGGTTTACACCTGGCCGGTCTTCAACGTGGCTGACAGCGCGGTCTGCGTGGGGGTGGGCCTGCTGCTGCTCAAGGCCCTGCGCGCGCCCAAGCCCGAGCATCCCTAGCTTTTCCCTTTCGCCTTCAACCTTCCCCTTTCCCCGCCTTTCTGAGCCTCATGCATCCCATCCTTTTCACGATCGGCCCCCTGACCCTGCGCAGCTATGGCCTGCTGATGGCCCTGGGCTTCCTCTGCGGCATGCTGCTGGCAGCCTGGCTCTATCGCCGCCGGGGCGGCGACCCTGAGGCCATCTTTGACATCACGGCCTGGATCATGGTGGGGAGCATCTTGGGCGCAAGGCTCATGTATGTGGCGGTGCAGCCCGCGGAGTTCGAGTCCCAGCCCTGGGCCATCCTCGCGGTCTGGCAGGGCGGGCTGGTCTATTATGGCGGGCTCATCGGCGCCTGCGCCGCCGCCTGGCTCTGGGACCGCCGCCGGCACGGGGGCTGGGATGCCATCGATGCGCTGACCCCCGGCCTGGCCCTGGGCCAGGCCCTGGGCCGGGTGGGCTGCTTCCTGAACGGCTGCTGCTACGGCCGGGTGAGCGCGGGCTTTGGCCTGGTCTTCCCGGGCGTCTCCAGCCAGCCGGTGCTGCCCACCCAGCTCTATGAGTCGGCGGGCTGCCTGCTGCTGGCCCTGGGGCTGGCCTGGCTGCATGGCCATCGGCGCTTCAAGGGTCAGGTCTTCGCCCTCTACCTCATCCTCTATGCCCTCCTGCGCTTCGGCCTCGAGCTGCTGCGCGGCGATGCCGAGCGCGGCACCTTGCTGGGCCTGCCCTGGCTCTCGCCGGGCCAGTGGACCAGCCTGCTGGCCCTGGCCGCGGGCCTGCTGCTGATGAAGCGCCTCAGGCGGGCGGCTTGAGCATGGCGCGCGCGCAGCGCTACCTGGCAGTGGCGCCCTCCCTGGACTTGGGCTCGCCCTCTGGCCGCGTGCCAGCGCTCTGGGGCCTGCTCAAGGGCTTGGCCACCGAGGGCGCGCAGGTGCTGGCCCTGCCGCTCACGGGCCCGGCTGTGGATTCCCCCTGGTGGCAGGCCCTGGCCCCGGCCTCGGCCCGCTGGCCCTGGCAGGGCCGCGATGCGGGCAAGGCCTTGGCCGCCCGCTTGGATGCGGCCATCCAGGCCCATCCTGGCTTGCGCGGCATCCTCTGGCTGGGCACGGACCTGGCCATGCTGCAGGACCTCCCCCTGCGCCTGCGCCAGCGCCATGGCCTGGCCCAGGCCTGGCTGGACCTGGACGGGCCCGAGAGCCTCTTCCCCTTGCGCGAGAGCCTGGCTGAGCAGGTGCGGCTGCTGGGCGGCGAGGATGGCCCGGCGGCCCTGGCTCGCGCCGCAGCCCGGCCGGCCTTCAGCCCTGAGAGCCTGCCCCAGTTCGACCTGCTGGTGACGCCCAGCCAGGAGGCCGCCGCGCATTGGAAGGCCCTGGGCGCGCGCCAGGTCTTGGACCTGCCCTGGGGCGCGGACCCCGACCTCTTCATGCCCCAGCCGCCAGCGGGCGACCCGGACCTGGACCTGCTCTTCATCGGCAGCGGCGAGGAGGGGCGCGCAGCCTGGATGCGCCACCTGGTCTATGCCGCGGCTGCGGACAGCGGCTTGGCCGTGGCCCTGGCTGGCCAGGGCTTCCGCCCCCCGCCGGGCAGCCATCCGCGCCTGCTGGGCCAGGTGCCGGTGTCGCAGCTGGCCCATTGGGCGGGCCGCAGCCGGGTGCAGGCCGTGGTCAGCCGCGCGGGCCAGGCCGCGGTGCCGGGCTCGCCCAGCCCGCGGCTCTTCGAGCTGGCGGCCATGGAGGGCTGCTGCCTCTGCACTCCGCTCAATGGCCTGGAGCGCTTCTTCGAGCCGGGCAGGGAAGTGGCGGCCTGCTGGAGCCCGGCCGAGGTGCCGGGCCAGCTGCGCACCCTGCTCAAGGAGCCGCTGCTGCGCCGCGACATGGGCCGCCGCGCCCGCGCCCGCGTGCTGGACGAGCACACCCTGGCCCACCGGGCGCGCCGGCTGCTGCGCGCATTGGACGCCCTCTGAATCGGAGCCCCCTTTGATCGATGTCCGCAACTACCAGATCCAGGGCCAGGCCATCGGCCAGCGCCTGGATGTCTTCCTGGTCAAGAGCCTGCAGTCCATGACCCTCTCGCGCACCCAGGTGCAGCGCCTGATCGAGGAGGGCAAGGTGCGCGTCTCGGGCAAGGAGCGCCCGGCCCATTGGGCCTTGCGCAGCGGCGAGGCGGTCAGCGTGGTCATCCCCGAGCCGCGCAAGCTTGCCATGGAGGCCCAGGACATCCCCCTGGATGTGCTGTATGAGGACGCCCACCTGCTGGTCATCAACAAGCAGGCTGGCCTGGTGACCCACCCGGCGCCGGGCAACGAGGATGGCACCCTGGTCAATGCCCTGCTCTTCCACTGCAAGGAGGGGCTGGCTGCCGAGGGCGGCCTGCAGCGGCCCGGCATCGTGCACCGGCTTGACAAGGACACCACCGGCTGCCTGGTGGTGGCCAAGACCGCCAAGGCCTTCCAGTCCCTGCAGAAGCAGATCCATGACCGCCGGGCTGAGCGGCGCTATCAGGCCTTGGTGTGGGGCTCCTTTGAAGAGCGCGAGGGCACCATTGAGGCCGCCATCGGGCGCAGCAGCGCAGACCGCAAGAAGATGGCCGTGGTCCCGCAGGGCGGCCGCGAAGCCACCACCCACTTCATGGTGATGGAGAAGCTATGGCCCGCCAGCCTGGTCGAATTGAAGCTGGAGACCGGCCGCACCCACCAGATACGCGTGCACTTGGCCAGCATCAAGCACCCGGTGCTGGGCGACAAGGACTATGGGCCCAAGCCCTTCAAGCAGGAGCAGCCCGTCTATCGGAGCCTCGCTGAGCTGGCACAGCGCCAGATGCTGCACGCCTTCAAGCTCTCCTTTCTGCACCCCGAGGGCGGGCGCAAGGTGAGCTTTGAAGCCCCCCTCCCCCAGGATTTCACGGATGTCCTCCGCCTCCTCAGAGCCCAGGAGCCTGCCCAGGCTTGAGGCGATGGGCCTGGCCTGGCTGGGCCTGGCCCTGCCCTTGGCCTTCTGGCCTGGCCTGGAGCAGGCCTATCGCCTGCCGCAATGCCTGGCCCTGGCCCTGGCCGCGGCCCTGCTGGCATCCGCTTGGGCCTGGCAGCCCCGCCGGGCCAGCTTCTCGCCGCTGGATGCTGCTGCGCTGCTCTTCTTCGCCTGGCGCCTGGCCAGCCGGCTGGCGCAAGGCTGGGATCCCCAGGCGCCTGCGTGGATGCTCGAGCAAGCCCTCTATCTCTTCCTATATCTATGGGCTGGCCAGAGCCTGGAGGAGCCAGGCCTGGGGCCGCGCTTGCGCTTCTGGCTGCTGGCGGGCCTGGGACTGGGCGCGGCCTATGGCATTCTGCAGGCATTGGGCCTGGATCCCATGGCCGCCTCGGCGCGCAGCGCGGGCTTTGGCAGCCGGGCCTTTGGCGCCATGGGCAACCCTGACTTCTGGGCCGGCGAGCTGGCCCTGCTGCTGCCCCTGGCGCTGGCTCCCTTCTTGAGCGGGGATTGGCCCCTGGGCTGGGGCGCGGCCCTCTCAGGCCTCTTGCTCGCCTCGCTGCTGCTCTCACAGACGCGCGGGGCCTGGCTGGCTTCCGCAGCCTCCTCTGCCTTCCTGATTTGGCGGCTGGGCCCGCGCCTGCGCGCCCGGCGCCTGGGTCTGTTGCTGGCCTTGGGACTGGGCCTGCTGCTGGCCTTCAGCCTGCCTGGGCCGCAGAACCCCGGCGGCCTGCGGATCAGCCAGCGCATCGCCAGCCTGGCTGCGCCGGGCGAGGCAGCCCAGGGCCGGGGCCTCATGGCTGGCGCGGCCTTGCAGGTGGCGCGCGAGAATCCCTTGCTCGGCTGCGGAGGCGGCTGCTTCACCGCCGCCTTCTTGGTCGCGCAGGGCCCGCGCTTGGCGGCCGATGCCTCGCAGCCCTACCGCTTCACGCATGATGCGCACTGCGACCCGCTGCAGCTGGCTGCTGAGAGCGGCTGGCCGGCCCTGGCCCTGTACCTGCTCTGCCTGGGCCTGGCCGTAGCTGGGCTCTGGCGCAAGCGCGACAGCCTGTCCCTGGCCCTGGCCGCCGGCCTGCTGGGCCTGGCCCTGCATGGCCTGCTGCACTTCCCACTGTCGGTGGTGCCGAGCGCGGCAGGGTTCTGGCTGCTCTTGGGCTGGGCCCGGTCCGGCTCCCCCGGCCCAGGCTGGCAGCTGGGGCCAGCGCGCGCGCGGGCCCTTGCCTTGGCGGCCCTCTTCCTGTGCCTGGCCGCGGCCTTCAGCTTCAGCCGCAGCATGGCTGCGGACCATGCCTTCCACCAGGGCATGAACGCCATGGCGCTGGGCCAGCCCGGGTCGGCCCTGCCGGGCCTGCAGGAGGCTGTGGACCTGGAGCCGGGCGATGCAGAGCATTGCCTGCAGCTGGGCCTGGCCCTGAGCAGCCTTGGGCGCCAGCCGGAAGCTGAAGCCGCCTTCATTGCCAGCCTGAAGCGCCTGCCCTCCAGCAGCGCGGCCTGGGGCGGCTTAGGGCTGAGCCTGGCCCGGCAGGGCCGCCTGCCAGAGGCCCTGCAGAGCCTGCATGAGGCCCTGGCTTTGAACCCGCGCGACCAGGCCAGCTGGGGGAATCTGGGCAAGGCCCTCTACCTCTCAGGCCGCACAGCAGATGCGGTGCAGGCCTACAGCCAGGGCCTCAGCCTGGACCCTGCATGGCCCGAGGGCCGATCGGCCCTGCGCCAGCTGCAAGCCCTGCCAAGAGCGGCAGGGCCAAAGAGGGCAGAATAAAGCCGTTGCTCCATGCTCAATAAAGGGTGCGCATCTCATCTCAAGTGTGGGGGGGAACATGCTAGCCCGAGCAGCATTCATCCGGGGCTTTGCCGCAGCGTTGGCCCTGTTGTCATGCCCGCTCTTGGCTAGCGGGCCTCCGCTCGTCCTCAGCAAGCAGGTGCTGCCATCGGTGGCTGCAATGGGCGACACAGTGACCGTGTGCCTCACCTTGAACGCTGCCACGGTCACAGCTCAAGCGGACATCGTTTGGGTCATCGACAACACCGCCTCGATGGGGATCACCATCAATTCCATCAAGAGCAACCTGAGCACCTTCACCAGCCAGCTGGCTAGCCAGGGCATTGACTACCGCCAGGGCCTGGTCACCTTTCAGGACCCCTTGACCGAGGATCTCGCCAACGGCGGCTTCGCAGACACCATTGCGGCTTATGGCTGGGCCTCTAGCGATGCGCAGTTCCTCTCTTGGGTCAGCGGGATCCTCTGCGTTGGCGGTGGCGATCTGCCAGAAGCCGGGTTGGAGGGCTTGGAGGCGGGGGATGCCTTGGGCTGGAGGCCCGGGGCATCTCGGACCATGATCATTGTCACGGATATATCGGTGCATTGCCTCGAAGAGCCGGTGCTCCCTACCTTGCTGCCTGGGCAGGTGCTGCAGTCGATCACATTCACCGCATCCACGCTGGCTGGCCAGGGAGTGGTGGTGGATGACATAGGCTCTGACCTGAGCGCTGACCCCTATTACGGGGCAGGCTCGCCACAGAAGATCGCCGCCATCACCGGCGGGTCTTGGCTGAACATAAATACCAGCGATTGGAGCGGCCTTCTCAGCCGCTTGGGCAGGGCCATCGGCAGTTACACCCATGTGGTCATCACTGACCCCTTGCCGGCGGAGCTGGCGCCTGTGGCGGGCACCTATTCCCCAGCCACGCTCACGGGCAACACCCTGGAATGGGATTTGAGCACCCTGAGCTATGGGAGCAGCTATCAGGCCTGCTTCAGCGCCGTGGTCACCTCGGCCTACAACGGCTGGATCAGCAACACGGGCTACGCATCTGCAGACGGGGTATCCCAGACTGGCTCAAACTTGGCCAAGGTCTTCTACCCTTCGCCCAGCTGCACCAGCACCATGAGCCCGACCCTCACCATCACGCCCACGGCCACGCCCAGCCAGACCCGCACCGCCACGCCCACGGTCACCTGCACTCCCACCGCCTCGTCCACCCGCACCATCACGCCCAGCGCCACGCCCACCGCCACGCCCAGCTGCAGCGCCACCATCACCCCCAGCAGCACCGCCACCCCCTGGCCCATGATCCTGCACCTCTTCCCGGCCAGCCCCAATCCCTTCGGCGGCGAAGGGGTCTGGCTCACCTACTTCTTGTCGGTGGATGCGCGGGTGGAGGTGCGGGTGTGGGATGTGTCGGGAGAGGCTGTGCGGGACTTGGATCCCGTGTGGGGGCACGCTGGCGACAATGAGCTCTTCTGGGATGGCCGCAACCGGGCCGGCCGGCCGGTGGCCTCGGGGGTCTACATCTACCGCCTCAGCGCCACATCGCGGCGGGATGAGAAGGCCTTTGATTTTGGGAAATGCGCGGCCCTCAGATGAGCGCGGCCCCCCGCGTCTCTGTGCTGCTGCCCGTGCGCGATGCCGCGCCCTGGCTCAGGGCCTGCTTGGGCAGCGTGCTGAGCCAGCAGCTTGCCGGCGGCTTTGAGCTGCTGGCCCTGGACCATGGCAGCCAGGATGGCAGCGCCGAGATCCTGCGGAGAGCCGCGCTGGGAGACAGCCGCCTGCGGGTGCTGGGCATGGCCCAGGCTCCCAGCCTGCCCGCCCTGCTGCAAGAAGGGCTGAAGCTCTGCCGCGCCCCCTATGTCGCCCGCATGGATGCCGATGATCGCTCGCTGCCCGGCCGCCTGCAGGGCCAGGCCGAGCTCTTGGATGGGGATGCCCGCTTGGGCCTGGTCGGCTGCGGCTTTCGCATGATCGCAGACAAGGGGCCGCTCAGCCCGGGTTATGAGGCGTACGCAGCCTGGGCCAATGGCGTGGCCACGGCCTCCGACATCCTGCGCGAGCTTTTTGTGGAATGCCCCTTGCCGCATCCCAGCTGGATGCTGCGGCGCGAGGCTGCCCTGGCCGTGGGCGGCTACTGGGATGACGGCTTGCCTGAGGATTATCACCTGTTGCTGCGGCTGGCTCGGGCTGGCTGGGGCTTGGCCAAGGCCTCTGGCATCCTCTTTGAGTGGCGCGACCACAGCGCCCGCCATTCTCGGCATCATCCCCGCTATGGGCGCCAGGCCTTCTTCAAGCTCAAGGCCCGCTTCATCCAGGCCATGCTCTGCCAGGGCCGGCCCTGCGTGGTGTACGGGGCAGGCGAGCGTGCCCGCATCCTGGTGCGCGCGCTGAAGGAGGCCGGCGCCCAGGTGGCCTTTGGCATCTGCCTGGACAGCATGCCCGCCACCCGCATGCATGGCGCGCCAGTGCTCAAGGTTTCGCAGGCGCCAGCGCACCTGCCTGGGCCGCTATTGGCTTGCGTGGGCGATGCCGCTGCCAAGCCCGAGATACGCGCCTGGGCCGCGAGCCGCGGCATGGTCGAGGGCTCTGACTGGTGGATGGTCTCATGAGGGAGGATGGGATGGGCTCACAGGCCCCTCAAAAACAGGGCGCCTCATCCAGGCCCTGGGTGCTGGCCGCGGCCCTGGCCTGCAGCCTGCTGGCCATGCTGGGCACGCCCTGGGCGCGGCTGCCGCATAGCGGGGCTGAGATGCTCGACCAGGGCTATGTGATGCTGGGCGCGGCCCAGGCCATGGCCGAGTCCGGCCTGCCCCTGCGCGAGATCCCTCACATCCAGCTGCGAGATTGCCCAGGCTTGGAGCGCTACCCCTTCTTCCAGTTCTACAGCCAGGCGCCCATGATGCTGGGCGGCGCCCTGGTGCTGGTGGGTTTTAATCCTTATCATGCTGTGGCCTTGGTCGCGGCGCTGGCATTCTTATTCGGCTTCTTGGGCATGTGGCGCTTTGCGCGGGTGGCTGGCGCCTCACCGGCTGCGGCTCTCTTGGCGGCTGCGCTCTTCACCCTGGCGCCATACCATTTGACCGACTGGCATGCCAGGGCCGCGCTCTCTGAATTGTCAGCCTTCTCCGCGCTCCCCTGGGTGGCTGCCGCCACCTGGGGCCTGGTGCTGGGCGGCGGCTGGGGCGCGTTCCTTGGTGCCAGCCTGGCCTGGGCCCTGCTGCTGCACATCCACCCGCTCTTTCATGTGCTGGGCCTGGGCTTCATGGCTGCCCTGGCACTGGGCCTGGCTTGGCAGCAAGGCGCATGGAAGGGCTTGCCGCGCGCCGCTGCCGCCTATGTCGCGGGCCTGGCCCTATCGATCTGGTTCTTGGCGCCGGGCATGCTGCTGGGCGGTCGCATGCTCGTCAGCGGATCTTTTCACGCCCAGGACCAGGCTGCGTTGACCCCTTTGTGGGTGCTGTTCAGCCCTTGGCGGGCCAAAGCCGCGCTCTGCACCACAGACAACCTGGGCTTGCAGGTGGGCCTGCTCCTCTGGGCTGGCTGGCTGGCCGCGCTGCTCTTGGCGCGCAGCCGCCGCAACGCCCTGCTGCTGATGCTTGCGGGAGCCTGCCTGCTGCTGGTCTGGGCGCCCTTCAGGGCCTGGGACCGCCTGGGGCCGCTGGACATCGTGCAGTTCCCCTATCGCTTGCTCACCCTGGTGTGCCTGGCGGGGGCCCTGCCCGCGGCGGAGGGGTGGCTGGCGCTCGCGCGGCGCTCGCGCCTTGTTCTGGCCCTGCTGGCCCTGCTGGCCTTGGCCCTGGTGGCCAACTATAACTTTGCTGCGCCCTTTGATTGGACCTGCCAGCAGGTCTGGCCCCAGCCCATGCGCCAGAAGGCCATGCTGCAGAATGAGGCCTATGCCCTTGACCCGGGCAGGGCCTGGGGGGACGAGCTGAAGGTGGGCCCCTTGCGCAGCCTGGCTGGCCCCAGCCTGCAGGTCGCAGACCCGCTGGGCCAGGCGCGCCTGATCTCAGGCGACCCCTTGCGGCCCGAGCGCCTGTGGCTCGAGTCCGTGGGCGAGGGCGCCGTGCTGCTGCTGCCCTGCTTCTGGTATCCGGGCATGTATGATGTCCGCATCAACGGCCTATCCGCTGCCTATGGCCGGGCCGGGGTGCGCCTGGCATTGCGCCTGCCTGCTGGCGATGTGGGCTTGAGCTGCCGCTTCACTGGGCTGGGCTGGGCCAACTGGGCCTCAGGGCTGGCTTGGCTGGCCTGGCTGTCGGGCTTGGCCTGGCTCAGCCTTGGGCGGGCCAGGGCAGGGGAGGGGAAGCCATGATGGGCAAGGCGGCGCTCGCTCGGGTGCTGGCGGCCGGCGTGGCCTGCAGCCTGCTGGCCATGGCTCTCACGCCTTGGCATGGCCTGGTGATGGACCAGTTCGATATCGACCAGCAGTGCCAAGTGCTGCGGGCCGCGGGCCAGGCGCTGGGCGCCGGGCAATTCCCTCTGCGCGAGATGCCCGCCTTTGTCACCGGGCACCTGCCTGGCGCTGTCCGCTATCCCATCTTCCAGTTCTACAGCCAGCTCCCCTATGTGGCAGGCGGGCTGATGACCTGGCTGGGCCTGCCCCCGCTCCTTGCCATGGCGGTGGTGGTGGGCCTGCTCTTTCTGCTCGGCTTCTTTGGGCTGCGCGCGCTGGCCCTTCAGGCTGGCTCGCCGGCCCCTGCCGCCCTGCTGGCAGCTGCGCTCTTCACCCTGGCGCCCTACCACTTGGTCGATTGGTACGCGCGCAGCGCGGTGCCAGAGCTGGCGGCCTTCGCGCTCTTCCCCTGGGTGGCAGCCTGCTCTTGGGCCCTGCTGCGCAAGCAAAGCCCAGGGGCCTTCATCAGCGCGGCGCTGGCCTGGGCCCTGCTCATGCTCTCGCACCCCATCTTCCATGTGCTGGGCGTGCTGGCTTTGGGCTTGCTGCTGCTGGGCCTGGCTGCCATGGAAAAGACCTGGAAGGGCCCCCTGAGGGTGCTGGCTGCCTATGCCTTCGCCCTGGCCCTGGCTGCCTGGTTCGTGGCCCCGGGATTCCTGATGGGCCCGCACATGCAGATCAAGGGCAGCTTTCATGCGCAGAGCCAGGCAGCGCTCACCCCGCTCAAGGTCCTCTTCAGCCTGCGCTGCGCCGCGGCCCCTGAATGCGCGGACCCCAACATGGGCTTGCAGGTGGGCGTGCTGCTGTGGGCTGGCTGGCTGGCTTGGGCCATCCAGGCGCGCCGCGCCGCCTCGGGCCTCCTCCTGGCTTTGGCGGGCGCGGCCCTGGTCCTGGCCTGGGGGCCGCTCAAGGCCTGGGACCATCTGGGCCCGCTCAACACCCTGCAGTTCCCCTACCGCATGCTGCTGCTGGTCTGCCTCTTTGGCGCCATCCCGGCTGCTGAGGGCTGGATGGGCCTCTTGCGCCACGGGCGCCAGGCCTTGGGGCTCTTGCTGCTGATGGCCATGGCCTGTGTGCAGGTGGCGGATTATGGGCTCTCCAAGGACACCCAGCCCCCAGCCATGCCGCCCGTGGCGGTGGTGGATGGCTTGCTGGTCTTTGACCATGATGCCTTCGCCCTGGGGGGCCATGATTCCTGGTGGGGCACGGTGCACAATGACAAGTACCGGTCGCTGGTGAACAGGGGCTTCCTCAAGATATCCTCGCGCAATCGCAAGGCCAGCACGGCTGGCCTCAGCTTGGGCCGCCAGCTGCGCTTCAAATTGAAGGGGGCGGACCGGGGCGACACCTTGCTGCTGCCCCTGCTCTTCTACCCCGGCTATTACCATTGCACCATCAATGGCCAGCCGGTTGCCTATGGCCAGGTGGGCAACCGGATGGCGCTGAGCCTGCCAGCGGGCGACCTGGATGTGGCGGTCGAGTTCTGCGGGCTGGGCTGGGCCAACTGGGCCTCGGCCCTGGCTTGGCTGGGCCTGCTCTTTTGGCTATGCTTGGCGCTGCTGGCCAGGCTCAGGCCCGTGCCGGCATCAGAGGAGGCTGGGCGATGACTGGCAAGAAGATGGGGCTTGCTTGGGCGCTGGGCGCTTCGCTGGCCTGCAGCCTGCTGGCCATGGCCTTGGCGCCCTGGCATGGCCAGATGCCGAACCAGTACGAGCCTCAGCAGCAGGCCCAGGTCATCCTGGGGGCTGCCCAGGAGCTGAGCCTGGGGCAGCTGCCCCTGCGCGAAATCCCCGCCATGGTCAACCACAGCTATCCGGGCTTGCTGCGCTACCCCTTGTTCCAGTTCTACAGCCAGGTGCCCTATGTGATGGGAGGCGCCCTGGCCTGGGCGGGCATGGATCCTCGGGCGGCCCTGGCGGTGGTGGTGGGCCTATCCTTCTGGATCGGCTTCCTGGGACTCTATGCCTTTGGCCGGCGAGCCGGCAGCAGCCAGGCCACGTCCCTGCTCGCGGCAGGCATCTTCACTCTGGCGCCCTATCATCTGGTCGATTGGTACAGCCGCACCGCGGTGGCGGAGCTGTATGCCTTTGCGCTGCTGCCCTGGGTGGCGGCTGGCACCTGGGCCTTGGTGGAAGGGCCTGGCAGCCTTGGCTTGGTGCTGGCTTCAGGGCTGGCGTGGTGCCTGCTCATGCTCTCGCACCCGCTCTTCCACATGCTGGGGGTCCCGGCCATGGGGCTGCTGGGGCTGGGGCTGGCTTGGCAGGCGCGCTCGGCAAAGGGCCTGCTGTGGGCCGCGGCAGCTTACCTGCTCGGCCTGGCCCTGGCTGCCTGGTTCGTAGCGCCCGGGCTGCTGCTCGGCCCGCAGATGGCGATCAAGGACACCTTTCAGGTGCTGGACATCATCCCCCTCAAGGTGCTCTTCAGCCTCCGCAGCATCCCGGGCGCCGGCTGCCCTGACCCCAGCCTTGGGCTGGAGCTGGGGGTGCTGCTGTGGGCGGGCTGGCTCGCCTGGGCCCTGCTGGCCCGCCGCCAGGTCACGGGCTTGTTGCTGGCCCTGGCCGGTCTGGCGCTGCTCCTGGCCTGGGGCCCGCTCGGCATCTGGGCGCATCTGGGGCTCTTGAACTCCGTCCATTCCGCGTTCCGCATGCTGCTGCCTGTCTGCCTGTTCGGCGCCCTGCCGGCGGCAGAGGGTTGGATGGCGCTGCTGGGCCGCCGCTGGCCGCTGCTGCTCCTGTTCTTGCTGGTCGCGTCCCTGCAGGTGCTCGACCATGGCCTGCCCAAGGCCGGTGAGGCGCCCGCGCCCAGCGGCTTCAAGCCCATGGAATCGGGCTTGCTGGTCTTCGACCAGGATGGCTTCCAGCTGGGGGATTGCAAGTCATGGTGGGATTCTCGGCTGGGCTGCCGCGCGCTGAACCGCAAGGGCCGCCTGATGGTCGAGAGCTGCGACACCACCGCCAGCGCTGGCGACATCAGCCTGGGGAAGGATGTCCGCTTCTCCATCCATGGGGCCCAGGCCGGCTCCCACCTGCTGCTGCCGCTCTTCTTCTATCCCGGCTACTACCGCATCATGGTCAATGGCCAGCGGGCGCCCTACGGCCGCAACGGCTGCCGCCTGGCCCTGCAGCTGCCGGCCGGCGATTCGTATGTGGAGGTCAGCTTCATGGGCCTGGCCTGGGCCAACTGGGTCTCGATGCTGGCATGGCTGGCATTCGCGGCGGGGCTGGCGCTCTGGGCCCTGCGCCGCCGCAAAGGGGCTCAAACCCCTTGACCTTGGCCCCTGGCTTCTGCTATATAGGGGCACAGACAAACAGACAGACCCCCTTTAAACCTGCCCTGTGAGGCGGGAAAGGACCTGAGATGAGCTTTCTGAACCCCCTTTGCATGCCCTGCGCCCTTTGCGGCCAGGGTGTTCTCATTTTTGGCCCCGCCCGGCAAGGCGGGGCTTTTTTTCTGCCCTGGGGCCGGCCATGAATGAGAAAGCGGTCCTCTTGGACGCCAAGGACATAGACCGGGCCCTGACCCGCATCGCCCACGAGATCCTCGAGCACAACAAGGGCACCCAGGGCCTGGCCCTGGTGGGCATCAAGATGCGCGGGGATGACCTGGCCCGCCGCCTGGCGCAGAAGATCGCCCGCATCGAGCCTGGCGGCGAGGTGCCGGTGGGTGGGCTGGACATCAGCTTCTACCGCGATGACGTGGCCACCCGGGCGCCCAAGGCGGCCCAGGCCAGCCAGATGGACTTCGCGGTGGACGGCAAGAAGGTGGTGCTGGTGGACGACGTGCTCTTCACCGGCCGCAGCACCCGGGCGGCCATCGCCGCCTTGCTGGACTATGGCCGGCCCGCCTGCATCCAGCTGGCGGTGCTGGTGGACCGCGGGCACCGCGAGTTCCCCATCCACGCCGACTATGTGGGCAAGAACGCGCCCACGGCCCTGCGCGAGAAGGTGAAGGTGGAGCTGGCGGAGCAGGGCGGGCAGGACCGCGTGGTCATCTTCGAATGAGCGGAGGCGGCATGGCATTGACCAGGCTCAAGAGCAAGGACCTGCTGGGGCTGGAGGAGCTCTCCCCCGAGGAGATCGCGCTCATCCTCGACCAGGCCGCCAGCTTCAAAGAAGTGGTGCAGCGCCCGGTGAAGAAGGTGCCGGCCCTGCGCGGCAAGACCGTGGTCAACCTCTTCTTCGAGCCCAGCACCCGCACCAGCACCAGCTTCAGCCTGGCGGCCACCCGCCTGAGCGCAGATGTGGTCAACATCGCCACCACCGCCAGCAGCATCACCAAGGGCGAGACCCTGCTCGACACCGTGCGGGTTGTGGAGGCCATGAACCTGTCGGTGCTGATCATGCGCCACACCCATTCAGGCAGCGCGGCCCTGGTGGCCAAGGCGCTGAAGGCCAGCGTGGTCAATGCCGGGGACGGCATGCACGAGCACCCCACCCAGGGCCTGCTCGACCTCTACACCATCCGCGAGCACAAGGGCCGGCTGGAGGGCCTGGAGGTGGCGGTCATCGGCGACATAGCCCACAGCCGGGTGGCCCGCAGCAACATCTGGGGCCTCACCAAGCTGGGCGCGCGCGTCCGCCTCTGCGGCCCGGCCACCATGCTGCCGCGCGAGCTTGAGAAGCTGGCGCCCGGCAAGGTCAAGTGCTTCACCCGCATCGAAGAGGCGGTCGAGGGCGCGGACGTGGTCAACATGCTGCGCCTGCAGCTGGAGCGCCAGAAGCGCAACCTCTTCCCCAGCACGCGCGAGTATTCCCGGCTCTACTGCCTCACCAGCGAGCGCCTCAAGCTGGCCCAGCCCGGCTGCCTGGTGCTGCACCCCGGCCCCATGAACCGCGGCATCGAGATCTCTAGCGGCGTGGCCGACGGCGTGCAGAGCGCTATCACGGAGCAAGTGACCAACGGCGTGGCGGTGCGCATGGCCGTGCTCTACCTGCTGGCAGGCAGCGAGAACCCGGAGGTGGCGGCATGAGCGGCATCTTGATCAAGAACGCGCGCATCATCGACCCCAGCCAGGGGCTGGACGGCAAGGCGGATGTCCTGGTTCAAGATGGCAAGGTGCTGGCCTGCGGCCCCAAGGTGGCGGCCCCGGCAGGCGCGGCGGTGGTGGATGCGGCCGGCCTGTGGCTGCTGCCTGGCCTGGTGGACCTGCATGTGCACCTGCGCGAGCCGGGCGGCGAGGGCAAGGAGACCATCGCCAGCGGCGCGCGCGCGGCGGCGGCTGGCGGGGTCACCAGCGTGGTGGCCATGCCCAACACCAACCCGCCCATCGACAACCAGGCCCTGGTCGAGCTGGTGAAGGCCAAGGGCCGCAGCGAGGGCGTGGTGAGCGTGTTCCCGGCCGGCTGCATCACCAAGGGCCGCCTGGGCCAAGAGCTCGCCGAGATCGGCGAGCTGGCCAAGAGCGGCGCGGTGGCGGTCACAGATGACGGCAGCCCGGTGATGAACGCCGAGCTGATGCGCCGGGCGCTGGAGTACGCCGGCATGTTCAACCTGCCGGTGATCCAGCATTGCGAGGACAGCAACCTGGCGGGCGAGGGCGTGATGAACGAGGGCGCGGTCTCGGCGCGGCTGGGCCTGCGCGGCCTGCCCAAAGCTGCCGAGAGCGTCATGGTGGCCCGCGACCTCATCCTCTGCGAGATGACGGGCAGCCACCTGCACCTGGCTCATCTGAGCAGCGCCAAGAGCGTGGACCTGGTGCGCCAGGCCAAGCGCCGCAAGGTGCGGGTGACCTGTGAGACCGCCCCCCATTACCTAGCGCTCACCGATGACATCCTGCGCGAGCGGCCCTACGACACGCTCTGCAAGATGAACCCGCCCCTGGGCGACGAGCAGGACCGCCTGGCCCTGGTCGCCGGCTTGCAGGACGGCACCATCGACGCCATCGCCACGGACCATGCCCCGCATGGCAGCCTGGACAAGAATGTCGAATTCAACCTGGCCGCCTTTGGCGTGCTAGGGCTCGAGACCAGCCTGGCCCTGGTCTTGGACCAGCTGGTGCGGCCCGGCTTCTTGACCGCGAGCCAGGCGGTGGACAAGCTCAGCTGCTCGCCGGCCCGCATCTTCAGCCTGGCAGGCAAGGGCAGCCTGGCGCCCGGCTCGGATGCCGACCTCTGCCTGGTGGACCCCGAGGAGAGCTGGGTGGTGGACCCAGAGAAGTTCCAGAGCAAGAGCCGCAACACGCCCTTTGCCGGCGCCACCTTCAAGGGCCGGGTCAAGCGCACCATGGCTGGCGGCAAGTGGGTGTTCCCCGAATCCTGAGGCATTCAGCCCTGCATGAGGAGGCAACATGGCAGTCATCCTTGAGACCAACATCCCCGAAGCCAAGCTGCTCTTCCGCGGCAAGGTGCGCGACATCTATGACCTGGGCGAGACCCTGATGCTGGTGGCCACCGACCGGCTCTCAGCCTTTGACGTGGTGCTGCCTGACCCCATCCCGTCCAAGGGCCAGATCCTCACCCAGATCAGCAACTTCTGGTTTCAGCGCTTCACGGGCCTGGTGGAGAACCACCTGGTGGCCACCGACGCCCACGGCTACATCAAGGACAAGGCCAGCTTAGAGCAGCTGCACAAGCGCACCATCATCGTCAAGAAGGCCAAGCCCCTGCCCATCGAGGTCATCGTGCGCGGCTACCTGGCCGGCTCGGGCTGGGTCGAATACCAGAAGACTGGCACCATCTGCGGCATCAAGCTGCTGCCCGGCCTGCAGGAGGCCAGCCGCCTGCCCAAGCCCATCTTCACGCCCAGCACCAAAGCGCCCAAGGGCCAGCATGACGAGAACATCAGCCCTGAGCAGGCCGCGGGCATCATGGGCGCGGACCTGACCCGCCAGGTGGAGCGCCTGGCCCTTCAGCTCTACAAGGATGCCGCTGCCTATGCCGAGACCCGCGGCATCATCCTCTGCGACACCAAGTTCGAGTTCGGCTTGCACGAGGGCAAGCTCATCCTCATCGATGAGGTGCTGACCCCCGATTCCAGCCGCTTCTGGCCGCGGGACAAGTACAAGGAGGGCAGCAATCCGCCCAGCTACGACAAGCAGTATGTGCGCGACTTCCTCACCGCCCAGCATTGGGACAAGAAGCCGCCCGCGCCGCAGCTGCCCCTGCAGGTCATCCAGAAGACCACCGAGAAGTACATCGAGGCTTATGAATCCCTGACCGGCGAACGCTGGGCCGAATGATTGATGATCGCAGAGACGCCCCGCCGGGGCGTCTGCATAAATCATGCATGGAGGATGAAATGCCAGAGAAGATCCTGGTGGGCGTGGTGATGGGCTCCAAGTCTGATTGGGAGGTGATGCAGCATTGCGCGGCCGTGCTCAAGGACTTTGGCGTGGCGCATGAGTGCCGGGCCCTCTCGGCCCATCGCACGCCCGGGCCGCTGAAGGCCTGGCTCAATGAGCGCGAGGCCGGCGGGGCGCAGGTCTTCATCGCCGCCGCGGGCGGGGCCGCCCACCTGGCGGGCGTGGTGGCGGCAGAGACCGTGCTGCCGGTGCTGGCCTGCCCCATGGAGAGCGCCAGCCTCAAGGGCCTGGACAGCCTCTTGGCCATGGTGCAGATGCCGGCCGGCATCCCGGTGGGAACCCTGGCCATAGGCAAGGCCGGGGCAGTGAACGCCGCCTTGCTTGCCATCGCCATCCTGGCCACCAGCCGGCCAGAGCTGAAGGCCAAGCTGGTGGAATACCGCAAGAAGCAGGCAGAGAAGGTCCTCAGCGAAAAACTCGGTTGATCTCGAAGGGAGCCCATGCAGAAACGCAACCCCGCAACACTCGCCCTTGAAGACGGCACGCTCTTCGAAGGCTGGTCCTTTGGCGCGCCGGTGGACGGCTTCGGCGAGGCCTGCTTCAACACCAGCATGTCCGGCTATCAGGAGATCCTCACCGACCCCAGCTACGCCGGCCAGATGGTGGCCATGACCTACCCGCACATCGGCAATACCGGCGCCAATGACCTGGACATGGAGAGCGCCAAGCCTTGGGTCGGCGGCTTCATCGTGCGCGAGCTCACGCCCGCGCCCAGCAATTTTAGGAGCCAAGCCCCGCTGGAGAGCTTCCTCATCAAGCATGGCGTGCCCGGCATCGCCGGGGTGGACACCCGCGGGCTGACCCGGAGGCTCCGCGACCAGGGCGCCCAGCGCGGCGCCATCCTGCAGGGCCGGGTGGACAAGGCCCGTGCGCTCAAGAAGCTGAAGGCCTCGCCGCGCTACGAGGCGGTGGACTGGGTGGCCAGGGTGAGCACGGCCAAGCCCTATGCCTGGAGCCAGGGCCTGCAGAGCGGCATCGGCGAGCTGCCCCCGCCCGAAGAGCAGCTGGTGATGCCCTCGCGCAACCAGGGCAAGCCTCAGCCCAAGCCCTCGCGGCGCTTCAAGGTGGTGGCTGTCGACTGCGGCATCAAGCGCAACATCCTGCGCGGCCTGGTCTCCGCTGGCTGCTCGGTGACCGTGGTGCCGGCCGGCACCTCCAGCCGCGCCATCCTGGGCCATGACCCAGACGGCATCTTCTTGAGCAACGGGCCCGGCGACCCGCAGGCCGTGCCCTATGTGGCCCAGACGGTGCGCGAGCTGATCGGCAAGCGCCCCATCTTTGGCATCTGCCTGGGCCACCAGATGCTGGGCCTGGCGCTGGGCGGCAAGACCTACAAGCTGAAGTTCGGGCACCGGGGCGGCAATCAGCCGGTGATGGACTTGAAGACCCGCAAGGTGGAGATCACCAGCCAGAACCATGGGTTCGCGGTGGACCCCAAGAGCTTCAAGGACAAGGGCGTGGTGCTCTCGCACATCAACTTGAACGACCGCACCAGCGAGGGCCTCGACTACGCCAAGGGCCAGCTCTTCAGCGTGCAATACCATCCCGAGGCCTCGCCCGGGCCGCACGACGCCCACTATCTGTTCCATCGCTTCAACGACCTGATGCGGAAAGGCTGAGCCATGCCCAAGCGCAAGGACATCAAGAAGATCATGATCATCGGGGCGGGCCCCATCGTCATCGGCCAGGCCTGCGAGTTCGACTACTCTGGCACCCAGGCCTGCAAGGCCCTCAAGGCCGAGGGCTACCAGGTGGTGCTGGTGAACAGCAACCCAGCCACCATCATGACCGACCCGGAATTCGCCGACCGCACCTACATAGAGCCGGTGACCTGGGAGGCCTGCGCCCGCATCATAGCCCGCGAGCGGCCCGACGCCTTGCTGCCCACCGTGGGCGGCCAGACCGGGCTCAACACCGCGGTTATGCTTGCCGAGCGCGGGGTGCTCAAGAAGTTCAATGTGGAGCTCATCGGCGCCAAGCTGCCCGCCATCCGCAAGGCGGAAGACCGCGAGCTCTTCAAGCAGGCCATGATCAAGATAGGCCTGGACGTGCCCAAGAGCCGCACGGTCACCCGCATGGGCCAGGCCATGGAGGCCGCCCGCGCGCTGGGCTTCCCCATCATCCTGCGCCCGGCCTTCACCCTGGGCGGCACTGGCGGCGGCATCGCCTACAACCTGGAGGACTTCAAGGTGAAGGTGGCCATGGCCATCGATGCCTCGCCCACCCACCAGGTGCTGCTGGAGGAGAGCTGCCTGGGCTGGAAGGAGTACGAGCTGGAGGTGATCCGCGACCTGAAGGACAACGTGGTCATCATCTGCAGCATCGAGAACCTGGACCCCATGGGCGTGCACACCGGCGACAGCATCACGGTGGCCCCGGCCCAGACGCTCACCGACCGCGAGTACCAGCGCATGCGCGACGCGGCCATCGCCATCATCCGCGAGATAGGGGTCGAGACCGGCGGCAGCAACATCCAGTTCGCCGTGAACCCGGCCAACGGCCGGCTCATCGTCATCGAGATGAACCCCCGCGTGTCGCGCAGCTCCGCCCTGGCCAGCAAGGCCACCGGCTTCCCCATCGCCAAGATCGCCGCCAAGCTGGCGGTGGGCTACACCCTGGATGAGCTGCAGAATGACATCACCAAGACCACCCCGGCCAGCTTTGAGCCCACGCTGGACTACGTGGTGGTGAAGGTGCCGCGCTTCAACTTCGAGAAGTTCCCCGAGGCCGATGCCACCCTGACCACCCAGATGAAGTCGGTGGGCGAGGCCATGGCCATAGGCCGCAACTTCGCCGAGGCCTTCCAGAAGGCCCTGCGCTCGCTGGAGACCGGCCGCAGCGGCTGGCAGGGCATGGCCGAGGGCAAGCGGCAGGACCGCCACGGCCTCAAGGCCAGGCTCTCCACGCCCAGCGCCGAGCGCATCTTCTGGCTGAAGGACGCCATGGCCGCGGGCATGGAGGACGCTGAGCTCCACCGGCTGACCTCCATCGACCCCTGGTTCCTGGCGCGCCTGCGCGAGATCTTCGACTTTGAGCAGGCCGCGCGCAAGGCCCATCGCCTGGATGCTGAGGGCATGGAGCGGGCCAAGCGCCTGGGCTTCTCGGACCGCCAGATAGGCCCCTGGCTGGGCATGGATGAGGATGGCGTGCGCCGCCTGCGCAAGCGGATGAAGCTGGCGCCGGCTTACCTGCAAGTCGACACCTGCGCCGCGGAGTTCAAGGCCGAGACCCCCTACCTCTACAGCGCCTGGGAGAAGAGCTCGGACGCGCCGCCGACCAGCCGCAAGAAGGTGATGATCTTGGGCGGCGGCCCCAACCGCATCGGCCAGGGCATAGAGTTCGACTACTGCTGCGTGCACGGGGCCTTCGCCCTGCGCGAGGATGGCATCGAGGTCATCATGGTCAACTGCAACCCGGAGACGGTGAGCACCGACTATGACACCAGCGACCGCCTCTACTTTGAGCCGCTCACCCGCGAGGACGTGCTGAACATCGTGGAGCGCGAGAAGCCCTGGGGCGTGATCGTGCAGTTCGGCGGCCAGACCCCGCTCAAGCTGGCAGTGCCGCTGCTCAAGGCCGGGGTGCCCATCCTGGGCACCAGCCCTGATTCCATCGACATCGCCGAGGACCGCCTGCGCTTCGGCAGCCTGCTCAAGAGGCTCAAGATCCCCAGCCCTGACTGGGGCACGGCCCGCACCTTGGAGGAGGCCTATGCCGTGGCCGGCAAGGTGGGCTACCCCGTGCTGGTGCGCCCCAGCTACGTGCTGGGCGGCCGGGCCATGGAGATCGTCTATGACCGCGACCACATGGAGACCTTCTTTCAGCTGGCGGCGCGGGTCTCGCCCGAGCACCCGGTGCTGATAGACAAGTACCTCGAGGACGCCATCGAGGTGGATGTGGACTGCGTGAGCGACGGCAGGGAAGTGGTGATCGCCGGCATCATGGAGCACATCGAGGAGGCCGGCATCCATAGCGGCGACTCGGCCTGCGTCATACCGCCCTACACCCTGCGCGGCGACCAGATACAGCAGATACTGGACCACACCACCGCCATGGCCAAGGAGCTGAAGGTCTGCGGCCTGATGAACGTGCAGTACGCGGTCAAGAACGAGAAGGTCTACGTGCTGGAGGTCAACCCCCGCGCCAGCCGCACGGTGCCCTTTGTCAGCAAGGCCACCGGCACGCCCTGGGCCAAGGTGGCGGTGCGCTGCATGGCGGGCCAGAGCCTCAAGAGCCAGGGCATCAAGCTCAAGGGCCAGCCCTGGCGCACCAGGCACTACTCGGTGAAGGAGTCGGTCTTCCCTTTCAGCAAGTTCCCGGGCGCCGACACCGTGCTGGGCCCCGAGATGAAGAGCACCGGCGAGGTGATGGGCATAGACAACGACCTGGGGATGGCCTTTGCCAAGAGCCAGATCGCGGCCAACCAGCACTTCCCGCTGAAGGGCGAGGTCTTCATCTCGGTCAAGAACAAGGACAAGCGGCAGGCGGTGTTCGTGGCCAAGGAGCTGGTGCGCATGGGCTTCACGCTGGTGGCCACCCTGGGCACCGCCCATGCCCTTAAGGCTGGCGGCCTCAAGGTGCGGGCCATCAACAAGGTGGCCGAGGCCCGGCCCAACATCCTGGACGCCATCCATGCCGGCGAGGTCGCCCTCATCATCAACACGCCGGCGGGCAAGGGGCCGCGCAGCGATGATTACGAGATCCGCCGCGCTGCGGTGCTGCGCAAGGTGCCCTGGGTGACCACGCTCTCGGGCGCCATGGCCACGGTGAACGGCATCGCCAGCATGAAGGCCAGGCCCTTCACGGTGAAGAGCATCCAGGAGCACCACGGCTTGGTGAAGTGATGTACTCTCTTGTACGCCCCATCCTGTTCTCCTTGCCCCCAGAAGCCGCCCACAAGGTGGCTTTTGCGGGCTTGAGGCTGGCCCAGCCCCTGCTGCCCCTGGCCGCGCCCTGGCTGCGGCTCAAGCATCCTTCGCTTGAGCGCGAGCTCTTGGGCCTCAAGTTCCCCAATCCCATCGGCTTGGCCGCGGGCATGGACAAGGAGGCTGAGCTGGCCAGGGCCTGGCCCTTGCTCGGCTTCGGCTTCATGGAGCTGGGCACGCTCACGCCCAAGCCCCAGCCCGGCAATCCCAGGCCGCGCATCTTCCGCTTCCCCAGCCACCAAGCCCTGGTCAACCGCATGGGCTTCAATAATGGCGGCGTGCAGGCTGCCGCGCTCAGGCTCAAGGCGCTGAAGCTCTCTGGCCGCTGGCCACTGGCCCCGGTGGGCGTGAGCATAGGCAAGAACAAGCTCACCCCCAACGAGGATGCGGCAGGGGACTACCTGGCCTGCGTAGCGGCCCTGCAGGGCCTGGCCGACTACCTGGCCGTGAACATCAGCTCGCCCAACACCCCGGGCTTGCGCGAGCTTCAGCAGCCCAAGGCGCTCAAGGCCCTGCTGCGCCAGGTCTGCAAGGCCGCGGGCCGCACTCCGGTGCTGGTGAAGCTGGCGCCTGACATGCCGGCCAGGGCGCTGGCGCTCTCCGCTGACTTGGCCCTGGCCGCTGGCTGCAAGGGGCTCATCCTCACCAACACCACGATCTCTCGCGCCGGGCTGCCAGAGGCCCTGGGGGTGGAGGGCGGCTTGTCAGGCAGGCCCTTGTTCGCAACCTCCACCAAGCTCTTGGCCGGGCTTGCCAAACGACTGAATGGCAAGGCAGCCCTCATCGCCTCAGGCGGCGTCTTCACGGCTCAAGACGCGCAAGCCAAGCTGGATGAGGGCGCAGACTTGGTGCAGGTCTACACGGGCTTCATCTATCAGGGCCCTGGCATGGCCAAGAGCATCTGCCATGGATTATTGAAGAAAAGCTCTGCAGGGAAGTGATTTATAAGTCGCGCTTGATTTGGTTCGAACAGAGGAACACAAGGCCAGTGGCAAGGAAAAAGCCAGAGATACAATTTGACTTCAAAATTGACCTCTGTTAGTATTTGCGGCACATGGTTTTAAAGGTCAAATTCCACTCAATCATGCGGGGAGCAAGTATGACCAAATCTGCCCTGAAGATCGCGCTCGCGCTGGCGATGTTCGTCATCGGCTTGGCAACACCTGCCTTGGCCGTGGACAAGGTCAATGCCGGCAAGTGGCTGGTGTACGCCAACGGCCTCTATCAGCAGAAGAGCTACGACAAGGCCATCCAGGCCTACTCGCAGAGCCTGAGACTGGACAACACCAATGCCGGCGCCTATCAAGGCCTGGGCAATTGCTTCTACGGCAAGGGCGACAGCGCCAACGCCCTCAAATACTACAAGTACTCCCTGCAGCTGAACCCGGCCAACACCGGGCTGGCCAGCTTCATCGCCCGCCTGCAGACCGGCGCCGGCGCTGCCCCGGCTGCCAGCGGCGGCCTAGCCGCGGCCAACGCCCTCTATAGCCAGCGCCGCTACAGCGAGGCTGTGGCCGCCTATCAGGCCGTGGTGGGAGCCAGCCCCAATGACGCCAAGGCCTACCAGGGCCTGGGCAACTGCTATTACGCCCTCAAAGACAAGAACGACGCGGTGGTGGCCTACAGGCGCGCCCTGCAGCTGAACCCCAACAACACCGCCCTGCGCAGCTTCTTGGCGGCCTATGCCCCCGAGAGCGGCAGCGAGACAGCCGGAAACGGCGGCTGGGGCCAGGCGCTCTGGCGCTCGGCGCTGGTGCCGGGCTGGGGCCAGTTCTATAATGGTGAGAGCACCAAGGGCCTGGTCATCGGCGGCGCCACCTACGCCTTCTTGATCGGCGCGGCGGCCACCTATGAGATCGGCGCCGGCGACCGCCAGACCTATGAGACCATGAAGAGCGGCGACTTTGACACGGCCTACAACAACTGGCAGAACATGGCCAACATCAACCACATCATGAACATCGGCTTCTACCTCTGCTATACCTACAACTTGATCGATGCCATCTGGAACGCCAAGACCGGCGGCCAGACCGCCAGCCTGGACAGCTCGCCCGTCAACCTGAGCCTGATGGACAATGGCGGCTACAAGGTTGAATACCGCTTGCTGACCTTCTAAACCTGACTTGAACATTGAGCGGGCTGGGGGAATAAACCCCCAGCCCTAGGCGTCTGTGGAGCAGGGATCCTTGGGTTCCATGCTCTGGAGGGGACATGAAGAAATATACGACATTGGCTGTCAGCCTGGGCCTGCTGGTGATGGGGCTTCTGCTGGTGGCGACCGCAGCAAAGGCAGATTTCTTCCTCTGGCTGGATGCGCCAACCAAGAAGAGCCCGTACCACATCGCAGCTCTCACTGAGACGGCCATCGCCAAGAGCGGGGCCCTGCCCACCTCGACGGACACCCGCACCTCCTCGCCCACTTCAACCTTCACCTCAGTGCCTGCTGGCAGCACAGCCACCAGCACTCAGACCCCTGGGCCTGTCTCCACAGCCACCAGCACGGTCACGCCGGGTAGTGGTCCCGTACTCGGTGCCAACGTCATCATGAGCGAGGCGTCTTCTGCGGCCCCGGCCAGCTACACCATGGCTTCCTCAGTGGCGCCCCTTCCCTGCTGGGGCGCTGGCTATGCCTACAATGCCACGGGCGGCCCCGCCAGCAATGGCGCTTATGTTGAGCTGACCATGACCTGCGATTCCGGCAACTTTGTGGCCGGCTACCTGGGCTTTGGCTATACGGCTGGCGGCGCGGCCATCACCTATGACGCTTCGGGCAGCACCAGCCTCGAGATCAGCTATCGCATCCCCAATGTGACACCGCCCACGGGCTGCATCAACACCATAACCTGCAACTGGGTCGACCCCAATGTCGTGCTGGTCTCCAGCGGCGGGCAATCCCTGCCGGTGTCTGCCACGGCCTTCTTGACCACGGCTGACTGGCCGGGCCAGGGCGCTTGGGTGACAGCCAAGATCCCGCTGACCGCCTTTGTGGATGGAGCTGTCTTCACCACGGCCATGCTGCCCACGGTGCAGGGCATCATCATCCAGCCCGGCTTTGGCACCTACACCAAGGGCACTGGCGCCTTCTCTGGGGTGGTCGATGTGACCAACATCCAGTTCACCACCAACACCCCGGTGACCGCGCCCACCATGGGCGGCGTCATCTACCCCAAGCTGGTGACGGACTGCGAGCATCCGGATGGCGGCACCACCTGGAACACCTATTGGTTCTGGTGGGCTGACATCTGCGGCTCTGATGGATCTAACTGCGTGGCCGTGGGCCAGGCTGGGCCGTATGGCTGCAGCAGCGGTAGCGAGACCCAGATCACCTACCCGGGATACACAGCTGGCAACCCCACCAGCTCCATCCTGCCCTTCCAGGCCAACGACAAGTCTGGCGCTATCGACAGCAGCTGCAACGCGGCGCATCTGTCCGGGTTCATGGGCGATGGCAGCGGCAGCAACAGCTGCACGGGCTGGAGCTCTTGCGGCTTTGGCTTCAACCTGTACGTTGCCGGCGCAGCCAACCAGTATGCCAATCTGTCGCCTTCAGGCCTGAACTTCACGGGCGTTAGGTTCAAGGCCAAGAATGGCGCCACGGCCACTGGCCCCATGTACATCACCCTGCCCAAGGCCAGCGTCACTGACAACTCGGATTTCCGCTATATCATCGGCTCGACCACTGCCAATGGCATCAATGGCGGCATCGACCCTGCCCTCACCACCAGCTGGCAGCAGTATCAGCTGCCCTTCACAGCCTTTGGCTGCCCCACGGTTGAGGGCAACTCGGGCTGGACTGGCAACATGTGCGATGGCGTGGCCAATGCAGAATACCTGACAGACGCACTGTGCAGCGACCTTGGCTCCGTCAAGTTCCAGCCAGAGAATCAGATGGAAGCCTTTGACCTCTGGATCGACGACGTCGAGTTCTATTGATCCTTTCTGCAAAATGGCCCCCCGAAAGGGGGGCTTTTTTGCATTAAGGGCCTGCTTGTTCAAACCACGACACTCCGCTCAAGGCAGGCCATGGCCGTCGCAATCTCCGACATCTTAGAGAACGAAGGCGTCGTCACCCATTTTCAGCCCATCATGGCTGTCAAGAGCCGCGCGCTCTTCGGCGTGGAGGCGCTCTCGCGCGGGGTGGAGGCGGGCACGGGCCGCATCATACCGCCCTACCAGCTCTTCATGGCTGCCACGGCTGAGGATCGCATCTTTGAGCTGGAGGGGCTCTGCCGCAAGAAGGCGCTGGAGACCTTCCGCCAGCACCATCTCAAGGCCGGCGACAGCCTGCTCTTCCTCAACTTTGAGGTCTCGGTGCTGGACCAGGGCCTGGAGGGCGCGGGCCAGCTCTTGCACCTGGCCGAGCAGCTGGGCATCCCGGCTGAGCGGGTGGTCATCGAGATCACGGAATCAAAGGTGGAGAACACCAGCGCCCTGGGCAGCTTCATCCACCGCCACCGGGCCGCTGGCTTCCGCATCGCGCTGGATGACATCGGCGCCGGGCACAGCAACTTAGACCGCATCGCGCTCTTCAGGCCCGACATCCTCAAGGTCGATGCCAGCCTCATCCGCGGGCTAGAGAAGGACCCCACCAAGCAGGAGATCTTCCGCAGCGTGGCCAACCTGGCCCTGAAGACCGGGGCCCTGGTGCTGGCCGAGGGCGTGGAGACCGCCTCTGAGGCCCTGGCCAGCCTTGAGCTGGGCGCTGAGCTCGTGCAGGGCTATTACCTGGGCCGGCCCGCTGAGCCGGGCAGCAGCCCCCTGAGCGAAGAGGGCCGGCATGCCACCGCGGCCCTGGCCGAGGCCTTCCGCAAGACCATGCTGGCCAAGTTCCGCGAGAGCCGCGCTCAGCGCCAGGTGCACGAGAAGCGCATGGAGCAGGTGCTGGCAAGCCTAAGAAAGGCCCCGCCCGAGGGCTTCGGCCATGCCCTGTCCGCCGCGCCTGGCTTCTATGTGATAGACCGCCAGGGCCGCCAGGTGGCGGGGGCGGCCCAAGCAGAGGCTGGCGGCCTGGCCAGGGCCAATGCCATGGGCGCGGACCACAGCTACAGGGAGTACTATTACCTGGCCGCTGAGGCGGGCAGCGGCTTCTTGGCAAGCCAGCCCTACGTTTCCCCGGCCACGGGCCGGCCTTGCATCACCCTGACCCAATGGTTTCAGGACAAGAGCGGGCTGGAGCACCTGCTGTGCCTGGATGTGGAGCCGCAGGCGGAGATCTGAGGCCATTTTTGGCCTTGCAGGGCATCCAGCCATCTGCTACACTTTGGTCCAGTTCGGACCATGCAACAAATGGGCCCCCCAAGGCCCATTTTTTGTTTTGCAGGCAAACACACCCCAAGCCGCGACCGGTGCGCGGCCGCCCAGCTCAGGCCGCTCGCCGGAACTATCGCGCAGGCCTGTATGGAGGAAGTTTCATGAACATGGCCATCCTGGAGGCCATCCGCCAGATCGCACGCAGCAAGCGCATCGAGGAAGCCACGCTCATCGAGCACGTCGAAGCCGCCATGGCCTCGGCGAGCAAGAAGAGCTACGGCCCCAACTACAACATCGCCGTCCACTTTGACACCCGGACCGGCGAGTTCAACGCATTCGCCATCAAGAAGGTGGTGGAGCAGGTGACCGACCCGGACAAGGAGCTGTCGCTCTCTGAGGCCCGGGAATACATGGAGGACATCGAGCTGGAGCAGGAGGTGGAGCTGCCCCTGCCGCCGGTGGACTTTGGCCGCATCGCGGCGCAGACCGCCAAGCAGGTGGTGGTGCAGCGCGTGCGCGAGGCCGAGCGCGACATGGTCTACAACGACTTCAAGTCGCGCCAGAACGACATCGTGGCCGCCACCGTCCTGCGCAGCGAGGGCAAGAACGTGATGGTCGACCTGGGCGAGACCGAGGCATTGCTCCCGCCCAAGGAGCAGGTCTTCCGCGAGGATTACGGCAACGGCGACCGAGTGAAGGTCTACGTGGTGGACGTGCGGCGCACCAGCAAGGGCCCCAAGATCATCGTCTCGCGCACCCACCCCAACCTGGTGAAGAAGCTCTTCGAGCTGGAGGTGCCCGAGATCGCCGAGGGCATCGTCGAGATCAAGGGCGTGGCCCGCGAGGCGGGCACCCGCACCAAGATCGCCGTGCAGTCGCATGACAGCAAGGTGGACCCGGTGGGCGCCTGCGTGGGCATGAAGGGCACCCGCGTGCAGGCCATCGTCAACGAGATACTGGGCGAGAAGATCGACATCATCCCCTGGCAGGAAGACCAGGAGAAGTTCATCATCGCCAGCCTCTCCCCGGCCAAGATATCGCGGGTGGTGCTTGACGAGGCGCAGCATGCGGCCCTGGTGCTGGTGCCCGAGGACCAGCTCTCGCTGGCCATCGGCAAGAAGGGCCAGAACGTGCGCCTGGCCGCCAAGCTGACCGGCTGGCGGGTGGACATCAAGAGCGAGGCCCAGCTGGCCGAAGAGCAGCTGCGCGCGGCCCAGGCCGCCCTGGCTGGCCGCGAGGCCCTGGCCGCGCTGCCGGGCGTGGGCGAGAAGACCGCCGACCGCCTGGTCGAGCAGGGCTATGGCGACCTGGCCACCCTGGCGGCCGCCACGGTCGAGCAGCTGAGCCAGGTTGAGGGCATCGGCGAGGCCACGGCTGAGAAGATCCTTGAGGCGGCCAAGGCCGCGCACATCGAGGCCATCGCCCAGGCCGAGGCGGATGCCAAGGCTGCCGCAGAGGCCGCTGTGCAGGCTGCCGCGCAGGCCGAGGCGGATGCCAAGGCAGAGGCTCTAAGCGAAGGCAAGGCCGAAACCAGCACCGAGGCTTGATCATCCACGCGCGCGGGAAGGTCCCGCGAGAGAAGGAGCAGCATGAAGGTCCGGGTTTTTGAGATCGCCAAGCAGGCTGGCAAGACCCCCCAGGAGGTCCTGGATGAGCTGAAGAAGCGGGGGATCGATGCCAAGAGCAGCCTGTCGCAGGTGGAGCAGCAGGATGCCGACCAGCTCCTGGCAGACCTGGCCACGCAGGCCAAGGCCGTGACGGTGGCGGCGGACAAGCCCAAGCCGGCCCCCCGCCGCGTGATCCTGCCCTCTGCCAAGCCAGAGAAGCCGCTGCCTGCAGCGCCCAAGCCCGAGCCCGCCCCGGCGCCGGCCTATGTTGAGCCCGAGCCTGAGCCGGCCGCCATTCCCGAGCCTGAGCCAGCCAAGGCCGCTGCCGAGGCTCCCAAGCCCCTGGCGCCCAAGCCTGAAGAGCCCAAGCCCATCCCCACCAGCCCGCTGACCCCGGGCTATCGGCCCCCGGCCCCGCTGCCCAAGCCGCCCGCGCCCGTGGCCAAGCCCGCGCCCATCCCCACCAATCCCATGACCCCCGGCTACCGGCCCCCGGCCGCGCCGCCGCGAAGCGCTAGCCCCGCAGCCCCCGGCGCGCGCCCCGTCGCAGCGCCTGCCAAGCCTGTGGCAGCCCCGGCCGCACCGGCCAAGCCTGGGCCCGCCGGCATCGGCAACCGCCCCGCCTCAGCCGCGCCAGCCCCCAAAGGGCCGGGCCAGCGCCATCACCTGCCCAAGCGCAAGGACCGCGAGAACCTCACGGCCCTCAAGCAGCCGCCCAAGCCCCAGCCCGCCCCGGCCCCCAAGGTGGAGCTGCCCGCCGAGGGCGAGGTCAAGAAGGTGGTCAAGCTGCCAGAATCGGTGACCGTCTCTGAGCTGGCCGACCGCATGGGCCTCAAGTCGGTGGACCTGATCAAGAAGCTGATGGAGTACAAGATCTTCGCCACCATCAACCAGCGCCTGGCCAACGATGTGGCCCAGACCCTGGCGCTCGATTTCGGCTTTGAGACCGAGATGATGGGGCTCTACGGCGAGGACCTGCTGGCGCAGGAGCAGGACGACCCCGCCCGCGCCGTCCCGCGGCCCCCGGTGGTCACCATCATGGGCCATGTGGACCACGGCAAGACCTCCCTGCTGGACGCCATCCGCAAGACCGATGTGGCGGCCGGCGAGTCTGGCGGCATCACCCAGCACATCGGCGCCTACCGCGTGCACCTTGAGGGCAAGGGCGACGTGGTCTTCCTCGACACCCCGGGCCACGCGGCCTTCACCCAGATGCGCGCCCGCGGCGCGGCCGTCACCGACGTGGTGGTGCTGGTGGTGGCCGCCGACGACGGCGTGCAGCCCCAGACCATGGAGGCCATCGACCACGCCAAGGCCGCCAATGTGCCCATCGTGGTGGCCATCAACAAGATCGACAAGGAGGGGGCCAACCCCGACCGCATCATGCAGGAGCTGGCCAAGCACAACCTGCTGCCCGAGGAATGGGGCGGCAAGACCGTCTATGTGCAGGTCTCGGCCAAGAAGCGCCTGCACCTGGACCGCCTGCTCGAGCTCCTGGTGCTGGAGAGCGACCTCTTGGAGCTGAAGGCCGACCCGGGCCGCAACGGCAAGGGCGTCATCATCGAGGCCAAGCTCGACAAGGGCCGCGGCCCGGTGGCCACCGTGCTGGTGCAGACCGGCACCGTGCGCGTGGGCGACCTCTTCGTGGCCGGCAACTTCATGGGCCGCGTGCGCGCCCTCATCAACGACAAGGGCAAAAAGGTGGATGAGGCTGGGCCCGCCACCCCGGTGGAGGTGCTGGGCTTTGCGGGCGTCCCCGCCGCGGGCGACGGCTTCAACGTGGTCACCAGCGAGCGCATGGCCCGCCAGATCTCGCAGAACCGCATGGAGGCCCAGAAGGAGCGCGACCGCAGCATGCGCGGCCACGTCAAGCTGGAGGGCCTCTTCGACCAGATCAGCCAGGGCGAGCTCAAGGAGCTCAAGATCATCATCAAGGCCGACGTCTCCGGCTCGGCCGAGGCCATCAAGGACGAGCTCGAGCGCATCCCCAGCGACAAGGTCAAGGTGCGGGTCATCCACGCCGGGGTGGGCAACATCAACGAGAGCGACGTCATGCTGGCCGACGCCTCTGACGCCCTGGTGCTGGGCTTCCACACCAAGGTGGAGGGCAAGGGCAACGACCTGGCCAAGGAGAAGGCCGTGGAGGTGCGCCTCTACGACGTCATCTACGACCTGGTCAACAGCGTGAAGGCCGCCATGGAAGGCCTGCTGACCCCCCAGTACCGCGACGTGGTGGTGGGCAAGGCCGAGGTGCGCGGCATCTTCAAGGCGGGCGGCAGCCTCATCGCCGGCGCCTACCTCACCAGCGGCAAGGTCGAGCGCAAGAACAGCGCCCGGCTGCTGCGCGGCGAGGCTGAGCTCTGGAAGGGCAAGCTGGGCTCGCTGCGCCGCTTCAAGGACGATGTCAAGGAGGTCACCACCGGCATGGAGTTCGGCGTGGGCCTGGAAGGCTGCAGCGACGTCCAGGTGGGGGACCTCATCGAGTTCTTCACCATCGAGACCATCGCCCAGAAGCTCTGAGGACGCGATGGCCTTCAAGCGATCGGACAGGGTGGCCGAGCAGATGCAGCGCGAGGTCTCGCTGCTACTGCTGGATGGGGTGAAGGACCCCCGCATCGGCTTCACCACCATCACCGGCGTGCGCTGCTCGGATGACCTGCGCAACGCCCGGGTCTTCTTCTCGGTGCTGGGCGACGCCCAGGCCAAGCAGAGGGCCGCTGCCGGCCTGGCCTCCGCCGCCGCCTTCATCCAGGGCGAGGTGGGGCGACGCCTCAAGCTGCGCGTGACCCCTGAGCTGCTCTTCACGCTGGATGAGAGCGCGGAGCGCGGTGTGCGCATGGACGCCATCATCCGCGAGGCGCGGGCCGCCGACGAGGCCAAGGCCTCGGGCTCGGGCGGCAGCCATGAGTGAGCAGGGGCTCGCGGCCTGCGCCGCGGCACTCAAGGCCAGCCAGCGCCTCATCCTGGCCGCGCATGTGAACCCGGATGCCGATGGCATGGGCAGCTGCCTGGGGATGGCCCTGGCCCTGCGCTCGCTGGGCAAGCAGGCCTGGGTGGCCCTGGATGGCGCCCTGCCTGAGAGCCTTGAATTCCTGCCCTGGGGCGACGTGCTCAAGGAGCAGCCCGGGCCCTATGACACGGCCCTGGTGATGGATAGCCCAGAGCTCAGCCGCACCGGCCGCCTGGCCCCCGCCCTGCAAGCCTGCCCCGCCCTGGTGGCCATCGACCACCATCCCTCCGTCAAGCCCTTCGGCACCCATAGCTGGATAGACCCCTCGGCCGCCGCCTCCGGCGAGCTGGCCCATGCGCTGATCCAGGCATTGGGCGCCCCCATCACCGGGGCCATCGCCCTGGCGCTCTACACGGCCCTGGCGGACGACACGGGCAGCTTCCGCTACAGCAACACCAGCCCCCGCACCCACCGCCTTGCTGCAGAGTTCCTCGAAGCCGGGGTGAAGCCCTATGCCGTGGCCCAGCAGCTCTTCGATTCGTACACCCCCCAATCCCTGCGCCTGCTCTCCGCTGGCCTGGCCCGCATCCAGGTGCTGGCGGGCGGCCGCCTGGGCCTGGTGGTGCTCGAGCGCGGCCTGATCGCCAGCTGCGGCGCCTCGGATGAGGATGCCGCGGGCATCATCAACTATGTGCGCGGGCTGAAGGGAGTCGAGGTGGCGGCGGTGCTGCGCGAGGGCGAGGGGCAGCATCGCGCCAGCCTGCGCAGCCGCGGCCGCGTGGATGTGGCGGCCGTGGCACGGCCCTTTGGGGGCGGCGGGCACGCCGCAGCCGCGGGCCTCACCCTGACCGGCGACCTCAAGCCCTCCTTGACCGCGCTGACTGGCGCATTGGAAGCTGCGCTGAAAGGCCTTGCCGCATGACCCCGAATGGAATCCTGCTGCTCGACAAGCCCGCTGGCCTCACCAGCCATGACCTGGTGGACCGTGTGCGCAAGGGCTTGGGCCTGAAGGCGGTGGGCCACGCCGGCACCCTCGACCCCCAGGCCACGGGCCTGATGGTGATCGCCCTGGGCCATGCCACCCGCTGGCTTGAGCATCTGGAGAGCGGCAAGGCCTACCAGGCCAGCCTGCGCCTGGGCCTGGAGACCTCCACTGAGGACATCTGGGGCGAGGCGATCTCGCAGAGCGATGGCCCCTGGCCCGAGCCTGAGGCTTTGAGACAGGCTTTGGAGGGCCTCATCTCGGTCACCGAGCAGGTGCCGCCCATGGTCTCGGCGGTCAAGCAGGACGGCCAGCGGCTCTACCAGATGGCGCGGCAGGGCAAGGTGGTGGAGCGCAAGCCGAGGCATGTGCGCATCCATTCCATCAAGGTGCTGTCCCTGCGCGGCCAAGAGGCTGACTTTGAGGTGTCTTGCTCGGCCGGCACCTATGTGCGCACCCTCTGCGTGGAGGCGGGCGCCCGGCTGGGGATGAAGGCCGCGCTCTGCGCCCTGCGCCGCACGGCCAGCGGCGCCTTCAAGCTGCAGGACGCGCTCGCCCTGGGAGCCTTCGAAGCCGATCCCCAGGCCGCGCTTGGCCGCTTGCTGGGGCACGCGCAGGCCCTGGGCCATCTGCCGAGCATCGAAGTGGGGGGAGCAGCGCTGGTGCGCCTGAAGCACGGCGCCAGCATAGGCCCTGCGGCTGACCTGGGCTTTGCCGGCCCCCTGCCCGCGGCTGCCACGCCCTTCCGCCTGGCCTCCGCCGAGGGCCGCCTGCTGGCCTTGGCGCGCTACCAGGCCGATGGCATGTGGCATCCTGACAAGGTGTTCATCGATGAGGATCTTTAAGGCCATCCCGCAGAGAGGGCGCGCCCAGCGCCTGGTGCTCACCATCGGCGTCTTTGACGGCGTGCATCGCGGCCACCAGGCCATCTTGCGCCAGGTCGTGCGCCGCGCCCGCGCCATCCATGGCCTAGCCGCGGCCATCACCTTCGACCGGCACCCCCTGCAGCTGGTGGCGCCCGAGCTGGCCCCGCCCCTGCTCTGCACCCTGGAGCAGAAGCGCGAGCTCCTGCTCCAGGCCGGCCTGGACCAGCTCTACCTGCTTCCCTTCAGCCGCGCCATGGCGGCCATGCCAGCGGGCCGCTTCATCCAAGACCTGCTGGTGGGGCGCCTCAAGGTGGCCGAGCTGGTGGCGGGCTATGACTTCGCCTTTGGCCGGCAGGGCCTGGGCAGCCTGGGGCTCCTCCGGCAGGCCGCGCGCGAGCACGGCTTCAAGCTGCATGTGGCAAGGCCGCTGCAGGTGCAGGGCGCGCCGGTCAGCTCCACGCGCGTGCGCGAGGCGGTGCTCTCCGGTGACATGCCGTCTGCCGAGCGCCTGCTGGGCCGTCCCTATGCCCTGCGCGGCAGGGTGGTGCACGGCGAGGCCCGCGGCCGGCTGCTGGGCTATCCCACCGCCAACCTGCAGGCCGAGGGGCTGCTGCCCCGCGACGGGGTGTGGGGAGGCGAGGCCCGCCTGCTCTCCAGCCGCAAGGGGCCTTGGATGCCCTTCATCGCCGACCTGGGCGTGAGGCCCACCTTTGGCCCCGGCAGCGAGCGCCGGCTCGAATTGCACCTTTTGGGATCGCGGCCCCAGCTCTATGGCAAGGCCATGGAGGTGCGCTTCTTGCGCTGGCTGAGGGGCGAGAAACGTTTCGCCGACGTGCAATTGCTGGTTGCGCAGGTGCGGCGGGACGAATTACAATACCTTGCTTGGATAAGAGAGCAGAATCGCTAGGCTTGAGCCTAGCGCCCTTTCTTGGCTTTGCCTGCGCAAAGCCTCGGCCTCTGCGATGGGACCGCAGCGGCTCAAAAACCCCGGACGCAGACCTGGCTCCCTCAAGCCAGGCCCCTGTCAGGGGCGTTTGAAGTCCCGTGGAGGAGATAGGCATGTCCATCACCAAGGAACGCAAGCAGGACGTGGTCAAGGCTTTTGCCGTGCACGAGGGCGACACAGGGTCGCCCGAGGTGCAGGTGGCCCTGATGACCGAGCGCATCAACTACCTGACCGAGCATTTCAAGACCCACGCCAAGGATCATCACAGCCGGGTGGGCCTTTTGAAGCTGGTCAATGGGCGGCGCAGCATGCTTGATTACCTGAAGAAGACTTCGGTGACGCGCTACAAGGCGGTCATCGAGAAGCTCAACCTGCGCAAGTAGCGCGACATAGGGGGGCCGCGGGGCGGTCCCCCTTTCTATTGACGGGAGAGGAGACAGCATGGCGATCGAAAAGGTGAGCATGGAAGTGGGGGGCAAGGAGCTCTCCATCGAGACCGGCCGGGTGGCCAAGCAGGCTGACGGCTCGGTGTGGGTGCAGTACGGCAACACGGTGGTGCTGGTGGCGGCAGTGGCCGCGGACAAGGTCAAGGAGGGGCAGGACTTCTTTCCGCTGACGGTGGACTACCGCGAGAAGACCTACAGCGCCGGCAAGATCCCGGGCGGCTTCTTCAAGCGCGAGGGCAAGCAGAAGGATAGCGAGATCCTCACCTGCCGGCTCATCGACCGGCCCCTGCGCCCCCTGTTCCCCGAGGGCTTCCTCAATGAGGTGGTCATCTCGGCCATGGTGCTGTCCTCGGACAAGGAGAATGACAGCGACATCCCGGCCATGATCGGCGCCTCGGCGGCCCTGGTCATCTCGGACATCCCCTTCAGCAAGCCCATCGGCGCGGTGCGCATCGGCCGCGTGGCGGGCGCTTTCGTGGTCAACCCCACCTTCAAGCAGGTGGAAGAGGGCGACCTGGACATCGTGGTGGCCGCCAGCCGCGACGCCATCATGATGGTCGAGGGCGTCGCTGGGCAGATCAGCGAAGAGGACATGCTCTCGGCCCTGAGCCTGGCGCATGAGGAGTGCAAGAAGATCGTCTCCCTGCAGGAAGAGCTGGCCAAGAAGGCCGGCAAGGCCAAGACCGCCTTCGCCCTGAAGGTGCTCGATGAGGCGCTGGTCAAAGAGACGCGCGCCCTGGCCTTTGACAAGATGAAGAAGGCCACCGCCAACAGCGACAAGCTGGCGCGGCAGGAAGAAGTGGCCAAGATCAAGGAAGAGGCCGTGGCCGCCCTCTTGCCCAAGTTCGAGGGCAAGGAGAAGGACATCAAGGCTGCCCTGGAGGGCTGCGAGGTGGACATCGTCCGCGGCATGATCGCGGAGGGCAAGCGCGCCGACGGCCGCGCCCTGGATGAGATACGCCCCATCAGCATCGAGACCAGCGTGCTGCCCTGCGTGCACGGCTCGGCCATCTTCACCCGCGGCCAGACCCAGGCCCTGGTGGTCTCCACCCTGGGCACCAGCGACGACGAGCAGCTGGCCGAGGAGCTGGAGGGCGAGACCTGGCGCAAGTACTACCTGCACTACAACTTCCCCAGCTTCAGCGTGGGCGAGACCAAGCCCAACCGCGGGCCCGGCCGCCGCGAGATCGGCCACGGCAACCTGGCCGAGCGCGCCATCAAGGCGGTGCTGCCGCCCTATGACAAGTTCCCCTACACCATCCGCATCGTCTCCGAGATCTTGGAGAGCAACGGCTCCTCGAGCATGGCCTCGGTCTGCGGCGGCGCCCTGTCGCTGATGGACGCCGGAGTGCCCATCAGCGCCCCGGTGGCCGGCATCGCCATGGGCCTGATCAAGGAAGGCGACAAGTTCGTGGTGCTCACCGACATCCAGGGCCTGGAAGACCACTTCGGCGACATGGATTTCAAGGTCGCCGGAACCCTGGCGGGCATCACCGCCATCCAGATGGATATCAAGATCGAGGGCGTCACCGCCGAGATCATGACCAAGGCGCTGTCCCAGGCCAAGGCCGGGCGCACCTTCATCCTCGGCAAGATGACCGAAGCCCTGGCCGCCCCGCGGCCGGAGCTCAACCCCTACGCCCCGCGCATCGAGAGCATCAAGATCGACCCGAACAAGATCGGCGCGCTGATCGGCACGGGCGGCAAGAACATCAAGAAGATCCAGGAGCTGACCAAGGCCAAGGTGGACGTGGAGGAGGATGGCACTGTGCGCATCGCCTCGGCGGACAAGGAGGCCCTGGTGCTGGCGGTCAAGATGGTCAAGGACAGCGTTGCCAGCGCCGAGATCAACAAGACCTACCTGGGCACGGTGGTCAAGATCATCGAGACCGGCGCCTTCGTCAACATCCTGCCCAACCTGGATGGCTTCGTGCACATCAGCCAGCTGGCCAAGACCCGCGTGGCCAAGGTGGACGATGTGGTGCGCGAAGGCGACACCATCATGGTCAAGTGCACGGAGATCGACAGCAAGACCGGCAAGGTGCGCCTGTCCCGCAAGGAAGCGCTCATCGAGCGCGAAGCGGCCGGCGGCGCTGCGCAGGCCTGACCCATGCGCTCGCAGGCTTGGAGCCGAAGGCATGAAGGCGCGGGGGAATCCTCCCGCGCCTTCGGCCCTGGGCCCCTGGCATGGAGGGCAGGGGAAAGGGCGGCAGCGGAATCAGCTGCCAGCCTGAGAGGATTGGGGCAGCCCCTCTTGTGGGTGTCAGAGAAGAAGCTCTCGGCCTGGCTCGACCGCTGGGAGGGCCCGCTGGCCGCAGCGGGCGTGGACCTTTGTTTCGAGGCGTGGCCTGAGGGCGGCGAATGCTGCGAGCCCCTGGTGCAGCGCCTGATGGATTCCTGCCGCAGGCAGGGCTGCCGGGCCCTGGCCGGCTGCGGCGGCGGAAAATTGATGGACAGCGTGAAGCTGGCGGCCGCGCGCTTGGGGCTCCCCTTTGCCTGCATCCCCTCTAGCCCCGCCACCTGCGCCTGTGCCACCCGGGTGGCTGTGCTGTATGATGAGGGCGGTGCCTATCGCGAGGTGCTGGACCTGGAGCAGGGGCCAAGCCTCTGCATCCTCGACACCGGCCTGCTCTCGAGCGCGCCGGCGCGCCACCGCGCCGCTGGGCTGGCTGACACCCTGGCCAAGCACCTTGAGGCTGAGGCTGCTGGCGCTGGGGCTGGCCTTTGCATCGCAGCTGGCCTGGACCTGGCCCGATTGGCCCATGATCGCTGCCTGCAGCATGGTGCGGCCTGGCTTGCCAGCCAAGACCCCTTGGCGCCCGCCAGCGCCCTGGCCCTGGAAGCCGTCACCCTGATGAGCGGGCTGGCCAGCTGCCTGGGAGAGGTGCCGGCCGCCGCTGCCCACAGCCTGGCCAATGGGCTCTCCCTGATCCCGGCCTGCCGCGAGCTGCTGCATGGCGAGCTGGTGGGTTTGGGGCTCCTCTGGCAGGATGCCATCCTTTTAGAGCTAGGGCGGCCGCTCCCCGGCGGCTGCCAGGACCCGGCCGAGCGCCGGGCCCTGCTGAAGGCCTGGGGGCTGCCGGTCGCCATCCCTGCAAAGGGGCTGGATGGAGCGGGCTTGGCGGCGGTGGTGGAGAAGTCGCTCCAAGAAGGGGAGAGCATCCACGGCATCCCAGGGCTTGAGCGCCTGGAACCGCGCCGACTTCAATCTCTGCTCGAGGCTATGACAGCGCCATGAGCGAGCCATCAAAACCCCCGCAGCTGAAGAAGGAGTTCTTCGACCTGGACCCCAAGGAGGTGAGCCAGGACCTCTACCGCCCTCCCACGCTGATGCGAACCACCGAGTGGGGCGGCCTGACCATGCTGTCGCTGCTCTTGGCCTCTCTCTTCCCGCCCTATTTCATCCAGGTGCTTGTCATCGCTTTCTTCAATGCAGGCGGCCTCTACTGGGTGACCCACCTGAGCGAGAAGGGGCGCCAGCGCCTGGTCGACTTTGAGCGCGAGTTCCGCCAGGGCTATGCCCTGGAAGAATCCCATGACTACAAGGCGGCCCAGGCCTATTACACCGCGCTGGCCGCCCGCTATCAGGATGTGCCCACCGTGGCCGAGGTGGCCACCCGCCGCATCGATTACCTGAAGGACCTTGCGGCCAAGGCGGCCGCCATCCCCAAGGCAGCCCCCAAGAAGCATGCGAAAAAAGCGGCCCACGCGCCTTTGGCGCGCAAGAGGAGAAAATGAGCTGCCCGCGCTGCGGGGCCAAGAACCCTGCCCGGGCTCAGTTCTGCTCGCAGTGCGGCTCGGGCCTTGAGCGCCGACAGGATGCGGCCGCGCTGCGCAGCCTCCTGGACAAGGGCGACATCGCCCAGCTCATCGAGCGCGCCGGCGCCTGGGCGCGCCAGCAGCCGGGCGACGCCCTGGCCCTGCGCTGGTTCGGGCATGCCTGCTTCTTTGGCGGCCGGCACGAGGATGCCCTGGAGCACTACCGGGCCGCCTGCCGCAAGGACCCCTCAGACTTTGAATCGACCCTCCAGGCCGGCACCCTATGCCTGGCCCTGGGCCGGCCCTTGGAAGCCGAGCCGCTGCTGGAGAAGGCCACCACCCTGAAGCCCCAGCCGCAGGCCAGCCCCCTGGCCGGGGTCTATGGCCAGGAAGCCCGCGGCTGGGTGGCCGCAGCCTGGCTCAACCTGGGGCTGGCCCGCCGCGAATCTGGGGATTTGGAGGCCGCGGCAGCCTGCCTGGAGAAGGCTGGCCAGGAGGACAGCAGCAGCGCCCTGGCCTTCAGCGTGCTGGGCGAGATGCGGCTTCGGCGCGGAGACTTTGGCAAGGCCATCGCCGCCTATGAGAGGGCGCTGGAGATAGCCGGCGAGGGCCCCAACGCCCTGGCCCTGCACAATGACCTGGGCGTGGCCTGCTTCCGCAACAGTCAGCTCGACAAGGCCCTCGAGCACTTCAAATGGGTCATCCAGCGCGACCCGCGCAATGCCAATGCCATCCACAACCTGGGGCTGCTCTACCTTCGCCAGGGCGACCCGGCCAGCCTGGCGCAGGACCTGCAGGGGGTGCTCAAGGCCGATGACGCGGCCGGGGTGCTGGTGGGCCTGACCCGCTCGCTGGTGGACGCCGCCCGCCAAGAGGCCCGCAGCCATGACCCGGCCGGCTTGGTGGGCGTCAGCGCCCCCATGCGTCAGGTCTTCGACCTGATCGAGCGCGCTGCCGCCAGCACCGCCACGGTGCTGGTGCTGGGCGAGAACGGCACCGGCAAGGAGATGGTGGCCCGCGCCATCCATGAGGCCAGCGACCGCCGCAGCAAGCCCTTCATCGCCGTGCATTGCGCAGCCCTGCCCGAGTCCCTGCTTGAGAGCGAGCTCTTCGGCTATGAGAAGGGCGCCTTCACCGGCGCCTGGCGCTCAAAGCCCGGCCGCTTCGAGCTGGCCGAGGGCGGCACCCTGTTCTTGGATGAGATAGGCGACCTTGACCCGGGCCTGCAGGTGAAGCTGCTGCGCGTCATCCAAGAGCGCAGCTATGAGCGCCTGGGCGGCACCAAGACCTACAAGGCCGATGTGCGGCTGATCGCCGCCACTCATGACGACCTGCGCCGCAAGGTGGCGGATGGCCGCTTCCGCGAGGACCTCTTCTACCGCCTCTATGTCATCCCGGTGCTGCTGCCGCCCCTGCGCCAGCGGGCCGAGGACATCCCCGAGCTGGCGCGATTCTTCCTGCTGCGCACCTCGCGGCGCACGGGCAAGAGCTTCGCCCGCCTGCATCCTGAGGCCGTTGAGCGCCTCAAGGCGCACCCCTGGCCCGGCAACGTGCGCGAGCTGGAGAACATCATCGAGCGCGCGGTGGCGCTGTACGACGACACCGTGCTGCTGCCCGAGTACCTGGGCTTGGAGGTCTCCTCCATCCAAGGAGCCCATGAGGCCGCCCTGCGCGAAGCCAAGCCCGGCGGCCGCGATGAGGCCGAGAAGGAGGTCATCCTGCGGGCCTTGGAGCAGAGCAAGCGCCACATCTCAAAAGCGGCCCAGATCCTGGGCATCAGCCGCCGCACGCTCTACCGCAAGATGGGACGACTGGGGATCCCGGGTGCCAGGAAGATGTGACAATGTTGGCACAATATGGCGCATTTAATGACACAAATGACACAATTTTTGGCGGATCGCCTGATGGATTCTAAGAAAAGCGTTTAGATTAAACTGTTTATATTTTGTCTTGGTTTGGCATTCTGTTTGCATGACAGTATAGTGGAGGCTGTCATGCACACTTTCGAATGCATCGTCCAATTCGGGCACATGGGTTCGGGCAAAAGCCTTGAAAAGGCCATGTTCGTGCGCGCCCGCGACATCTTCCAGGCCATGCACCTGGCCAAGAGCCTGCCCGGGGTCAAGAAGGGCGGCTTGCAGCATTCAGGCGCCAGCGTCTTGCGCGTCAGCATGGTGCACCAGTAAGACCGGGCAGGGAGCTGCCACAAGGAGCCGAAAGGCTCCTTTTTTTGTGCCTTTTTTCTGGCCTTGGCCCGGCTTGCGCCCATGGGGGGCATCTGTTAGCATTAATCATCTGAAACCCTCCTTTCTGGCAGGCACTTGATCCTTGGGCTGGGCATAGACCTTGAATCTGTGGCGCGCATCCGCAAGGCAGCAGCGCGCGGGGGCCAGCGCTTCTTGGGCCGCGTGTACACGGCCGAGGAGCTGGCCTATTGCCAGCGCCAAAGGAACCCTTGGCCCAGCCTGACCGCTCGCTGGGCGGCCAAAGAGGCCTGCTACAAGGCTATGAGCGCTTCTTGGAAGGGCGGCTGGCAGGCCAGTGACATAGAGGTGCTGCGCGATGAAGAGGGCCGGGTGAGCCTGGCCTTGAAGGGCAAGATGAAGCTGGCCAAGGGGACCAGGCTCTCTTTGAGCATCACGCACACGAAGGACCAGGCCGCGGCTGTGGCCATCTGGGAGAGGATCTGATGCGGCTCTTGAGCGTTGAGCAAGCTCGTGATCTGGACCGCTGGGCCATCGAGGACCTGGGCATAGCGCAGGCGGCGCTGATGGAGAATGCGGGCCAGCAGGTGGCGCTGGCAATGGAGAAGGCCTTTGGCCCGCTCTCCGGCAAGGCCGTGGCCGTGGCCTTTGGCAAGGGCAGCAATGGCGGGGATGGGCTGGTGGCGGCTCGGCATCTCTCCAACAGCGGGGCCAAGGTGCTGCTGCTCGCATCGCATTCCGAGGCCGAGCTCTCCCCTGCCTGCGCGGCGCAGTTCGCGACCTGCCGCAAGATGGGGCTGCAGCTGGCCGGGGACGCAGCTGCCTGCCTGGCTCAGGCAGACTTGGTGGTGGATGCCCTGCTTGGCACCGGCAGCCAGGGCGCGCCCAGCGGCGCGACGGCCCAGCTCATCCAGGCCATCAACGCGGCCGGCCATCCGGTGGCGGCCGTGGACCTGCCCAGCGGCCTGGACGCGGACACGGGCCGGCCCGCCGGCGCCTGCGTGCAGGCCAGCCTCACCGTCACCTTCGCCAGCGTCAAGCGCGGCCAGGCCCTGCTGCCTGGCGCAGCGCTCTGCGGCAGCCTGGTGGCGGCTGACATCGGCATCCCGCCCCGCCTGGCCAGCGGGCCGGCCTGGGACCTGCTGGAAGGCAGGGAACTCGCGGCCCTGGTGCCGCGTCGGGATGTGCAGGCGCACAAGCGCGATGTGGGCACGCTCCTGGTCATTGCTGGCAGCCTGGATTACCCTGGCGCAGCCTTCTTGGCCAGCCTGGCCGGGCTCAAGTCCGGGGCGGGCATGGTGCATTGCGCCGTGCCCGCTCTGCCAGCCGAGCTCATCCGCCAAAGCCTGCCCGAGGCCCTGGTGCACGCCCTCGGCGACACGCATCTCAGCATGGCTGAGCTGCCTGCGCTGCTGGCCCTGGCGGGCCAGTGCCAGGCTGCGGTGGTGGGGCCGGGCTTTGGCCGCGACAGCGAGGCGCTGGACCTGGCCCGCGCCCTGTGGCGCGAGCTGCCCATCCCCGCGGTCTTTGACGCGGACGCCCTCTTTGCCCTGGCCGGCCTGCCGCCCCTGCCGAGCCGGGGGCCGCGCGCGATCACGCCCCACAGCGGCGAGATGCGCCGCCTCATGGAGCCTGGGGCTGACCCAGAGGCTGACCGGCCGGCCGCAGCGCTCGGCCAAGCCAAGGCGCGGGGCTGCGTGGTGGTGCTCAAGGGCCCTCGCAGCCTGGTGGCCGGGCCCGAGGGCAGCCTGTCCATCAACCCCTTGGGCGGGCCTGAGCTGGCCACGGCCGGCACTGGGGATGTGCTGGCAGGCCTGATGGGATCCCTTATGGCGCAGGGACTTTCCCCGCTGGACGCGGGGCGGCTGGCGGTTTATACTCATGGTCTGGCAGGGGAAACCCAGGCCGGGGCCGCGGGCTTGTTGCTGGCTTCGGAGCTGTGTTCCGCATTGCCGCGGGCCATGAAACAGGTGGCCGTTGGTTGAGACCTTCTTCTTTGGGAGTGCGCATGGAGTTCACCTTCCTCATCACCCTGGGCGTGGTGCTCTTGCTATTCATCTGGGGCTGGATCGGCGTGGTGATGATCCATCACCTGAACCTCGAGCGCCGCATCGAGAAGCTCATCAACATCACCAACCCCCTGCCTGAGGAGGAGAAGGAGCTCACCAGCCTCCGCGAGCAGCGCATGGTCGAGTCGGGCAAGGTGGCCAGCGCCAAGTGGACCCTGTTCCTCTTCATGGCTGTCATCGTGGCCACCATCGTCATGCTGGTCAAGTATGACAGCCTGCGCGCCCTGCTGGGCCTGGACACCGCCCTGGAGGCCATCTGGATCGGCGTGATCATCCTGGGCTTCTTCTGCATGCCCACCTTCTTGGGGCTCATCCTGGCCAGCTCCCGCGCTGACAAGGACCTCTCCAAGCTCTCCAGCAAGGATGCGGCGTGAGGCTCAAGCTCTGGCTGGCCCTGGGCCTAGGCCTGGGCCTGCTCTTCGGCTGCAGCAAGGCTCAGGTGCAGGCCGAGCGGCGGCTCATCATCGATGTGCAGCCTGCTGAGCTGGCGCCGGGCATGCTGGTGCGCGTGAGCGCCAAGCCCCTGCCCTATGCGGTGCTGGCCTCGGTCTCAGGCACCGTTGCAGTGCCGGGCGCCTGGGTGATGCCCTTCCATTGGGATGCCCAGCAGAAGGCCTGGGCCTTCCGCACCGTCATCCCCAGCCTGGCTTCCATCCCGGCCGGCCAGTACGTGGTCAAGGCCTGGGGCCAGACCCTGGATGGCCGGCGCTATGAGGGAAGCGCCACAGTCCGCTTCCGTTGATCAACCCATCTTCAGGCAAGAGGTCCCCCTTGGCTCCAAAGGACACCCCCGTCAACCCTGACGCCGAGCAGGCCATCCTGCGCCGCCAGGTGCTCATCCTCGTCATCATCGTGGCTGTCGCTGGCCTGGGCTGGGGCATCTTCAGCCTCGGCCAGGATCGCGGCTGGGGCAACCCGGACCGCGCGGTGCGCACCAAGCTTGACCAGGCCCAGCAGGCCTTTGTGGAGCGCCGCTTGGACAGGGCGGTGAGCCTCTACAAGACCATCCTCGAGCGCTATCCCAACCACGAGCTGGCCACCCAGGCCCTCACCAGCCTGGCCACCGCCTATGAGGAGGCTGGCCGCCTTGATGAGGCCATCTCGGCCTATCGGCAGCTGTTGGCACGCCTGGGCGGGGAGAGCAGCAAGGCAGACCTGAGGGCCTTCACCAGCCTGCAGGTGGCCAAGCTGCAGGAGGAGGAGCGCCAGTTCGCGCAGGCGCTCTCAGGCTACCAGTCGGTGAGCCGCGACTTCCCGAGAACGGACTGGGCTGGCGAGGCCCTGCAGGGGCAGGGCAAGGTCTATCAGGACCAGGGCCAGTACCAGCAGGCCATCAGCGCCTACGGCGAGGTCATCAAGGCCCTGCCCAAGGGCTTCTTGGCAGCCGAGGCTCAGGGCAGCATCGGCGAGTGCTATGAATCCATGAGCCAGACCGCCAAGGCCATGCAAGCCTATCAGAAGGTGATCGACGACTACCCCCAGGCCGTGTGGGACCAGGCGCAGGCGCGCCTCGATGCCCTGCGCGCCGCCGCGCCGATCAAAGCCAAGCACAGCAAGAAGCAGCGCCAGGCGCCATGAGCCTGAGGGCCCTGGGCGAGTTCGGCTTCATCCGCGCCATGCGCGCGCGGCACCCTGAAGCCGCCGCCGGCAGCCCGCTGCGCCTGGGCGTGGGCGATGACGCCTGCGTGCTCAGGCCCAGCCCGGGTTGCGAGATGCTGGCCACCTGCGACCTGCTGGTTGAGGGCGTGCATTTCGACCTGGCCACCACCGGCCCATGGCAGCTGGGCGCCAAAGCCCTGGCTGCCAGCCTCTCCGACATCGCCGCCATGGGCGGCCTGCCCCGCGCCTACCTTGTCTCGCTCAGCATCCCAAAACGAAATGGCCTTGATGAGGGCTTCTTTGCCGCGCTCTACGATGGCTTGGCGGCCTGGGGGCAGTCCTTCGGCGCTGAGCTGGCCGGGGGCGACACCACCCGCTCGCCAGGGCCCCTGGTGATCGACATCTGCTGCCTGGGCGAGGCTGAGGCTGGCCGGGCCCTGACCCGCAGCGGCGCCAAGCTGGGCGACAAGGTCTATGTGACCGGTAGCCTGGGCGGCAGCGCCGCGGGCCTGGCCTGCCTGAAGGCCCCCCGCGCCAAGGTTGACCCAGACGCCCGCGCCCTCTGCGAGAAGCGCCACCTGCTGCCCCAGCCCCGCTTTCTGGCCGGGCGCTGGCTATTGGACCGCAGGGCCGCCAGCTCATGCATCGACATCAGCGATGGCCTGGCCAGCGAGGCTAGCCACATCTGCGCTGCCAGCAAGGCGGGCATGCGCCTGCAGGCCCAAGCCATCCCCCTGCACCCGGGCGCCAGCGCAGCTGCCGGGCCGCTGCGCCGCAAGGCCCTTGATTGGGCGCTCTATGGCGGCGAGGACTACGAGCTGCTCTTCACCGCGCCGCCTGCCAAGGCAGCGCTGGTCGAGGCAGAGATGCCGCGCTTGACAGGGACCCCGGTGGCCTGCATCGGCGAGGTGCTGGCGCCCCGCGCAGGCTTGAGCCTGCGCCAGGGCCGCCAGAGCCAGCGCCTGGCCGCCAGCGGCTACAACCATTTCAGGGCCTGAGATGCCAGGGCCCGAGCGCCACCAGAGCGCCTCGCCAGAGGCCACCCGCGCCCTGGCCCGAGGCCTTGCCGAGCGGCTCGAGGCTGGCAGCGTGCTGCTGCTCTTTGGCGAGCTGGGGAGCGGCAAGACCTGCTTCTGCCAGGGCCTGGCCCAGGGCCTGGGCCTGGACCAGGCCGTGGTCACCTCGCCCACCTTCACCCTGCTGCATGAGCACCAGGGAGGCCGCCTGCCCTTCTACCACGCCGACCTCTACCGCCTGGGCTCCCCGGCTGCCTGCGAGGGCCTTGGCTTGGAGGAGGCCTTTGAGGCAGGGGTCTGCGCCGTGGAATGGCCCGAGCGCCTGGGGCCTCTGGCCCCGCCCAAGGCCTGGAAGGTGGTCTTCACCGCCACCGGGCCAAAGGAGCGGCTCATCGAGGTGCAAAGGCCTTGAGATTCGCCGCCATCAACACCAGCACGGACCTGCTCTGCCTGGCCCTCTTTGAGGGGCCCAAGCTGCTCCGCGAAGCCAGCCTCAGCCTCCCCATGCGCCAGAGCGAGGGGCTGCTGCCGAGCTTGGATGCCCTGCTCAAGGCCCAGGGCTGGGGGCCGGATTCGCTCGAGGCGCTGGCCCTCTCGCTGGGCCCGGGCAGCTTCACGGGATTGCGCGGCAGCCTGGCCATGGCCAAGGGCGCGGCCCAGGCGCGCGGCATCAAGGTGGCGGGCGTGGGCGAGCTCTTGGCCCGCGCCGAGCGCCTGGGCGAGCCTGAGCTGCCGGTGGCGGTGTGGCTGGATGCGCGACACGGCCAGGTCTATCGCGGGCTGTACCAGCGCAAGGATGGCGGGTGGGATGCGCTGAAGCCCCCAGCCATGCTGGCCCTGGAGGACGCGGCCAGGGAGCTTTCGGCCCCGCATGTGATCACCGGCGACGCCCTCGAGCGCCTGGCGCCTCAGGTGGCGCAAAGCGGCGTGCTGAGCTTCTGCTGTGCTGCCGAGCCGCCCCTTCGCGGCGCGGATGCCGCGGGCCTGGGCCGCCTGGCCTGGGCCAGATTCGCGCAAGGTTCCTTTGACGACCCATTGATGCTGGAACCCCTGTACCTGCGGCGCAGCGAGGCCGAGGTCAAGTGGGACCAGCTGCACCCCCCTGCAAGGAGCGCATGATGGCCAAGAAGCTCTTCATCCTGGTGCTGATCGTGGCCTTGTCCGCCCTGGCCGCCTCCTGGGCTGGCAGCTGGGCTCTCAAGGGACTGGCGCAGGACGAGGCTTCGGCGCTGGCAGAGGCCGCCTTCACCCAGCCTGCCCAGCAGCTGGACCAGGCCGCGCTGGATCGACTGCCCGCTGCGCTGGCCCGCCACCTCGAGTCCAGCGGCATGGCTGGCCGGGTGCTCCCGCGCTTCGCCAGCTTCACCGAGACCGGGCGGGCGCACTTGGGGCTCCCTGGGCCGGACCCCATGCGCTATGAGGCCAGCATCTGGCTCTCGCTCGCTGAGCCGGGGGCGGTCTGGGATGTCCAGGCGGGCTTCCCGCTCTGCCCCCTCTATGGCCTGCGCGAGCGCCTGGCCTTCGGCCAGGGAGAGTCGCTGTGCAAGGCCTTCAACCTCTTTGACCGGCCCTTGGTGCAGGGGCCGGCGCTGACCCAGGCCCTGCTCTATCGCTGGCTGCGCGCCGTGGCTGTGGTGCCCGGCGGCCTGGCTGCTGCCCCCCTCAAGTGGCGCAGCCTGGGCCCGCATGCTGCCGAGGCCACTGCCAGCATCAAGGGCCTGAAGGCCACGGCCATCTTCCGCCTGGGCCCTGACGGGCTCTTTGAGAGCCTGGGCTGGGGCGGGCCCGATGCCGCCATCCTGCTCAAGGGCTACCGGCAGGTGGGCGGCATCAAGTCGCCCGCGCGCCTGGTCTGCGATGGCGTGGAGAGCTCGGTGCAGGGCCTTGAGCTCGACCGGCCCTGAGCCCCGCTTGCAGTACCGGCCCCTGGCCGCCGCAGACCTGGACGCCATCGCCCAGCTGGAGGCTGCCACCAACCACCTGCCCTGGAGCCGCGCGCTCTTCGCTGCAGAGCTGGAGAACCCGGAGACCTGCCATTGGCTGCTGGGATGGCGCCAGGGCCAGCTGCTCAGCTATGGGGGCTTTTGGAGGGCCGTGGATGAGGCCCACATCACCAATGTGGCCGTGCATCCCGGGCACCAGCGCCAGGGCCTGGGCAGGGAATTGATGCAGAAGCTGCTCGAGCATGCGGCGCTCAAGGGCTGCCTGCGGGCCACCCTGGAGGTGCGGCGCGGCAATGCGCCGGCCATCGCCCTCTATGAGGGCCTGGGCTTCAGGCCCGTGGCCATGCGGCCGCGCTATTACCTGGACACCCAGGAGGACGCGCTGCTGATGTGGAAGGAGAGCCTGGCATAGGGGAAAGAAAAAAGGCGGCCCAGGGGCCGCCTTTTTTGATCGGGGCCGGGATGGCCTCAGCCGAACTTCTGCTTGTAGCCCTCAGTGGCGGAGGCCGCCATCACCTCGGCCACCAGCAGGGCATGATGGTCGCCCTGGGGGTAGAAGATGCCCAGGCCCAAGGACTGCAGCTGCTCAGGGTCCAGGGGCTGGCGGATGAGGATGCGGCATTCCAGGGACAGGATGGACTCAGCCACCACCGGCGAGGAGGACTTGAGCCCGCATTCCGGGGTGATGCCAGCCAGGTCCCACTTGTCGCCCGCGCTGCCGCTGGCCTGGCCGCAGATGTTCACCGCGGTGATGAGGTGGTCGGGCAGCCAGTTGAGGGTGAAGTCAGGGTTGGCCATCAAGAGGCCATGGGTGTGGCGGGACGGCCGCACCAGGATGCTGGCCACCGGCCGCTCCCACACGGTGCCGAACATGCCCCAGGACACGGTCATGGGGTTGCTCTTGCTGCGCTCAGCGCTGCTGCCGCAAGCCAGGATGATGCCCTCGGGGCCGAGGGCGGTGAAGGGCTGGAGCTTGAGGTCGTTCAAAGCGATGTTCAGACGGGGCATGGGCTCCTCTTAAGAGGGGGTCTTGCCCATGAAAATACCTGAAACGGGGCCAAAGCACAAGCCCTTGAAGGGGGTGCGGGGCCTTGACAAGCCCGCCAGGGCCATCGGATAAAGGTTGAGAGGAGGCGCAGACCATGCGCGATGAATCGCGGATCTTGGCCCAGTACCTGCGGCAAAAGGGCCTCAAGCAGACCAGCCAGCGCGAGACCGTGCTGCGCCTGTTCTTGGAGGCGCCCAAGCACATCACCGTGGATGAGCTGACCGCGCGCGTGCGCCAGGTGGACCGCAAGGTGGGCACCAGCACGGTCTACCGCTGCCTCAAGCTCTTCACCGAATGCGGCCTGGCCCTGGAGAGCAAGTTCCAGCATGGCCGGGCCTGTTTTGAGCATGGCTACAAGGCCACGCCGCACCACCATCTCATCTGCACCCGCTGCGGGCGCATCGATGAGTTCGAGAACCCGCTCATCGAGGCGGTGGCCGACAAGATCTGCCGCGAGGGCGATTTCAAGAGCGAGGAGGCCCGGCTCGAGATCTACGGGCTGTGCGCGGCTTGCCAGGGGCCCAAGGCCTCGCGGGCCGAGGAATGAGGGAGGGGGGCGCCATGGACAAGGTCAAGGTGATCAAGAAGCTCAACCAGGCCCTGGAGCATGAGATGAGCTCGGTGGCTCGCTACCTGCACCAGAGCTTCATCGTCTTCGGCCCGCATCGCAAGATGATCATCGAGCTGCTGCGCGAGCAGGCTCAAGATTCGATGACCCATGCCACCCGGCTCGGGGAGAAGATCGTCTCGCTGGGCGGCGACCCGGTGGTCAAGATCCTCGAGATCTATGAGCCCAAGGGCCACAGCATCGCTGAGATGCTGGCGGCAGACCTGAAGAGCGAGCGCGAGGCCATGGAAGGCTACGCCAAGATGCTGCCCCTGGTGGCCCAGGATGCGGCCCTCTCCAGCATGCTGACCCGCATGGTTGAGGAGGAGACCCAGCACCTGGAAGAGATAGAGAAGATGCTGCGCGGCCTTTGAGGCCTGGAGGTTCTGTGTTCAAGCGCATCCATGAGGACATCGCGGCCGTGATGAGGGACGACCCGGCCGCCCGCAGCCGCCTGCAGGTCTTCCTGCTCTACAGCGGCCTGCACGCCATCTGGGCCCACCGCCTGGCGCACGCCTGCCATGCCCGCGGCTGGACCTTCATCGCCCGCTCCATCTCGCAGATGGCCCGCTTCGCCACGGGCGTGGAGATCCATCCGGCGGCCCGCATCGGCCGGCGCTTCTTCATCGACCATGGCATGGGCGTCATCATCGGCGAGACCGCCGAGGTGGGGGACGACTGCCTGGTCTACCAGGGCGTGACCCTGGGCGGCACGGGCAAGGAGACGGGCAAGCGGCACCCGACGCTGGGGGACCGGGTGGTGGTGGGCTCGGGGGCCAAGATCCTGGGCAACATCCGCATCGGCGACGATACGCGGGTGGGCGCCAATGCCGTGGTGCTGCGCGATGTGCCAGAGCACTGCACGGTGGTGGGCATACCCGGCCGCGTGGTGCGCTGGCACGGCCCCATGGACGACCTGCTGGCCCATCAGAACATGCCGGACCCAGTGATGGAGGCCATCGCCGTGCTGGGGGCCCGCGTGGCTCACCTGGAGCGGCAGCTCAAGGTGCAGACCGGCAGCCTGCCGGCCTGCGAGGACCCCAGCCTGGGAGGCGAGGAGCCCCAGTCGCCGGGCGGCCCGCCCGAGCCCCTGGCATGAGCGCTGCGCCCCTGCAGCCAGCACCTGGCGCCCAGCGCGCCTTGGCCGCGGCCTTGGCCGCGGCCCTTCTTTTGCTCGCGCTCTTCGCCTGGCGCACGCTCTCAGACTGGGACCTGGGCGACCATCTCGCCTGCGGCAGGCTCATCCTGGCCCAGGGGCCTCGCTGGCAGGGCTATCCCCTGGTCTTCACCTATGCCAGCCATGCCTTCACCAACCTGGCTTGGCTGTGGCAGGCCCCCCTCTTTGCCCTGGCCCGGGCCGGGGGCTATGGCGCGCTCTCGGCCCTCAACCTGGGGCTCAGCCTGGCCTTGGGCCTGGCCCTGGCCCTGCGGCTGAGGGTGGCGCGCATCGAGGGCGCCCTGCCGGCCGCATTGCTGGCCCTGGCCGCCGTGGCCGCCGAGTCCCGCATGCAGCTGCGGCCTGAGCAGGCTTCGTGGATCTTCTTGGCCCTGCAGCTGCTCTGCCTTGAGCAGGCCCGCGCCGGCCGCAAGGCCTGGCTGTGGGCAGTGCCGGCCCTGCACCTGCTGTGGGCCAACATCCACGGCAACCTGGCCATGCTGGGCCTGCTCAGCCAGGCCGCCTTTCTGCTGGGGGCCTGGCTGCGTGAGCGCCGCTTCCCCCGGGAGCTGGGGCTCTGCCTGGGCTTGAGCCTGCTGGCCGGCTGTGCCACGCCCTTTGGCCTGGACGGCTTTGTGCATCCCCTGCGCCTGGCAGGGCGCCTGCAGGAGGGCGATGCCTTCAAGGCCGTGGTGGGCGAGTTCACGTCCCCCTGGGCCAGCCTTCCGCGGCCCTACCCTTGGGCCTCGGTGTGGGCCTATCGGCTGGCCGCGCCCCTGCTATTGGCCCTGCAGGCGCTGGCCTGGCGCTGGCTCATGCTCGAGGACCTGCTGATCAGCGCGGGCTTCTTCTTGGTGACCCTCTCGGGCGTGCGCAACACCCCGCTCTTCTTCATCGCGGCATTGCCCGCCGCAGGCCGGGCCATCCAGGCCCTGGCCTGGCGCCCGCTGCTCTGCTCAAGCGCCGCAGCTTGGTGCCTCACAGGGCTGCTGCTGCTCGCTGGCTCCCGGGTGGCCACCAGCGCCTGGTACGCCTCTGAAGAGCGCCAGGTGCGCTTCGGCTCTGGCATCTTGCCTGGCGAGCGCATCCCCCTGGCAGCAGCGGGCTACATCAAGGCCTGGGCCCCGCAGGCCCGCTTCTTCAACAGCGCGGAATACGGGGGCTGGCTCTGCTATGCCACCGGGCATGCCGTCTTCCAAGATGGCCAGACCGAGGTGATGGAGCAGGAGGCCTACCGGAGCCTCATCGAGCCGAGCCTGGCGCCAGGCGGGCTGAGCCAGCTGCTGGATGCCCAGGGCTTGGACCTGCTGGTCTATCATCGGCCCAATTACGCGACCTACACCCGCCAGATGCTGGCCCTGCCGGGCTGGCACCTGGCTTACTATGACGACTGGGCCGCGGTCTGGATGCGCGACGGGGCCTTTGCCCAGGCACCGAGGGTGGACTGGGCTTCTGAGGCCAGGCTGGGGCCAGCCCTGCCCAGCTCTGTTGCCGCGCAGCTGGCAGCCGGCCCGCCTTCCGCGCTTGCGCGCTTCATGCGCGGCTTCTGGCAGAGCGCTCCCTTCGCCTCTGGCGAAGCCAACCGGGCAGCCTTTGCCTGGCAGTGCGGGGCTCCCGGCTTGGCCGAAGCCTTGCTGTGGGACGCGCTGGCCAAGGACCCTGGCTCGGCCCAAGCCTGGCACAACCTGGGCATCCTGCTCTCGAGCCAGGGGCGCTATGAGCAGGCCCTGTCGGCTTGGAGGAATTGCCTGGCCTGCGACCCTGATGACGCGGCGGCGCGCGAAGCCTGCCGCCAGCTGGGAGGAGCCTGATGGACATCAAGAGCGCGCGCCAGCGGGCCAAGGCCCTGCGGGCCGAGATCCTGGAGCATGACCAGCATTACTACCAGCAGGCCCTGCCCCTGATCAGCGACCAAGATTATGACCGGCTGATGGCCGAGCTCAAGGCGCTGGAGGCGGAGCATCCCTCGCTGGCTGCTGCAGACTCGCCCACCCAGCGCGTGGGCGAGCGGGCAAGCGCGGGCTTTGCGGCCTTCCGCCACCGCGTGCCCATGCTGAGCCTGGACAACACCTACAGCCTGGAGGACTTGGAGGCCTTTGACCAGCGCGTGCGCAAGACCCTCAAGCGCGATGAGGTGGGCTATTGTGTGGAGCTGAAGATCGATGGCCTGGCCGTGGCCCTGCACTATGAGCAGGGCGCCCTGGCGCGCGGGGTCACCCGCGGCGATGGCGAGTCCGGGGATGACATCACCGCCAACCTGCGCACCCTGCGCGGCGTGCCCGCCAGGCTCAAGGGCCGCGCCCCGGCTTTGCTCGAGGTGCGCGGCGAGGTCTACCTGCCGCGCCAGGCATTGAGCCTGCTCAACGCGCGCCGCGCCGAGCAGGGACAGCCCCTGTTCGCCAACTGCCGCAACGCGGCTGCCGGCTCGCTCAAGCTGCTGGACCCGGCTGAGGTGGCGCGCCGGCCCCTGGCCCTGTTCTGCTATGGCCTCGGCGCCGCCGAGGGCGCAGCCTTCAAGAGCCAGGAGGGCTTCCTTGACCGGCTCAAGGCCTGGGGCCTGCCGGTCAACCCCCATCGCCAGGCCTGCCGCGGCATACGCCAGGTCTTTGAGCTGGTGCAGAGATGGAACAGCCTGAGGCCCAACCTGGGCTATGACACCGATGGCCTGGTGGTCAAGGTGGATTCGCTGGAGGAGCAGCAGATACTGGGCGCCACGGGCAAGAGCCCGCGCTGGGCCATCGCCTACAAGTTCTCGGCCGGGCAGGCCGAGACCACCCTGCTCGGCATCGAGGCCAGCGTGGGCCGCAGCGGGGTGGTCACCCCGGTGGCCCTGCTCGAGCCGGTGAGCCTGGGCGGCAGCGTCATCAGCCGAGCCTCGCTCTACAACGCCGACCAGCTGCAGGCCCTGGATGCCCGCGCGGGCGACCGGGTGCTGGTGGAGAAGGGCGGGGAGGTCATCCCCAAGGTGGCCGCGGTGCTCAAGGACAAGCGGCCGGCGGGGAGCAAGCCCTGGGCCTTCCCTAGCCATTGCCCGGCCTGCGGAGAGGCCCTGCTTCGCCTGGAGGGCATGGTGGCCTTCCGCTGCCCCAATCCTGGCTGCCCAGCCCAGGTCTGCGGCCGCCTGGAGCATTTCGCCAGCCGCGATGCCATGGACATCGAGGGCCTTGGCCAGGCCTTGGTGGAGCAGCTGGTGGCCAAGGGCCTGGTGCGCGCGCCATCAGACCTCTATCGCCTGGATGCCGCTGCCCTGACTGGGCTGGAGCGCATGGGGGAGAGGTCGGCTGAGAACCTGCTCGCCGGCCTTGAGGCCAGCAAGCGGCGCGGCCTGGGCAGGCTGCTGCACGGCCTGGGCATCCCCCAGGTTGGCGAGCGGGCTGCGGACAGCCTGGCCCAGGCCTTTGGCAGCTTGCAGGCCCTGAAGGCCGCAGGCGAGGCGCAGCTCCTCAAGGTGCCAGATTTCGGGCCCGCCACGGCTGCGGCCGTGCTGGCCTTCTTTGGGCGCCGCGAAGTGGCCAAAGAGCTCAAGGCCCTGGAGGCGGCGGGCCTCAACACGATCCTGCTGGATGAGGAGCGGCCTTCGGGCAGCGCCTTGGAGGGCAAGACCTTCGTCTTCACCGGTGAGCTCAAGGGCTTCACCCGCGAGCAGGCTGAGGCTGAGGTGCGCAAGCGCGGGGGCAAGGCCAGCGCTAGCGTGTCTGCCAAGACCAGCTTCGTGGTGGCAGGCCCTGAGGCTGGATCCAAGCTGAAGAAGGCCCAGAGCCTGGGCGTGCCGGTGCTGGATGAGGCTGCTTTCTCGGCCCTGCTGAAAGCCTAGGCGGTCGGACATGCATTGGTACAAACTGTGCCTTGCTGCCGAGCGTGCCTGCGCCTAGACTCAAGCCAGCCCTCCTTCAGGTTGCCCATGCCCGCTCATAAAACCTTGTTCGCAGTTTTGGCCCTGCTGGCTTTCGGGCCCCTGGGCGCTCAGACCCTGCTGGTGCAGGGGAAGGTGCAAGCCCTGGGCAGCCCGGATGCCATCGCCGGTGCCACGGTGGAGGACCTGGGGAGCCATCGCTTGACGCAGACAGCCCAGGACGGCAGCTTCAGCCTGCTGGTGGACAGCGCGCCCGACACCCCGGCGGTGCGCGCCTATGCCGATGGCTTCGCCCCGCTCACGCGGCGATGGCCCAAGGGCTTGCCCGCATTGCTCAAGCTGGGGCTCAAGCCCAATGTGGTCAATGGTGGGGAGATGACCATCACGGGCCAGCGCGACCATGCCGAGCCCAGCCATCAGGCTATCAAGGCCAAGGAGCTGGCCAAGGTGGCGGGCGCCAACAATGATCCCTTGAAGGCCTTGGAGACCTTGCCCGGAGTGATCCTGGTGAGTGACTTTTCCGACCAACTGGCAGTGCGCGGCCACGGCCCGCAGGACAACGTCTATCTGCTGGATCACTGCCCTTGGCCGGTGCCCTTTCATATGGGTGGCTTCGAGAGCACTATCAGCGCTGACTTGATGGATCAGATCGACTTCTACCCATCCTCCTTTCCGGCTCGTTTCGGTGATGGTGCTGATGGCGCGGTGATCGATGTCTCGACCCGGCCGGGCAAGGACGACCGCATCCACGGCAAGCTGGATATCAACTTCTTGGGCGCCAGCGGTCTGGCTGAGGGACCCACGGGCTTCATGAACGGCAGCTGGGCGGTGCAGGGCCGGCGCAGCTATTTCGACTTGGCAGAGAAGCTGGCAGATTTCGGCGGGGTCAACATCGCCTACTGGGATCTGGGGGCCATCTTGGTGCTGCATCCTGCCGCGGGCCACACCCTCAAGGCTCTGCTGCTGACCAGCGTGGATCAGCTCGAGGCGACCATCAAGGCGGACAAGGCCAATGACCCCCGCTTTGCCGGGGCCTTCAATTACCTGAACGGCTTCGGCACCGGCGGCATCACCTGGGACTGGGATCTGGCGCCCGAGACCCGCTCAGAGCTCTCGCTGTATGCCACGGAGCTGGAAACCAGCTTCAAGCTGGGCACGGCCATTGACAGCGCCCAGCAGCCCGCCACCGAGGGCCTGCGCGAGGACTTCCGCTGGCATGCGGGTCGCCTGGCGGGGATGGACCACAGCTTGGACTTGGGCGCCGAAGGCCTGCTGCGCCAGGAGACCGACACTTTCAGCGTGCCAAAGAACCTGATCGACAAGAGCGCGGCCTATGGCGTGACCCTCACCGAGGACACCACGGCGGATGACGGCGCGTGCGCGGCCTGGCTGGAGGACCGCCTGCGCGTGGCTCCCAGCTTCCTGTTGCTGGCCTCTGCGCGCGCCGAGAAGTTCAGCAATGTGCGGGCCACGGTGCTGATGCCCCGCTTGGGCGCGGAATGGGACCTGGGCGAGGCCACCACCCTGAAGGCGGCCTGGGGCGTCTATGCCCATCAGCCCAATGTGATGCAGAGCGACCCGGTGCTGGGCAATCCCGATCTGAGCCCGGCCATCACCCAGGACAGCACCTTGGGGCTTGAGCGCCGCCTGGGGCCGGGCCTGACCGGCCGCGTGGAGGCCTACTACAAGGCGCTGGGCCAGGTGATCGAGTCCGACACCACCACCGGCCAGGTGAGCAATGATGGCGAGGGCGAGGCCTATGGCCTTGAGCTCTTCCTGCGCCAGCAGATGACGGGCAAGCTCTCTGGCTGGGTCAATTACACCTATTCGCGCTCCATCCGGCTGCCCCACCAAAATCAGGATTGGCAATACTATGAGTACGATGAGCCCCATGTCTTCAACCTGGTGCTCAACTACCAGACAACACCCCAATGGTCCATGGGGACCAAGGTCCGCTACAACTCGGGCCCCCGCGTCACACCCATCCTCTCCACCTACCAGGACAGCGAAGGGGCTTGGCATGATGTGGACGGCCAGCCCTACTCCCAGGAGCTGGGCGACACCCTGCGCTGGGATGCGCGCACGGATTACAGCTTCCTCTACTGGGGCTGGCAATTGGATGTGTACCTGGAGATCATTAATATCCTTGGGCGCGAGAATCCCCAGGGCTTGAGCGACCAGCAGGGCGATGTGCAAGTGACCAAGGGCTTCCCGCGCTTCCCCATGCTGGGCGTGACCGCGGCTTTCTGACCTGAACCGGCAAAGGAGGGAAAATGGTCGCATTCCTGCTCAAGGGCGCCCTGGTGGGCGACACTTGGGTCCTGGTCATCCTCATCGCGCTCTCGCTGTGGTCGCTGACCGTGGCCTATGAGCGCTGGTCTGTGTTCCGCCGCCAGCTCAAGGATCAGGGCCTGCGCGAGGCCCTGAAGGGCCCGCTGGCCCAGGGCGACATGGCCGCGGCCCTGGCCGCTGCCCGCGCCAAAGACAGCCTGCAGGGCAGGGCGCTGGCCGCCATGCTGGCCAAGGCTCCGCAGGGGCCAGAAGCGGCCGAGGAGGCCCTGCAGGCGGCGCTCATCGAGGAGCGCCTCAAGCTCGAGAGGAACCTCATCATCCTGGGCACCCTGGGCAACAATGCCCCCTTCCTGGGCCTCTTCGGCACGGTGCTGGGCATCATCAAGGCCTTCAATGACCTGGCCATCAGCGGCACGGCCGGGGCTTCGGTGGTCATGGCGGGCATCAGCTCGGCCCTGGTGGCCACGGCCCTGGGCATCCTGGTGGCCATCCCCGCGGTGGTGGCCTACAACTACTTCCTGACCCGCATCAAAGAGGCCCAGAGCGAGGTCGAGTCGCTGGCCCACCTGGTGCTCTCGGCCATGAAGCGCTAGGGGGCGGGCATGCAGAGCGGCGGCAACGACCAGGATGTGGTGACCGGCATTAATGTGACCCCCATGGTGGACATCACCTTGGTGCTGCTCATCATCTTCATGGTGACGGCCAGCTTCGTCTCCGATTCGGCGCTGAAGGTGAACCTGCCCAAGGCCAGCACGCCTGAGGCGGCGCCCACCTCTAGCCTGACCCTGAGCCAGAAGAGGGACGGCAGCCTGCTCCTGATGGGGCAGCCGGTGCGCCAGGAGGCGCTGCAGGCCCTGCTGGCTGACGAGGTGGCCAAGAACGCCGGCTTGCGCGTCACCCTGGCCTCGGACGAGGGCCTGAGCTATGGCCAGGTGGTGGCAGTCATCGACCTGATCAAGAAGGCCGGCGTCACGCGCGTGGCCCTGGCTACGGGGCGATGACGATGCGGTCGCCCGCCTATGCCAATGCTCCGGCGGGGCAAGCCTGGGCTAGGGGCTTCGCGGCCTCGCTCGGCGCCCATGCGGCCGCCCTGCTCCTCATCGCCCTGCTGGCCTGGCTGAAGCAGCGCGCAGCGCCCCCGGTGGTGGAGCTGGACATGGCGCGAACCCTGGCCCCGCCGGTGCTGAGCGTGGCGCCCCCCAAAGCTCCCCCTGCCCATCGCGAGTGGGTGCAGGCCAAGAAGGGGAGCCTGGCCAAGGCCCAGGACCTGACGGAGAGCGCCGAAGCCGAGGCCCAGGCCAGCTGCCCGCCGCCCTGCCCGGAGACCGCCGGGGCCTATGCGCCCGCGGGCCTGGCCATCACCCCGCCTTCCATGCTGGATGCCATAGACCCGGAGGACTACCCGCGCGCCGCAGCCCGGCAGGGCCTGCAGGGCAAGGTGGTGGCTGAGCTCTACATCGACACCGAGGGCAGGGTGCGCGAGGTGCGGCTGGCCCAGCGCGGGGAAGAGGTCTTCAACCAATGGGTTCTCGACAAGATGAGGGCCTGCCGCTTTCGCCCTGCCCGCGACGCCCAGGGACAGCCCATGTCCGTGGTCTTTCGCCAGGGCTTCAACTTCTTGCTCAACAATTGAGGCTCTGGCTCGGGCATGAAAAAAGCCCCGCTCTTGCGAGCGGGGATTTTTTCATTTTCTCATGCTCGGCCTACTGCTTGAGCTGGATGATCACCCTCAAGCCGCTCCCCTGCTCCTGTTGGCCCAGCACAGGGGGGGTGTAGGGCAGGGCATCGACTCCGCTGGCCGGGATGCCGCACTGGGCGCAGAGCCAGTCGCGCACAGACTGGGCGCGGGCCAGGCTGCGGTCGGTGGCGCTGGCATAGCGCGGGTCCAAGGCCGAGGCATCCAGCGGGCCCTGCACGCGGATCTGGTCGCCTGCATACTGCTTCACGCGGGTCGCCAGCTTGGCCAGGGTGGGCAGGGAGGCCTGGTCGATGCGGTCGCCGCCATCCACAAAATGCACAGCCACGCTGATCTTGAGGGGCGCTGCCTTGGCGGCAGGCTTGGCAGCCTGAGCCGCTGCCGCAGGAGCAGGGGCTGCCGCCGCTGCAGGCAGGGCGCTGGGCTTGGCGGTGCCGCTCTGGCTGGCTGGGGTGGAGGGCTGCGTGGGCGCGCTGCCGCTGGGGCTGCCTTGGGCTGCTCCGCTCGCCAGCGCAGGGCTGGCCTTGGCCGAGGCCGGCGGGGCCGCAGCCGTTGCGCTAGCCGGGGCAGGGCTGGCCTTGCCCGGGGCCGCCGGGGCTGCGGCCGTTGCGCTCGCAGGCGCAGGGCTCGCCTTGCTGGGTGCCGCGGCGGCCGGGGCTGCAGCCTTGTCTGCCGCATTCACTGTCAGAGCCTTGGCAGTGGCGGGCTTGTCCGGCGAAGCTTTGGCAGAGCCAGCAGCCTTGCTCCCCGTGGCGGGCGCCGCAGGCGGCTTGGCTGGGCCTTGGGGCCTTGCGGCCTGGGCGAGGGGAGCCAGGGCGGCTGAAGGATGGAGCCAGGCCGGGGCTTGCACGGTGCCGTTGTGGGTCAGGCGCGCCGGGTGGCTGCCATCGATGTTGGCGATGTACAGGTCCCAGGTGTCGCCGCTGTCATCCGAGCCCACATAGACCAGGCGCATCAGGTCGGGCGCGAATTCCAGCCCCATGAAATGATCGCCCTTGGTGATGGGGGTGGAATCCGCCAGCGGCTCGCTCACCTCTGAGGGGACCGAGGCCACCTGGTCGCTCTCCTTTTGGCTGCGCACGAAATAGATGGTCTTGCCATTGAGCCCGAAGCGCGGCCGGCCAGCCCAGGCATCCTGCAGGTCAGTCACCTGATAGGTGTCGCGGTCCTCCACATCAGTCACCCAGACATTGGTGTGGCCGGAGTTGCCGTTGACATAGGCCAGCCGCTGGTCATCGGGCGACCAGGACGGGGCCCAGCTGTGGTGGTCAGCGACCAGGGTGGTCAGGTTGGTGCCATCTGCGTCCATCACCCAGATGTCGCCGTTGTAGCTGAAGGCGATGCGATCGCCCTTGTGGCTGTAGACGGGCACATTGCCCAGGCGCAGGGATTTCATCTCAGAGCGCGGGTGCTGGATGAAGTCGGTGAGCAGGGTCGCTTGGCCGCCATCGGCATCGATGCGGAGGATGTTCTGGCTGCCATCAGCGCGGCTGGCCCAGCAGAGGAAGTTGGTGCCAGTGGGCGAGGCGCTGGGGAACCATAGGGTCAGGTCGGGGCGGGAGAAGACCTCTGCAGGCTCGGTGCCATCGGTGTGCACCGTGAAGAGGGCGCCATGGCTCACGTAGGCCAGGCGATCTTGCGCGGGCACGGGGGTGGGCGTGGGCACCATGGTGGGCACAGGCGGGGGCGGCGGCTTCTTGCAGCCCATGGGGAGCAGGGCGGCTAGCAGCAGCAGGGCAGCGAGCGTGCGGCGGTTCATCGGGCCTCCTGCAGGAGGGCTGACCCATCCACGGGGCAGGACACGGTGGAGAAGACCAGGGGCTTCACTGCGCGGCTGTCAGTGCCGATGGCCCAGAGCTGGCCGTGGCGGGTGAAGTAGAGGCGCTTGGCATCCTTGGAAAAGAAGCATTCCTCTGCGCCGCCGTCGGTCATCTGCGAGGCTTTGCCGTCCGGGGAGCAGGTGAAAGCCTCTGCAGCATGGTCGGGGGAGAGGCCCAGCAGGCAGAAGCTCGAGCCGTCCGAGGCCAGCGAGAGGCCGCAGTCCTGGACCAGGCTGGTGATCAGCCGCTTGGTGGTCTTGCGGCCGGTCTCCACGCTGCAGACGCCGCGCTGGTTGTAGAGCAGGGTGCTGTCCTTGATCCAGGCCAGGCCAGGGCCGTCCACGCGGTCCTCCACCAGGGTGCTGGATGAGCCGCCATTGAGCCCGGCCACGCAGAGGCTCCGGCCGCGCACGTAGGCCAGCGACTTCCCATCGCGCGACCAGGCCAGGCTGCGCACCGGGTGATCGGCATTCAGCGAGATGAGGGCTTCATCCGCCAGGGTGTAGACCCACAGCTGGTCGTGGCTGATGAAGGCAAGCCGCTTGCTGTCCGGGGAGAAGCCGATGTGCCAGCGGGACAGGTCCCCCAGAGCGCTGATGTCCGTGTCGCTCTCGGTGACCGCCTTCAGGCTGTTGCCCTCGGCATCCATGACCCAGAGGTTGGCTTTTCCGCCGCGGTTGGAGAAGAAGGCCACCATGCTCCCATCGGGGCTGGGACAGGGAGACCAGTCATCCTCTGGGTCCTGGCCCAGGGGGCTGGGCAGGAAGGCGAAGTGAGAGGAGCTGAAATAGGCGCGGTTCTGGCCATCGGCATCGATGCGGCACAGGGCGAGCCGGCCATTGAGGCGCTCGCAGAAATAGACCACTTCGCGCAGCTTGCGGGCTGGGCTGGAGGCGCTGGGCGTGCTGGCAGGGCCTGCGATCGTCTTGTCGGCAGCGGCTACGCTGGCAGCTAGCGCCAGGCCTATCAAGAGGGAGATGGAACCGGAGGATCTGCGCATACCTCTCCCGTAGTGGGGACCTGCAATGAAAGGTTTCAGCTCTGAAAACTAATTTCCATCTTTATTTAAAGGTATAAAATCGTGGGCTTCCCGTCAAGGAGAATCCAAGCGCGGCCCATCTTGGCTGCTTGCAAACTTGCCGAAGGCTGGGCTTGAAAAATGGCGGGCCTAGCAGTAGAATCTTTCATCTTCTTGTCTGGAGGCCGCATGGTTACCGACGATAAGAATGCTGTCATCATCTGCCAAGCGCTAGCCGAGATAGAGCGGCATAAATGGCTGGTCAGCGAGCGCATCGGCAAGGATATCGGCGGGAATCTGGCGGCCATGGACTTTCTCTTGAATCACTATGAGCGCTGGCTGGACCATAGCTTGCATGGATACAGCAGGAATTGAACGGGATGGGTTTGGGGATGACCTTAAAACGGCCTTCGGGCCGTTTTTTTATTGGCGCTCTGCTTGGCAATTTGACCATGGAAGCCGGCCACCATTTCCTGCAGAGATTTCAATAAAAAGCAAAAAACAAAAGAGAAAACCAGCTTTCCTGTTGGCATTCCTTTTGCTTCTCAGTAGAGTGGAGATGGTTCGCACAGGATCGAGGGCGCTTTGGCCCGGCTTGGGGAGGCTGTCATGGAGGTCAGGGCCATGGAAGCGATGCTGCTCATCAGGGAAGAGATCGAGGAAGTGGAGCACTACAAGTGGCTGGAGAGCGAGAAGCAAGGCCGAGACATAGGCGGCAATCAGGCAGCCTTGGAGTGGCTGGACAAGCACCAGGAAGCCTGGCAGAGGGCCCGGGGCTGATAGGGGGAGACGATGCAGAGCATGATCGAAGAGGCCGATGGCTCCGCGAGAGCCGGCAAGGTCATCATGGATGAGCTCATCAAGGAGGTGCTGGGGGCTTGGGGCGATTTCTCGGTGCGCTTTGACGGCCGGCCGGAGCAAGGCCCGGCGGCCCTGGGCATGGAGCGGGCAGTGGCTTTCAGCGGCGCGACCCAAGGCACCCTTGTCTTGCGCTGCCCCTTGGGCTTGGGGAGCATGCTGGCCAAGGCCCGCGGCCAGGGCGAGGCGGATGCCGCCTTCCGAGAGCTCAGCATCCAGGTGGGGCGGCGCTTGTTGGAGAGCTTGGGAGGCCCTGAGGCGCGCCCGGCCCTGCTCTCGGACCGGGGGGCCACCTGCAGCCGGGATTGGCCGGCTGGAAGGCCCCGCCTGTCCCTGGCTCTGCTGGTGGACGGCCTGCCCTTGGAGCTGAGGCTGTGGCTAAAAGGCCAGCCTGAGGCTGGTTCGGACCTGCATCTGGATTCGAGCACGCGCCGCGCAGCCCAGCGCGTGCGGAGCCGAAATCAGCGCGAGGCGCTGGCTTATGCGTGAGGAGGATCCCCGAAAAGAAAAGGGGGGAGCGCTGAGGCGCTCCCCCCTTTTCTTTTCACCTCAGCCTGGCCCGGGCTCAGCCGAACCAGTGGCTGGGCTCATCACCGCCATCGGGCTTGGCGGCGGGAGGCTTCTGCCGCGCCAGCAGCGCCTGCAGCCGGGACCGCGTCTGCGGGTTCACCAGCGCCATCAGGGTGTCGCCCTCCTCCAGCACGCTGGCGCCGCTGGGCTCCAGGAACTCGCCGTTGCGCCCCAGCAGCACCACCAGGCTCTGGTCGGGCAGGTCGAGCTGGGCGATGCTGCGGCCGGCCGCCACTGAATTGAAGGGCACGATGAACTCCTCCAGATCCTTGTCGCCCCCGGCTTGGGAGGTCAGCTCGAGCGGCTTGGGCTTGGGCTTCTCGGTGGGCGACCCCACCTGGAGCAGGCGCGCCGCCTGGCTCACCGACCAGCCCTGCAGCAGCGCCGAGCCCAGCACGATGAAGAAGACCAGGTTGAAGAGCCAGGGCGCGCCGGCGAGGATGCTGCCGCTAGAGTCCTTGACCAGCAGGTAGGTGGCCAGCACGATGGGCACGGCCCCGCGCAGGCCCACCCAGCCCACATAGGCGGTCTCGCGCCAGCGCATGCCCGCCGGCGCCAGGCACAGCCACACTGCCAGCGGACGGGCGGCGAAGATGAGGAAGGCGGTCACCAGCAGGCCCTGGGAGAGCACGGGCAGGAGGGCCGAGGGCTGCACCAGAAGCCCCAGGCTCAGGAACATGCCGATCTGGGCAAGCCAAGAGAGTCCGTCATAGAAGCGGGCCACCGATTTCTTCTGCACGAAGCTGCGGTTGCCGCAGACGATGGCCGAGAGGTAGACCGCCAAGAAGCCGCTGCCGCCCAGGGTCTCGGCCAGCCCGTAGGTGAAGACCCCGGCTGCCAAGAAGAAGACCATGGTGAAGCCCTCGGTGGCGAAGCGCGCATGGTTGGCCACGAAGACCGCGGCCCGGCCAAGGGCCCAGCCCACCAGCAGCCCCAGCGCCGCCTGCCAGAGCAGGTCAGGCAGCAGCGGCCACCAGGCATCGCCCGGATGCAGGGAGAGGTGGATGAGCGAGACGGTGAGGAAGACCGCCATGGGGTCGTTGGAGCCCGATTCCAGCTCAAGCAGGTGGCGGATGCCCGGCTTGAGGTCCAGGTGGCGCGAGCGCAAGCTGGCGAACACGGCAGCGGCATCGGTGGAGCTGATGATGCTGCCCAGCAGCAGGCCCTGCAGCCAGGGGAAGCCCAGGCAATAGTGGGTGAAGGCGCCCACCAGGCCGGCGGTGGCCAGCACTCCCAGGGTGGAGAGGGACAGCGCCTGGCGCCAATGCGGGCGCACGGAGGGCCAATGGGTGCCCAGGCCGCCAGAATAGAGGATGACGATGAGGGCGAAGACGCCGATGCCCTGCACCAGCGAAGGGTCGCTGAGCGCCAGGATGTTGGCGCCCTCCCTGCCGGCCAGCATGCCGATGGCCAAGAAGAGCAGCAGCGAAGGGACGCCAAAGCCCTCGAAGAAGCGGGCGATGGCCAGGGAGAGCAGGACCAGCAGCGATGCGACGAGGAAGAGCGCAGCCATGGTTGGCTCCTGGGCCGGATGGGGGCGGGCGGCGCTGCCCGCAGGGCGATTATAACAGCCTGGCCGCGGCCTGGCACTAGGCGTTTGCCTCAAAACCCCCGGCTCCCGCTTGCCGTAGGTCAGGGGAGGGGATTCGCTTGGAGGCGAGGATGAGATGGACGGTCGTTTTGGCGCTAGCCCTGGCTGGGGCGGCGCCCCTTCTGGAGGCCAAGCCCATGGAAGAGAGGGCGATATTCGCTGGCGGCTGCTTCTGGTGCATGACCCCGCCCTTCAAGGCGCTGGATGGGGTGCACAAGGTGGTGGCCGGCTACACCGGGGGGAGTGGCGCGGACCCTGTGTATGAGGATTACGCCGCCAAGGGGCATCGCGAGGCGGTGGAGGTCTTCTATGACCCCGAGAAGGTGGCTTATGGCAGCCTGCTGAAGGCATTCTGGCAGAACATCGACCCCACCGATGGCGGCGGCCAGTTCGCGGACCGGGGGCCGGGCTATGAGCCGGCCATCTACTGCACCACCCCGGCGCAGCGCGATGAGGCCCTGGCCAGCGAGCAGGCCCTGAAAGCCTCGGGACGCTTTGGCCGCCCAGTGAAGGTGCCGGTGCTGGCGGCAGGAAGGTTCTACCCGGCCGAGAGCTACCACCAGGACTATTACCTCAAGGACCCAGAGCATTATGAGGCCTACCACAAGGGCTCGGGCCGGGAGGATTTCGTGGCCAAGGTATGGGCCCTGGACCGGGAGCAGGCCCTCAAGAAGCGCCTGAGCCCCGAGCAGTTCGAGGTCACCCAGCGCTGCGGCACCGAGCCTCCCTTCGACAACGCGTATTGGGACGAGCACCGCGAAGGGCTGTATGTGGACGTGGTCAGCGGCGCGGCGCTCTTCAGCTCGCGCGACAAGTTCGACTCGGGGACCGGCTGGCCCAGCTTCACCAAGCCCCTGGCCCCGGCCGTGGTGGAGGCTCGCGCCGATACCGGCCAAGGCATGCGACGCACCGAGGTGCTGAGCCGCGCCGGGGGCGCGCACCTGGGCCACGTCTTCGATGATGGCCCGGCCCCCTCGGGCCAGCGCTACTGCATCAACTCCGCCAGCCTGCGATTCATCCCAGTGCAGGATCTGGAAAAGGAGGGCTACGGGGAGTACAAGCGCCTCTTTCAATGAGAAGAGAGGACCGGTGACGGACAGAGGGCCCGCGCAAAGCGCGGGCCCTTCTCATTCTGGCAGGCTCCGCTTGGCTTCCAGCTCTTCCCAGCGGGCGAAGAGCGTCGCCACGTGGGCCTCGGCCTCCTCCAGCAGGCGATGGCGCTCGATGAGCTCTGCGGCATCGGATGCCACGGCCGGGTCTGCCAGGGCCTGGCGCGCGGCCAGGGCCTTGCGCTCGGCGGCGCTGATGCTGGCCTCCATCTCCTTGAGCTCTGCGCGCTCGCGCCCGCTCAAGGCCGGCTTGCTGGCCTGGGGGGAAGGGGGCGCTGCCGGCTTGGGCTCAGGCTTCTTGGGGGCCTTCTGCCTGCCGCGCTCACGGCGCCAGGCCTCCCACTGCTCAAGGCTGGCCAGCTGCTCGCTGGCGCCCTGCCCGTCCAGAGCAAGCAGGCGCTGGCAGACCCTGTCCAGCAGCCAGCGGTCATGGGTCACCAGCACCAGGGCCCCGGGGAAGTCCAGCAGGCTCTGCTCAAGCACCTCCAGCGAGGGCAGGTCCAGGTCGTTGGTGGGCTCGTCGAGCAGCAGCAGGTCGGCGCTCTTCAGCATGAGGCGGGCTATGAGAACGCGCGACTGCTCGCCGCCGGAGAGGCGGGAGAGAGGCATGTCGAGCTGCTCGGCTCGGAAGAGGAAGCGCTTGGCCCAGCCTGCCACATGGATGGGATTGCCGCGCAGGTGCACATGCTCGCCGGCGCCGGCCAGGGCCTCCTTGAGGCTCTGCTTCATGTCCAGCTGCTCGCGGTGCTGGTCGAAGCGCACCACCTCCAGGCGGTCGGCGCGCTTGACCGTCCCCTGGTCGGGCTCGCATTCGCCGGCTAGCATGCGCAGCAAGGTGGTCTTGCCGCTGCCATTGGGCCCCAGCAGGCCCAGGCGGCTGCCTGGCCCCAGCAGCAGGTCCAGCGGCCCGAAGAGCGGGCGGCCTCCCAGAGACTTGTGCACATTGATGAGCTCGATCAGTCGGCGGGTCTCGCGGCCGCTGGCACCAAAGTCGATGTCGATGGTGCGGTTGAGGCTGTTGCGCTGCTTCAGGTCGTCCAGCTGCTCGATCATGCCGCCGGCCCGGTCGATGCGGGCCTGCTGCTTGGTGGTGCGGGCTTTGGCGCCCCGCCGCAGCCATTCTATCTCGCGGCGCACGGTGTTGCCCAGGCTGGCCTCCTGGTCGGCCTGGCTGGCGAAGAAGGCGGCCCGGCGCTCTAGGAACTGGCTGTAGCTGCCCTTGCAGGCGAAGAAGCCATCGGGATAGCCGCGGTTGATCTCAAGCACCCGGTTGCAGACGCGCTCCAAGAAGCCGCGGTCATGGGTCACGATGACCTGCGATAGGCCCGAGCGCGCCAGCAGGTCCTCCAGCCACAGCACCCCCTCCAGATCCATATGATTCGTGGGCTCATCCACCAGCAGCAGGTCGGGCTGGCGCACCACCTGCTCCAGGATGGCCAGGCGCTTGCGCCAGCCGCCCGAGAGCGTGGGCGCCGGGGCATCCGGGTCAGGGAAGCCGCCCTCTTGCAGGGCCCGCTCGGTGCGCTCCTCGCGCGCATGCTCCTCAAGGCCGGGCTCATCCTGCGCCGCCATCAGCACGCTGCGCGGGCTGGCCTCCTTGGGCCAGGCCGTGGCCTGGCTCTGGGCTACCAGCGCCACGCGCAGCCCACGCTTGGGGATCACCTTGCCCTCATCCGCGCCCTCCTGGCCCGCCAGGATCTTCAGCAGGGTGCTCTTGCCGCTGCCATTGGGACCGATGAGGCCCAAGCGCTCGCCCTCTTCCACCCCGAAGCTGAGGCCGGTGAAGAGCTCGCGGGCGCCGAAATGCTTGCCCAGTTCTTGGCAGGATAGCAGGAGGTTCACGGATGCCCGAGAGAGGGGGGTGGCTGGCGTCAACGGCATGGAGTATACTCTGGCCTGGCTCTGAGTTGAAAGGAGATGTGATGCGGGCAGGCAGATTCTTGATGCTGGCCCTGCTGCCCCTCTTGGCGGCAGGCTGCAATGATTTCAACCTGGCGAGCTCCTGGAAGGACCGGGAGGTCAAGGTCGATGGCTATGACCACGAATGGGGCGCGGTGGAGGGCCTGCAGGCCGAAGGCGTGACCGTCAAGGCCATGAATGACGAGAGCACCCTCTACCTGATGCTCTCCGCCGATTCTGGCTGGGCCAAGAAGCAGCTCTTGGGCGTCTTTCACCAGGACCTGCTCATCTGGTTCGCGCCCCAGGGCAGCGCCAAGGCCACCCGGGGCCTCAAGGCCAGCCTGGTGCCCTCTCCCTTCAGGAACCTCCCGCAGAGCCTGCGGGACGAGAGGCCCTACTTGGAGGCTGCCTCGCACCAGCTCAGCTTCATCAAGCCCGGGGACGCGGAGTATCCCCGGCCGCTGGCCGAGGGCTCCAAGGAGGCGGCCTTTGAGGTGGGCGACGAGGTCGGCGAGGTCGTCTGGGAGCTGGCCGTGCCGCTCAAGAGCGATGACCGGCATGCCTTCTCGCTGGATGCCAAGCCAGGCCAGCTCCTGCTCTTCGGCCTGCAGGCCACGCCCATCCATGCCCTGGATGGCCTGGGCGCCCCGGCATTCACTGCCGGCCGCCGCCGCCATTCAGTGGATCCTGGCCTGGGCGGGCCCCAACCGGTTGAGATCTGGGGCAGCCTGGCCTTGGCTGCCCATCCCTGACCTTGCACACAAAGAAAAAGAAGAGCCCAGCCAGATGGCTGGGCTCTTCTTTTTCAACGGGTCAGTCTTTCGCTCTCAGTGGTCGTGGTGGCCGTCGCCATTGCCGTGGTCGCCGCCCTTGTCCCCGCCTTGGGCGGGCTTGGTCTCGCTGCTGTGGTGCTGGGCCGCGGGCTTGGGCTGAGGCTGGTGATGGGGCTTTGGCTGATTGGCATGCTTGGGCTTGGCGTGCGGCGCCAAAGCGGGATGCGCGGTCGAGCCCTTGTGGAAGCCTGTCGGCTGGCTGACATTGCCAGCCGGGCCGGGATGCGGCCCCAGGGCGGCATGCGCCGGCAAGGCCTGGCTGAAGTGCGGGGCATGGCTGGGGTCAGCGGGATGGAAGGCGCCCCAGGCATGCTGGGGATGGCCCCCCACCTGGCTCACCGCGATGAGCCGCGAGGGCGGTATGTGGCGGTAGCTTGAGACATAGCCGATGTTGGCGCTGTGGATGATGTCCTCATCGCTCATGTGCATGTGCCGCCATTCACGGCGGGGGCGGTAGAGGAAGTAGTTGGGGTCGTCACCTGGCAATGGGCCGCCCATGTCGAACCAGAAAACATCAGGGCCCAGGTTGTAGCGGAACATGATGTCGTACCAGCTGAGGCCGCTCAAGCGCAGGTCGCAGAGCATGCGGTAGCCCAGGTGATGGCGCCGGCTGAGCAAGAAGAGCACCGGCAGCTCCTCTGCCGGGATGCCGGCCTGCTGCACATAGGCCACCTGGTCCTCGGGCACGCCATAGTAAGCGCTGATGCCCCCCACATACTCGGTCTCGCTGGGGATGGCATCCACCGGCGCCTGCTCAACAGGCGCCTGTTCCACCGGCACGGCCTCGGGCGCGGCTTGAGCGGCTTGCGAGGGCTCGCCGCCGGCGAACTGGGTGCGCAGGACCATGCCGCGGCTGATGCGCCGGCTGACCCCGTTGGACAGGATGATGACCGCATCCTCATTGTCTTCGGTGATGGTGCCGAAGAGCACGGCGCCATCCTTGAGCTTGACCATGTCTTGGCCATCGGCCCGGGCATGGGCCGCAGCGCCGACCAGCAGCAGGGCCAGCATTGGGGCAAGGCAGAGCTTCTTCATCACAACCTCCGCTCGGGGTGGTGGCATCCTCTCATCAAGACGCGCGAGCCAGGGATGGGTTCCCGGCGCCGATGCACAGCCAGGGCCAATCCTATGTCTAAAGCGCTGGCTTTGAAAGGGCTTTGGCGCGGGTCAGGGCTTGGAGGGGCTTGCTTCAAGCGGCTGGCCTGCGCCGGCCCAGGCCGGGAAGCCCTCGTAGAACACCGCCACATTGCGCAGCCCCTGGTCTGAGAGCAGCTGGGCCAGGTTCTCGGAGAGGCCGCAGGTCACGCCGTGGCAGTAGGTCACCACGATCTTGGCCTTGGCCAGCTTGCGCTTGAGCATGGGGAAGCGCTTGTCGAACTCATCCACGGGCAGGGGCAAGGCCCCTGGGATGTGGCTGGATCCCCATTCTGCGACGCTGCGGCCATCCACAAAGACCACGCCGCGCTTGCCATGCAGGCGCAGGGCCTCAGCCAGGTTGATGTGGGGCCACTTGTCCGCGAACTCGGGGCGGCCATAGGCTGGGTCTGGGGTGGCCTGGGCATGGCTCAGGACAAAGGGATTTGCAGCCAGGGGCAGGCCCAGGGACAGCAGGCCCAGGCAGGCCCAGGCTCTGAGGCGGCCTGCCCTCATCGCAGGATGACCAGCTTGATGGCCGAGGGCGCCTTCACATTCTGCCCGTTGCGCGTGCCCGTGAGCACCAAGAAATAGGTGCCGGTGGGGGCTTGGGATGTGAAGCCCGCTGGCAGGCTCAGGCTGGACCACCCTGGGCCGCGCCCGCTGAAGTGCAGCGTGCCGTAGGCCTCCACCATGGCCCGGGTGTAGATGCGCAGGTCGAAGCTGTCGGCCTCCCCCTGCAGATCGACATACAAGGAGCCGCTGCTGCCGCGCAGCGGGTTGGGCGCTGCCACCACCTTCAGGATGGCCAGCGCGCCGGGCCGGCCCGCCGCCTGGGCTGTGACGCTAGGCTCCGCCGTAGCCGAAGGCGTGGGCGAGGCCGTGGCCGTGGGCAGCGTCGCGGTGCTGGTGGCGCCGCTGGTGGGGCTGCCCGTGCGCGTGGGCGTGGCCGAGGCGGTGGGGCTGGGCTTGGGGGTGTTGGTGGTGGTGCTGCTGGGGCCAGGGGTGACGGTATTGGTGCCGGTGCTGATGGCGGTGATGGTGCGGGTTGGCGTGGGCGTTGAGGAGCAGGTGCTGCTGGGGCCAGGGGTGACAGTGTCGGTGCTGGTGCTGATGGCGGTGATGGTGCGGGTGGAGGAGCAGGTGCTGCTGGGGCCGGGGGTGACAGTGCCGGTGCTGGTGCTGATGGCGGTGATGGTGCGGGTGGAGGAGCCGGTGCTGCTGGGGCCGGGGGTGACGGTGCCGGTGCTAGTGCTGATGAGCGTCACAGTGCGGGTGGGCGAGGCCGTGGACGAGCTGGTGCTGCTGGGGCCGGGGGTATCGGTGCCGGTGCTGGTGCTGAGGAGGGTCGCGGTGCGGGTGGGGCTGGCGGTGGAAGAGCTGGTGCTGCTGGCAGCGGGCGTGGCAGAGCTGGTGTCAGTGGCCGTGATGGTGTCAGTGCCCGTGCTGGCTGGGGTCATCGAGCTGGTGGGCGTGGCGCTGCGGGTGGGGGTGCTGCTGGGGCTGGATTGTGGCGTGTTGGTGCCGGTGCTGGTGTTGGCCGGGGTGCTGGTGCGGGTGGGGCTTGAGGATGAGGTGGGCGTGCTGGAATAGCTGCTGGTGGGCAGGGGCGTGATGGTGCGCGTCGAGGTGGGGAGGGGCGTGCGCGTGAGGGTGTCGGTGGGAGTGATCGTGCTGGTGTAGGTGTTGGTGCCAGAGACGCAGCCCGGCATCTGGCCGCCGGTCAGGTTGCCGTAGACGCTGTTGGTCTCGGTCTTTGAATCTGTGCCCGCCGGCGAGCAGCAGCTCAAGGGGCCGAAGTTCTTCTGGTTGCCGCCCTTGTCGGTGATGCGCAGGTAGAAGGTGTTCCAAGTGCCGCTGGGGGGCACCCATCCGTTGTAGGATCGCGTCCAGGTCGCCGCGCTGCAGCCTGAGCCGCTGCCATTGCAGTACTCCACCGTCTTGATGGGCATGATGTAGTCGCGGATGATCAGGGTGGCCCAGCCGGAGCTGGCCCCGCTCTTGAACTGGTAGGTGAGGTTGGCCCCGTTCTGGCCCTTCACGTTCAGGAAGCTCAGGGGGCAGGGCACCACATGCCAGGTCACATTGAAGTCGCCCACCGAGGCGGCCTCCATCTGGGTGAAGGCATGCTGGCTCAGGTCCAAGTGGTTGCTGCCAGCGCTGCACCATTGCACATTGGTGGCGGCCGGGCATTCATCGGTCACCATCACGGTCACCGACTTGCCATTGGCTGAGTCGGTGATCAGGGCGCAGGCGCCGCAGATGGCATCGTCATAGAGATGGGTGGCTGCTGCGGCGTAGAACTGGGTGGCTTCGGTGGTGCCGCCAGGCAGGGTGGGGTCAGAGTAATGGCAGGCAGAGAGGCCCAGGGTCGAGTTGTCATACCAGGTGACCGTGCTGCTGAAGGTCTTTGGCGTGCAGCTGTAGGCGCTGTCGGCTTGGTCGGCAGTCAGGTGGCCAGGCGCTGCGCTTATGAGCGCGGCTAGCAGCAGGGGCGGCACGCAAGATGGCTGAAAAAGCTTTTTGATTGCAAACATGGGGGCTCCTTAGATGAATTCTTTGCAGATTCCTAACCTCATTATAATAGGGCAAGGGTTAAGCGGTTTAAAGTTTGGGATAAGAATGGTGTTTTTGATGCTGAAACAAGATTGGAGTTGCGGCTTTCCCTGGCTTGGGGTTATTTTAGCTCATGCGCCTACCATTGCTGATAAGTCTCATTGTTTTAAGCCCTATCTTGTGCCCTGCTGACTGCACAGTCCCCGAGCCTCACACGGCCTATGTGGCTCCGGACCAGCAGCATTGGGTCACCATAGAGAAGCGGGCTCCGGTGGAAGGCAGCGACGAGCTGTTGCCGACCTTGCGCTTGCGCCTCAAGGAGCGTTGCAAGCCGGGGAGCCTGACCATCCTGGAAGGGGTGGAGACACTTTGCGGCACGGATGTGGTGTGGAAGGACAATGCCACCTTGCTTGTCCGCCTGCCCATGGACCGGGCCAGCCACCTCAAGGCGCAGGATGGCCAGTCCTGGGGCGGGGTGAGCTTGCAGGTGCGCCTGCACGAGGACCAGGTGAAGATGAGGAGCTGGTCGCCAGACCGCCGCTATCAGCTGGTGGTCATCGAAGCCTGTGAGACCGAGGACTGGAACCTCTACCTGCGCCGCTCGGGCGAGCCTGATTACAATCCTGACATGCAGCGCGGCTGGGACGACCCCAGCGTCTATGGCGGCTTCACATCCAGCCAGCCTCCGCTCTCCATCACCTGGGCTGGGCCGCGCCAGGCGGTGATCAGCGTGCCGGGCAAGCGCTATGGGGTGACCCTGCGCAGCAAGGTGGGGGAGGTGTCCGTGCGCTGGCGCTTCAGGGCCAGGGTCACCGTGCACAGGCCACCCTTCAAGACCCTGGCGCCGGTCAGTCCTTAATAGGCCCTGGCAATGAAAAAGCCCGGCTCATCCTTGAGCCGGGCTTTTTCATTGCCAGGGGTCAGCTCTTGTGGCGCGCCAGGCCCAGGGGTCGGCCCATCACGCGGGCGCGCTTGAGCGCCGCCAGGGTGCCCGGGCTCAAGCCCTTGGGCAGGTCGACAAAGGCGCAGGCATCGAAGATGCGGATGTTGTGGATGCGCGAGCCCTCGATGTTGCCCTCATTGGCGATGGCGCCCACCAGGTGCTTGGGCAGCAGGCCATCCTGGCTGCCCACGCTGGCCCGGTAGCATTCATGGGTGTCGGCCGTGGGCTTGCCGCTGCTGCGCAAGGCGGGCGCAGATTTGTCATAGCGGCGCCGAGAGTCCGTGCTGGGGCCAGCGGCCGGGTCATGCTCATGCACCGAGCGCGGCCGCGGCTTGGCCTCGGGGGGCAGAGCCTTCTTCTCCTCGAGCAGGAAGGGCGCCTTGCCCTGCAGCAGCTTGGCCAGGGCCGCAGCGATCTTGAGGGGCGGCTGGGTGGTCTCAAGGCTAAATTGCTCGAGCAGCTGCTCAAAGAAGCCCAGGCCCGGGTCGGCCAGGGCGTCGCTGACCTTCTCCTTGAATTCGGCGATGCGCAGGGCGTTGATGGTCTGGGCCGTGGGCAGCACCAGGGGCTTGATCTTCTGGCCGGTGGCCTTCTCGATGATGGCCAGCATGCGGCGCTCGCGCGCGCTGATGAAGAGGATGGCCTCGCCGCTGGCGCCCGCCCGGCCGGTGCGGCCCACGCGGTGGATGTAGGTCTCGGTGTCAAAGGGGATGTCATAGTTGAAGACGTGGCTGACCCGCTTCACATCCAGCCCGCGGGCGGCCACATCGGTGGCCACCAGGATATCCAGCTGGCCGCCCTTCAGCCTCTCCACCGTGCGCTCGCGGTCCTTCTGCGCGATGTCGCCGTTGAGCGGGGCCGAGGCGAAGCCGCGCGCCGCCAGCTTCTCGGAGAGCTCCACGGTCTGGCTCTTGGTGCGCACGAAGATGAGCGCCCCATCCACTGGCTCGGCCTCCAGGATGCGGCTGAGCGCGTCCAGCTTGTGGTGGTGCTCCACCAGCCAGTAGTGCTGGTTGATCTTCTCGGCGGTCTTGGTGAGCATCTTCACCGTGACCTCGGCGGCATCGCGCAGGTACTGCTTGGCGATGAAGCGTATCTCTGCCGGCATGGTGGCCGAGAAGAGCGCGATCTGCCGGTTTGGGGGTATCTGCTCGAGCACCCACTTCACATCCTCCAAGAAGCCCATGCGCAGCATCTCATCGGCCTCGTCCAGCACCAGGGTGACCTGGCCCTCCAGCTTGAGGGTGCCCCGGCGCATGTGGTCCATCACCCGGCCGGGGGTGCCCACCACCACCTGCGCGCCGCGGCTGAGCTGGCGCAGCTGGATGGTGTAGTCCTGGCCGCCATAGACCGGCAGTATCTGCAGCCCGGGGATGAAGGAGGCATAGCGCTGGATGGCCTCGGAGACCTGGATGGCCAGCTCGCGGGTGGGCACCAGGATGAGGGCCTGGGGCCTCTTCTTGCGCGGATCGATGCGGGTGAGCAGGGGCAGGGCGAAGGCCGCGGTCTTGCCCGTGCCGGTCTGGGCCATGCCCACCACGTCGCGGCCCTCCAGCATCAGGGGGATGACCTGGGCCTGGATGGGAGATGGCGCGTCATAGCCCGCGGCCTCCACGGCTTTCATCACCGGCTCGGAGAGGGCCAGGCCCTTGAAGGTGGGCGTGTCGGGGCTCATCGGGTTCCTTTCATTGCCAGGGCCATGGCGAAGGCCAGGCCGGCGATCAAGATGCCGCCCAGCAGGGGCGCGGGAAGGTTCAGCAGCGCGCCCAAGAAGAGCAGGCCGCCCAAGATGGCGAAGGGAAGGGAAGCGGCCCTGTGCGCGCGGGCCCAGGCTTGGGGGTCGCGCAAGGTGGCGCGGGTGCGGATGCCGATGAGGCCGTTGGGCTCCAGCTTTGGCAGGGCATATCCGGTGAAGGCGAGCAGGGCTCCCAGGCCCGCCATCAGCACCTGCGCCATGGGAACGCTATGGCCCAGGGCCAGGCCCAGCATGCAGGCGTGGGTGAGCCCCAGCAGGCCGACCAGGCCCAGCCAGATGCTGCGGTAGGCGCTGAGGGTGGGCTTGCTCGCCCCGAGCCGAGGGTCTGCAAGAGAGAGCAGGCCCAAGAGCAGGCTCATGGCGGCCGCCAGGATGGGGGCCATCAAGAGCGCGGGCCCGCGGCCGGCATAGCCATTGGGCTGGCCGTCAATGCCCCAGTGGATGGGGATGCGGGCTGGGGCTGGCACCTGTCCCCAAGCCCAGGCCGTGGCCGCCAGCATGATCAAAACAGCCAGGCCGCTCAAGGCCCAGGCTGGGGCCAGCATGCGCCCCCGGGGCAGCTTCGGCCTCCCAGCATGGGTGAGAGCGCCCGGGTCTTCCACCTGCTGGGCAGCCAGGCCTTCGAGGTCTTGTTCGGGGCTCATGGGCTTCCGTTGGCTCTTGGGGTAGGCGGCTCAGGCGGCCAGCTTGTCGATGGCTTCTTTGAGCGACAGGCGCAGGTCTTCGGCCGCGACCTTGGCGCGCGCGGCATCGATGACGCTCTGCATGATCTTGGAGCCCAGCAAGGAGAGCAGGGCCTCTGATTTCTTGAGGGTGGCTGCATGGAAGCCTGGATGGGGGGCGGGCAGCAGGCCCTCATTGATGGCCCGCTCGCAGACCACAGCCAGGCGCAGGGCCTCGGACATGCGGCCCTGGCGATGGTAGAGGGCGGCGATGCCGAGCAGGGCAGCCAGGCTGTGCTCGCCCAGCTTGACGATGCGGCTCATCTTGATGGCCTGCTGGCAGCAAGCTTCGCTCTTTTCCAGCCTGCCCTCAGCCAGGTCCAGGTCGCTCATGCGCACCAGGGACCGGGCCTCGCCCTCGGGGTTGCCGCATTGGGAATAGCCCTGGATGGCCTGCTCCAGGGCCTGGCGCGCCTTGCCGCCCTCGCCCTGCTCTTGCAGGGCTACCGCCAGGTCCTCCAGGCAAGAGGCTTCGCCGGCGGCCGAGCAGGCCTGGGAAAAGGCCTGGCGCGCCTGCTCCAGCAGGGGCAGGGCCTCGGCCCCGCTCCCGGTCTGGCGCTTGAGCCGGCTCTTCTGCAGCAGGGCTGAGCCCAGCCCGCTCCAGTCTTGGGATGCCTCGCTCTCGGTGATGATCTGGTCCACCACCTTGAAGGCCTGGTCCACGGCGCCCATGCCAGCCTCTATCTCGCAGAGCCGGCGCAGGGCCTCGGCCCGCGCCCTTGGGTTGCGCAGCTGGGTGAAGAGCCGCAGGCTGCGCAGCATGGATGCCTCAGCGTCCTTCCAGGCAGAGCGCTGGGCAGCGGCGCGGCCCAGCGCATAGCTGGCCCAGCCCGCGCCCTCCACGTCCCCCAGCTCCAAGAACAGGTCGCGCGCCCTCTTGAGCCCGGCCAGGCCCTGCTCGGCTTCGCCAGAATCAAGGGCCGCCTGGGCCAGGGCGCTCTGGCACCAAGCCAGCTCGCGCGGGTTGCCCAGCTCCTTGAAGGCCGCCATGCTCTGCTCGAGCAGGGCCCGGCCGTCCTTGAGATGGCCCTGGCGGCAGAGCAGGTGCCCCTGGTTGCGCTGGGCCCAGGCCACCCCGTTCAGGTCCCCCTCGTCCTTGTAGAGGGCCAGGGCCTCATCCAGGCAGCCGGCGCGCCGGCCATCCTCGGGCCCCAAGAAAACGGCCATGCGTACCAGGGCATAGGCGGAATCCGCCCGCCGGCCCAGCTGGCGGCAGAGGCGCAGGCTCTTCTCCATCAGCGCCAGCGCCTCATCGGTCCGCCCCACGTGAAAGCGGCAGTTGGCCAGGCAGGCCAGCAGGCTCGCATAGGCCGCCTGTGAGACATCCAGGTCCAAGCCGCCGAAGATCCGGGCCTCTGAGCCCGCCCACAGTGCCAGGGCCTGCTCCAGGCGCGGGGCCCATGAATGGCCCAGGCCCTGGGCGTCCAGATAGGGCAGCAGGCCCTGCATGGCCAGGCCCAGCTCGCGGATCCAGCCCTGCTCCACTGCCCGATCCCAGGCCAGCTCTAGGTCCTGCTCCGATTGGCGCAGCTCAGCCAGGGCCGCAGAGGAGAGGAAGCCGCGCGTGTCGCGGGCCTTCTCCCTGGGCAGGCGGCAGAAATAGGTGGCGTGCAGGCTGAGCGCGTCCTCGCGCCGGGCTGCGTCTTCGGCCAGCTTGAAGCTTGCCAGGCGGCGGGTGAGCGGAGACATGGAGAAGGCGGAGCCATCGGGCTTGAGCAGGCAATGGTCCGCCAGGCTGGAGAGCAGCTCAGGGCCGGCCTTGGCCACGGCCAGGGCCGCATCTGCGCTGACGGGGCCTTGGATGGCGGAGAGCCGGGCCAGGGCCTCCCTCTCGCGCGGGCTGAGCAGGGAGAGCGCGCGCTCGAAGAGCGCTTTCAGGCTGCGCTGGCGCTCGGGCAGGTCCTGGCGCGATCCGGAGAGGAAGCGCGGGTCCTTCTCCACCCTGTCGGCGATGGTCTTGAGGGGCATCATGCGCGTCCAGGCCGCGGCCAGCTCAAGCCCCAAGGGCATGCCTTCCAGCAGGATGAGCAGCCGCAGCAGCTCAGGCCGCTGGTCTGGCATCAGCGCAAAGGAGGGGTTGGCGCGCTTGGCCTGCTGCAAGAAGAGGGCGCCGGCTGGGCACTGCTCCAGGTCCGCGGCTTTGGGCTCTCTGGGAAGGCCCAAGCCCGACATTTCCACCACCGCCTCTTGAAGGTCCAGCCGCCGGCAAGAGGTGGCAAGCACGCGCAGGCCCGGGGCGCCCTCAAGGATGCCGGGCAGGGCGCTGGCGCGGCCAGCCACCGCGTCCAAGCCGTCCAGCACCAGCAAGAGCTGCTTGTCCTTGAGGAAGCTCATCAGCAAGGGGAGAGGGTCCTCAGAGCCGCGCGCCAGCTTCAGCGAAGCCGCCAGCCGCGCAACGAGCTGCTCAGGGGCATCCAGGCTCGAGAGGTCTGCAAAGTGCACGCCATCGCGGCTCTGGGGGGCGGCCAGGGCTGCGGCTTGCAGGGCCAGGCGGGTCTTGCCCATGCCGCCCCTTCCCAGCAGGCAGACCAGGCGGCTCTGCGGGTCGGCCAGCAGGCGGGCAGCCAGTGCCAGCTCCCTCTCGCGCCCCAGCAGGGGGCCGCCGGACTCGGGCAGGTTGTAGAGCCGGCTGGAGAGGGACTTGGGGGGAGGGAATTCGGCGAGGCGCAGGGCCGGGTGCACCATGCCAAAGAGGCGCTGCGGCTCGGGCAGGTCCTTGACCTGGTGCACGCCCAGGTCGACCCAGCGCGCATCGGGCGGCAGCATGGCCTGGCGCTGCAGGTCTTCAGACACCAGGATCTGCCCGCCCCAGGCCAGCGCCATGAGCCGGGCGGTGCGGTTGGCGGTGGGGCCGTAGAAGTCGCCGGCCATCTCCATGGCCTGGCCCACGTGCAGGCCCATGCGCACGCGCAGGTCTCCCACCCCGGGCCATTCCTCATCCTGAAAGTGCCGCTGCAGCTCCAGCGCGCAGGCCAGCCCCTCGCAGGGCTCGCCTTCCGCCGGGTCGGGGAAGAGGGCGAAGATGCCGTCGCCGGTCTTCTTGATGATGCGGCCGCCATGCCGGGGCACGATCTCATCCATCAGCGCGTAGTGGCGCGCGATGACGCGGTTCATGGCCTCTTTGTAGAGCTCCCACTTGCCAGTGGAGCCTTCGATGTCTGTGAAGCAGAAGACGGGCATCCGGGCCTTGGAGGGGAGGGGTGGCCAGGCTACTTCTCGGCGGGCTGGGCTTCCTTCTTGAGCGCCTCGCGCTCCTTGTCATGCTGCTGGCGGGCCCTCTGGCGCTGGGCCTTGCGGCGCTGGAGCGGGCGGCCGGCTTGGGCGCGATGCGCGCGCCAGGCGGCGCGGCGCTTGAGCGCAGACTGGCGCCAGGCCGCGCGGCGGGCCCTCCAGCGCTGCATCTGCTGGCGCAGGCGCGGGTGGCTCTGGATGTACTGCAGGCGCCGGCTGCGCAGGCCGCCCAGGAACTTGAGGCGCGCCTCGCGCTCCTGCTGGGGCCAGACGCGCGCTTCGCCGAGGCCCTGGGGGCCGGCGCTGGCGGTGTAGCCCTTGGCCAGCACGCGGCGCTCCTGTCCCGAGCCGCCGCCCATCCAGACCGTGCCCTCATGCACCCCCACCGAGGTGCTGCCGCCCTTGATCTCCGCGTCCCATTCGGTGCCCTTGACCGCGGCCACGGTGTTGGGGGTCTCAAGCTCGAAGCGGTCGCCGGTCTCTAGCTTGGCCACCACGGCGTGGAAGAAGCCCTTGGCCATTGAGAGCAGGGTGGTGCGCCCGGCATCGCCCTCTTCCATGGTCTTCAAGGTCATGTCGGTGTCCTGGGCCAGCTCCAGTTTGGTGCCGTCATCCAGGGCCAGCACCAGGCTGGAATCAGCCCCGGTCTGCAGATGGTCGCCCGGCAGCGCCTCCTCGCCTATGCCCAGGCCCATGGGCTGGCCCAGGCTGCCGTCCTGCTGCAGGTGCTGCACGGTCACGCTGCCCTGCAGCTCTTCCACCACAGCCCTGGCTGTCTGGCTGGCCTGCAAGCTCGAGGCGGACAGGGCCAGGGCTGCCAATAGGGTCCATCGCATGCGCATAGCGCCTCCCAAAGATAGGCCCACTGAGACGGCGAGCCTTCAATAGCGGGTCAACGTCAAGATTTTACCATCGAGATCGGGCATTTGCCCTCAAGTTTATGCCTGTCTTTTTGCGGCCTGCAAGCCCGCCTTGCCGCTTTGCATCCCTTGTGAAGGAATAAAGCCAGCCTGGGCGGCATTCTCAGGTGTGAGGTTTCAATTCAAGCATCCCCTGGCGAAGGCCATGGGGCCATTGTCGAGCGACCCATGCATATCATGAAGCGCGCAGCCTTGGCGGCGATGTCTTTGGCTGCCGTGTCTGTCCATGCCGCCCAAGGCCAGCAGCAGCATCCGCGGGCCAGCGCCGGTAGCCCTGCCCGTGCCAGCGCGCCAGCGCGCCAGCCCGTGGTCATCAACATCAGCCGCTCTGCCAGCGGAGGGCGAAACCGCAATTTCCCGTCCCAGCGCGCGGCCCAGTTCAGGCAGCCATCCAGGCCTTATGCGGGCCAGGCGGCCCGGCCCAGCGCCGGGAAGGCGCAGCGCCCCGCTGGGCCTGCCCTGCAGCGCTCCGCCAGCGCCCCTGCTCTCAAGGCGCATGGAAGCGCGGCTGCCGCCCCGGGCCGGCAGCCTGCGGCAGTGGCTCACCATCATGCTTTCACGCCTGGCTACATACGCCAAAAGCTGAAGAAGCTGGGCGTGGCCTCTGAGCCCGCTTTCATCACTGACCGGGCCGAGATGGTCCACACGGACCAAAGGCATTCCAGCATCCCTCTTCCCGCCACGGGAATGGACCGGGCCGCCCTGAGGGCGACCCTGATCGGGCCGCGCGGTGCCGGGGCCTCCCAGGTGCGCGCGCAGATGGCCCGGGTGAGCGGGTCAGGCTGGCGGGCGCAGGTGGAGGCGGACCGGCGCTCAGAGAGCCGCCCCGGGCGCTATTACTGGCACAAGGACAGCGGGTTCAACTATTGCCACTACCTGGATGGCTCTGGCTATCACTGGTATGGCTGGTACATGGGAGAGCAATTCTTCTGGACCCGCAATTTCAGCGGCCGCTGGTGGTGGTATGACGCTGATTTTGACCGCTGGGATTTCTACAACGACAATTTCTGGTGGTGGCAGGACCCTTACCATGTCGGCGACCTGTATTGCTACGACGAGGGGGATTACACGCCAGTCAATTCCCAGGATGACCAGGTGGCGGTCACCCAGCCGGATGCGGTGAGCCTCAAGACCTTCGACAGCCCGGACGGGACCCGCAAGATCAAGCTGGTCGAGGACACGCAAGACGCCTTCCTCTATGATGCCGCAGACCCGCCCGCCTTCAGCCCCCTCTATCTGGCATCGGGCGTGCAGAGTGTCGAGTTCTCGCAGGCCGGCAACGGCAGGCCCCTGGAGATCTTTCTCAAGCTCAATGACGGCTCCTTTGACCTGTTCGATGGCCAAGGGCATCCGTACAATCCTTGAGCTCAAGCGCCTGGGCACCTTCGCTCCAGGCATGTCCGGGCGATCTCGCCCACAATTCAGGAGCCACCGATGGCGATCAGCGAGAACGAGAAGCAGAACATCATAGAGGAAGAAGGCCTGCGCTTTGAGGCCCGCCACAAGCTGATGTCAGCGCAGGGCCAATGCTGCCATTCCCAGGCGCACGGCCACTGCTGCAAGAGCATGTGGGGATGGATCGTCGCGGCGGTCCTGGCCGTGGCCCTGGTCATGAGCTATTGTCACCATCACTTCTATTACGGGCCCATGGGTCAAGGCTTCGGGCCACGCTGCCTGCTGAGCCAGGTCGGCCCAGAGGGCGCCCCGGCGCCGGCTCAGGCTCCCCCGCCGGCCAAGAAGTAGGCCACCGCGCCCCTCATGACGGGCGAAAAGGCGCCAGAGGCACAAAAAGGCCGCCCTCGCATTGGGGACGGCTTTTTTGCCTGCCAGCTAGACGATGAAGCGGCTTATGTCCGCCGCGAAGGTCCGCGTGTTGATGGGCTTGCCGATGAAGCCGGAATTGGAGATGGCCTCAAGCTCCTTGCGGCCCTCGGGCATCACCGAGGCGGTCACAAAGACGATGGGGATCTGACGGGTGACGGGGCTGCGCCGCAGGATCTTGGCGGCAGTGAAGCCCCGCATGTCTGGCAGCCTGACATCCATGATGATGACATCGGGCTTCACCTGCCCGGCCAGGGAGATCCCGGACAGGGCATTCTCAGCCTCGATGACCTCAAAGCCGGCCAGCTCGAGCAGGTCCTTCTCGAGCAGCAGGTTGTTCGAATTGTCGTCCACCACCAGGGCCTTCTTTTTCATCTCAAGCCGCCTTGGGAAGTTGGGGGGATAGGGGCAGCTTGAAGCTCACCGAAGTGCCGCAGTTCAACCCCTTTGACTCGACCAAGAGCTCCCCGCCATGCAGCTCCACCAGTTTTCGCGAGAGGGGGAGCCCCAGCCCGGTCCCTTCGGTGATCTGGGAATAGGGGGTGTCGACCCTGAAGAAGCCCTCGAAGATCTTCCCCATGTTCTCAGGGGCGATGCCTATCCCGGTGTCCCAGACCATCACCTCGATGCCCCCGGTGGCGCGCTTGGCGCGCATGCCGATCTGGCCATTCTCGGGGGTGAACTTCACCGCATTGGAGAGGAGGTTGTAGATGACCTCCTTGATCTTAAGCTCATCCGCCTCCAAGTCTGGCAGGTTATCAGCTATCTCGAGCACCATCTTCAGCTTCTTCTTGCTGACCAGGTCCGCCACCAGCATGGCGATCTCATTCAAGAGGCTCATCGTGGGCACATGGGAAAGGGATAGCTTCATCTTGCCGGCCTCGACCTTTGACATGTCGAGTATCTGGTTGATGAGCAGCAGCAGGTGCTTCCCGCTGGCCAGCACATTGCTGACATACTGGCTCTGCTTCTCATTCAATGGGCCGAAGGTCTTGTCGAAGAGCACCTCGGAGAAGCCGTTGATGGAGTTGAGCGGGGTGCGCAGCTCGTGGGACATGTTGGCCAGGAACTCTGATTTCACCCGGGCGGTCTGCTTCAGCTCGGTGGTCAGCTCTTTCAGCTCTTTGCGGGCGTTCTCAAGCCCGTTCTCGATGGCCCGGCGCTCGGTGATGTCCTCGATGGCCAGAAGGATGATCCTCTCCTTGCCGATGACCCGCTGTATCTGGCGGGCATTCAAGAGCATGATGCGCGGCCCGATGGTGGTGAAGTCATGGGCCACCTCGTAATTGTCGAAGGTGGTCTTCAGGGGGAGGATGGTCTCTAAGAGCTCCCTCAGCTTGGGGATGTCCCACTGCTTGTTGCCCAGGTCATAGATGAGCTGGCCCACCGTCTCCTCGGGCTTCACCTTGAAGACCTCATAGAAGGAGCGGCTGACTGAGACCACGCGCAGGTCCTGGTTCATGGCGATCAAGGGCTCGCGGATGGTGTTGATGATGCTCTCGGCATACTCGCGGGCCTCGTCCTCCGAGATCTTGGTCGCCTCGAGCTCCTTATGGATCTTCTCCAGCCCGGTCTCTATCTCGCGGCGCTCGGTGATGTCCTCGATGGCCAGCAGTATGATGCGAGCCTTCCCCAGCACCTGCTGCACCTGGCGGGCGTTCAGGAGCATGATGCGCGGCCCGATGGTGGTGAAATCGTGGGACACCTCGTAATTGTCGAAGCTGGTCTCCAAGGGGAGGATGGTCTCCAAGAGCTCCCGCAGCTTGGGGATGTCCCATTGCTTGTTGCCCAGGTCATAGATGAGCTGGCCCACCGTCTCCGCAGGCTTCACCTTGAAGACCTCGTAGAAGGAGCGGCTTGCTGTCACCACGCGCAGGTCCTGGTCCATCACGATCAGGGGCTCGCGGATGGTGTTGATGATGCTCTCGGAGTACTCCTGCGACTTCGTCAAGAGCTTCTTGGTGACCACATGGCCTCCTTCTCTGAGCCGCAGCAGGGCTCAGCCCTTGAAGGGCAGCGGGATGGAATGCGTGCTCATGGCCAGCATGGGGAAGGACACGCTGATGGAGGCGCCGCCGTCCGAGGGATGGTCCACCCGGATCTCTCCGTGCTGGGTCTCGATGATCTTCTTGACGATGGCCAGGCCCAAGCCCAGCCCCTTGGCCGCCTCGGCGCCATGCTTGGCGATCTGGTAGAAGGTGTTGAAGATGTTGCGCTTCTCTTCGCTGGGTATGCCGGGGCCGTTGTCGGTGATGGTGAACCGCACAGCATCGCCGTCCAAGGCGACCTTGAAGCTGACCTTGGCCAGCGGCTGGTCATTGAATTTGAGGGCATTCTCAATCAGGTTGTCCAGCACGACCATGAAGAGGCCGGCCCCGATGGGCAGGCTCAAGCCGCTGGGGAGGTCGATCTTGAACTCCGCCTTGCGGTCCTGGTGCTTCTTGGCCGTCTCCCTGATCAGGGTCTCGACCTGCTCCATGTGCAGGGCCTCTTGCCTGGGCTTCTTCCCATCGAAGCGGGCCGAGGCGTCCACAGCCAAGAAGTCGAAGATCTTCTCTATGCCATGTAAGAACTCGGTCGCCTTCTCGACCGTGATCTCAACGGACTTCTTGAATGGCTGGTTCTCCATGGTGGCAGAGGCTTTCTGCAGCAGCGCCAGGTGCGTCAGGCTGAGGGCCAATGGCGAGCGCAGCTTGTCAGACATCAAGCTGATGAAATCGGCCTTTTCGAACTGCTCCTTCCGCTGGGCGGTGACATCGTGGAGCACGATCACGATGCTGACCGTCTTTCCGTCAGTGTCCTTGATGAGGCTCGAGCTGAGCGACAGGATCAAGGGCTTGTCTGCCGCGCCCATGGAACGCTCGATGTCGAGCTCAAGGTCGCGCACCAAGAGGTCTGCGACCAGGTCCCCGGGCTGGCTCGCCTTGAAGCCCTTGCCCAGGCGCTCCAGCCACCCCGCGGACAGGTCGTCATCATCCAGGAGCTCGCGGCTCTTCTTGTTGAAGCGCTCCACCTTCCCGTCGGCATCGCAGATGATCAGCCCGTCGTTCATCTTGTTGATGACTCGCTCCAAGCGCTCCTTCTCATCGATCTGTGAGCGGTAGAAATTGAGCCTCAGCAGGGTCTTGATCCTGGCGAGCACCTCGCCCTTGTCGATGGGCTTGCTGATGAACTCATCGCAGCCCGCCTCGATGCCGGTGATGCGCTCGCGGGTCTCCTTCAGCGCGGTGATGAGGATCACCGGAAGGTTCTGGGTCCTTGGGTTGGCCCTTATCCGCCGGGTCACCTCGAACCCGTCCAGCCGCGGCATCATCACATCCAGCAGAACTAGGTCCACGCCCCCTTTTGCCAGCTCCGCCAAGGCCTCATCGCCGCTGGCCGCAGTGATGACCCTGTAATGCTCGGGGGCCAGGATCGCCTGCAGCAGCTCCACATTCATGGCCTCGTCATCCACCACCAGGATAGTCGCATTTGTCGTCATCGTTCGCTCCCCATGGCTGAAACCGCCCTTTCCATGGCTTGGAATAGGCTGGGTCAGACCCTATTGTGAATGCCGCTTCCCAGGGGTTTATTCCGCCCGCCGCAGGGTCTCAGCGCACAAAAAAGGCGCCCCAAGAGGGGCGCCTTCGGCTCGGCTGGGCTGCCATCCGCCCGCGCTCAGCTCAGCAGCTCTGAGATGAGCGCCTCATCCAGCACGCAGAAGCGGCCCTGGCTCTCGCGCCACTCAAAGACATCGGTGGTGGCGATGTCGAACCACCAGCCGTGAAGCTTGAGCCGGCCCTCGGCCACGGCGCTGGCCACAAAGGGATAGCTGCGGAGGTGCTCCAGCTGCAGCAGCACGTTGCGCTGCGAGAGGGCGTCGTGGGGGGACCAGCCGCTGAAGTCGCCGCTGAAGCTGGCCGGGTCCATGGCGGGCCGGGCGTGGCTCAGCCAGTCGCAGAGGTGGGGCGCTGCCGCGCCCAGGCGGGCCGGGTCTTCCATCAGCCCCGACATGGCGCCGCAGTTGCTGTGCCCGCAGATGACCACATCCCTCACCTTGAGTCGCAGCACGGCCTGTTCGATGGCCGCGCCCACCTGGCTGTCCGAGAGCGAATCGCCCTCCTGGTGGGGCGGCACCAGGTTGCCCACGTTGCGCAGCACAAAGAGGTCGCCGGGGTCGGCAGAGGCGAAGACATTGGGCACCACCCGCGAGTCGCCGCAGGCGATCATCATGGCGTCCGGGGCGTGCTCCAGGGCTGCCTCGGCGAAGAAGGCCACTTGGTCTGGCCGGCGCTGGGAGCGGAAAGCGGCGATGCCTTGCAGGAGCTTTTTCATAGCAGACCTCTGAGCTCAGTGCGGACGGCGGCTCAATCGCTGCCGGAATACTGCCAGCTGGGGCGGCGCGAGTTCCAGGATTTGCGGCCGAAGACCGCGGCTGACTCGTAGTTGTGCAGCCACTTGCGCAGCGCGCTCTCGGCGAGCGTCTCATCGTCCTCCTCATTCTCGGTGGGGTCTCGCCTGACCAAGAAGCGCTGGCCTGCCTGCGTGCGCAGGGAGATCTGGCCATTGAAGCTGCCCACAGCGCTGCCCGGGCCGCGCGTGGCGAGCAGGTCGCGGCCCATGAAGTAGGCCGGGGCTGAGCTGCCCATCAAGGGCAGCAGGGTGGGCGCCAGGTCCAGCTGGGAGCAGAGCGTGTCCTTGTCCAGCCGCCTCCAGGGACGCTGGTTGGGGGTGATGAAGGCGATGGGCAGCCAATCCAGGGGCTCAAAGTCGCGATGAAGGACATTCTCATAGTCCAGCTTGAATGCCGGGCTGTGGTCGCCGGTGAGCACCAGCAGGGTGTGCTCATCCCAAAGGTTCTTCTGGCGCAGGTCGGCCAGGAACCCGGCCATGGCCTGGTCATCGCTCTCGATGGAGCAGAGGACCTGCTCGCGGGCCTGGCCGTCCTCCAGGGGCTGCTCTGCCCCTTGCGGGTTGCAATAATAGGGGTTGTGGGTGTTGCAGAGCTTGACCACCATGAAGGTGCGGCGCTTCTTCTGCAGCTCGAGGATGCGCGCAGCGTCCTTGAGCACGATGTCATCCGGGTATCCCCAGGTCCAGATGCGGGGCTGGTCCTTGGGGTAGTGGCGCCGCATGGATTCCATGGCCTCGTAATGGCTGAAATGGAAGAGATCGCGGTAGCTGTTGATGTGGTCCTGGAAGAACCAGGAGCTGCCCCCAACCATCCAGGTGTCATAGCCCTGCTTGGCTGCCAGGCTGATCAGGTTCTCATGCATGTATTCCATGTGGAAGAAGAGCGTGGGGTCGTTGTCGAGGCGCGAATGGTAGAGCGCATACATGCCGAAATCGGTGGGCGCCATGCTGGTGTAATAGCGGTCCAGGTGAGGGCTGCTCTTCAGCAGGCCGTCCATGAAGGCCGTGGTGCGCGGCGGTATCTGGTGGTTGTACCTGTGCAGGTAGTCGTGGTCCAGGGATTCCACCAGCACCAGCACCACGCGCGTGTACACGGGCTCCCTGCGCGGCGCCGGGGCCCTGATCAGGGCGGCGCTGTGCAGGGGGGCCAGCACCGTGTGGCCAGGCTCGCCCGCCGGCGTCAGGCCCGCCTTCGCCAGGAAGCTGAGCTCAGCCGGGGTGTAGGCCTCGGGGCTGGGGAAGAAGCTGAGCTCCTGATCCTGCTTGCCAGAGCTGTCCATGAAGCTCTTGAGGGTGACAGGCACATCCACCACCGCAGAGTCAGCCAGGTCAGCCAGATAGGAGAGCTTGGCATGGGCCAGGGTCTCGGTCATCTTGGCCTTAGTGTAGGCGGCGCTGGGGGGGTCGACCTGGAACAGCCTGACATCCCACCACACCATGAACAGGCTGTCTGTGGCCAGGCCCAGGGCTAGCGCGCGCAGCAGGGGCCGCAGGGCCGCGCCCTCGGGCAGCCGCCAGTCCTTGAGCCAGAGGTGGAAGTACCATGCCAGCAGGCCGAGCAGGGCCATGCCCAGCCCCAGGTACAGTCCTATCCAAGAGCCCAAGAAGCTCCTCAGCACATCCCAATTGAGGTACTCCAAGAGCTCCGGGTTGATTCGGCTCTCCGAGGTGTGGTAGGAGAGCCAGGATATGAAGATGCAGAGCAGAGAGGCGATGAACACCGCATGGGCCAGCATCCCCAGGGCCTTGAAGGGCCAGGAGCCTGGCCGGGCCATCATCAGCAGGAGCAGGCAGAGCCAGAAGAAGCTGGTGTCGCGCAGCGCGCCCACGCCCATGGAGATGAGCAGGCCGCGGGAGAAGCCCAGGTTCATGACCAGGGCCATCTCCATCCTGGCTAGGCTGCCGAGCAGGGCGATGAGGAGGCCGGGCATCAGCGCGGCAGCCATGTGCTGGGCCAGGGATCGCCAGGGGGTCTTCAGGTTTGGCATGGCACCTTCAGGGGATGGGGAAGGCCGCGGCTAAGGCTCAGCGCGGCCCGCCAAGCTTGGCTGCCAGGCTGGAGCCGGGGTGGTAGTGCAGGCGGCGGATGATTTCGAAGAAGAAGATGCAGGCGAAGGGCGCCAGCACCCACACGCTGACCGCCTCGATGGGCAGGGGGTGCGGCTGCCAGGCCTGCACCCAGAGCCCCAGCATGGCGCGCCCCTGATAGCCCCACCAGGCGTGGGGCAGGGCTAGGCTGGCCTCCCAGATGACCGAGGTGACCAGGGTGTAGAGCACAGCCAGGCTGAGCGCGGGCCAGTTCACCAGGCCCTGCACTGAGGGCCAGAAGAGCAGCACGGGCAGGTAGGCGGTGGCCAGCAGAAAGGTGTAGTACCAGGGCAGCCACGAGCCCTCGCCCTGGAGCAGGGCCTTGGCAGCCACGCCCCCCGCCAGCAGGGCCAGGCCCAGGCCCAGGCGGCGCGCGCTCAGGCTGAGCAGGCCCTGGGGCTTGAGGCTGCGGCGCGCTGCCTCGGGGGCCATGGCCCTCAAGAAGTGCTGGTCTGCCCAGAAGTAGACCAGCAGCATGGCGATGGGGCCCAGCAGGTAGAAGATGAACTCCTCATAGGGGATGCCGGCCAAAAAGCCCAGATAGGGCCCCGGCCCAAAGGCCAGGATGAAGCGCCCGAAGGCCAGGTCGAGCAGCGACCCGGCCACCAGGATGATGGCCACCGTGATGGCGAAGGCGCGGCGACGGCGGGAGCCAGGGCGGGTCTCGGCGAAGAAGCGCGGCAGCAGGGCCAGGATGGGCAGGGCCCAGAACAGCTCGCTGGCAAGGTAGGTCTGGGGCCAGAGGTTGAAGCCCAGCAGGGGGAGCAGCCAGCTGGCCAGCACCACCGCCGCCCAATCGAGGCTCAGCAAGCGGCTGCCCAGGCTGGGGGGGGCTGGCGCGGGGGCCCTGCGGCGGGCGCGGGCCGCGCTCATGCGCGCCCCTTGAGCCACCAGGTGCGCATGCTGCCGCGGCCGCGCAGCTCGATGCTGCCGCGCTCCTCGAACTGGTAGTGGGCCTTCAGGCGCTGGTAGGCCGCGTCGCTCACCTGGATGCGGCCGGCCTCGCTGTGCGACTCTAGCCGGCTGGCGATGTTGACCGTGTCGCCCCACATGTCAAAGCTGAACTTGCTGGTGCCGATGACCCCGGCCACCACCGGGCCGCAGTGCAGGCCCATGCGCAGGTTGAGCCCCCGGGCCGCCAGGGCATGCTCATGGAAGACGCCCTGCATCTGGAGGGCCATCTCGGCGGCGATGGCCATGTGGCCCTCGAGCTCAGCCGGCACGTTGCCGGCCACCATGTAGGCATCGCCGATGGTCTTTATCTTCTCCAGGCCGTTCTCCTCGGCCAGGGCGTCAAAGAGGCTGAAGACGCTGTCCAGCAGGGTCACCAGCTCGCGCGCCGGCAGCCCAGCAGAGAAGGTGGTGAAGCCGGTGATGTCGGCGAAGAGGATGCTGACATCCGGGTAGGCCTCGCAGACCAGGCCGCTGCCCAGCTTGAGCCGCTCTGCCACTGGCGCCGGCAGGATGTTGAGCAGCAGGCGCTCGGTCTTGTCATGCTCCAGGGCCAGGGCCTGCGACTGGGCCTGCACCTTGTCCTGCAGGACGCGCCGCACCTTGTTCAGGTACTGAAGGGGGAAGTAGAGGATGGAGAAGACCCCGGTCAGGTTGCCTGCCAGCAGCATGAGCGAGAGCTGGGGCGATGGCGGCAGGGCGGGGATCCTCCAAGCCAGGCCTTGCAGCAGGGCCAGGGCCTGCAGGGCCAAGAAGGCAAGGAACCAGATCCAGGCGCCGCCCATCTCCTGCACCACGGCGGTGAGGGGCGCCACCACGGCCCACAGGCCCACGCAGCCGCTGGCCATGATGCCGCCCATCAGGGCCTGCGCCACAAAGGGCAGGATGAGGTTGGCGGCCATGTGCGCCCAGAGCACGGAGCGGTAGCTCTGCCGCCGCCGCAGGCTGGCCACCAGCAGGGCATCCAAGGCCGCTGCGCCAAAGCTCAGGGTGGCGATGGGCCACAGGCCGAGCATGAAGAAGGCCGCCCCGCCCAGCAGCGACACCAGCACGCTGGCTACCAGGCCCAGCACCAGGGCGCGCTTGCGCATGCGCTGCTCATCCGTGTCATCAGGGTCCACGAACGAGCGCTCCAAGCTCGCCAGCAGGCCATCCAGATCGCGTCCCATCTCGCTCCCATGCTCGGTTGATAAAATGGAAAATATCCTACCATACCGGGTCGCCAGCGCCCAACCCGTTAATGACTGCCGCGAAGGCCGCATTTGTACCAAAGTCTCATGGCGGCTTGGCGGGCGCGGCTTTCTGGTCTAGAATCATGCGGCAATCCCGCTGGGCTGGCCATCGCCTGGCAACTCTCAGGAGACAACATGAAGCGGCCCACCATCCTCGCCACGATCCTCTTGCTCTGCTCGCCCCTGCTGGCAGAGGGATACCATCTGATGAAGGCCTTGCCCCTGGCCGGGGACAAGGGCTGGGATTATGCCATCGCCGACAGCGCAGGCAGGCGGCTGTATGTGACCCATGGCGACAGGGTCATGGTGGTGGACCTCGATTCCAACACCCTGGTGGGCCAGGTGGCCCCCTTGCAGGGCATCCACGGCGTGGCCCTGGACCCGGCCCTTGGCCGCGGCTACATCAGCGATGGCAAGGCGGGCGAGGTGGTCAGCTTTGACCTCAAGACCCTTGCCATCCTCAAGCACATCAAGGCCGAGCCGGGGGTGGATGCCATCGCCTTCGAGCCGGCCACTGGCCAGGTGCTGGCCTTTAGCGGCGAGGCCAAGGCGGCGGTCTTTATCGATGCGGCCAAGGACGAGGTGGCCGGGACCCTGGACCTGGGCGGCAAGCCTGAGTATTGCGCCGTGGATGGCAAGGGCATGGTGTATGTCAACCTGGAGGACAAGGCTGAGCTGCTGTCCATCGACCCCAAAGCGCGCAAGGTGCTGCGCCGCAGCCCCTTGGCGCCAGGCCAGGAGCCGGCCAGCCTGAGCATGGATGTGGAGAGCGGCACGCTCTTCTCTGGCTGCCACAACCGCATGGCCCTGCTGGTCGATGCCGACAGCGGCAAGATGAAGGCCAGCCTGCCCATCGGCGCGCGGGTGGATGCCTCGGCCTATGACCCTGGCACGGGCATGGTCTTCCACAGCTGCGGGGATGGCACGCTGTGGCCGGCGCTCAAGGGCGAGAAGGGGAATTTCAGCCCCCTGGCGCCCGTGCACACCAAGCTCGGCTCGCGGACCATGGCCCTGGACTTGAAGACCCACCGGGTCTTCCTGCCAGCCGCAGAATTCGAGCCCCTGCCCGCCAGCGCCGCAAAAGAAGAGCACAGCCGCCCCAAGATGGTCCCGGGCAGCTTTCAGCTGCTGATCTTCGGCAAGGATTGACCCAGCCCCCCATCTACTCAGTTGAACAAGGAGACGAGCATGCCCATCAAGACCACGCCGGCCTCGCAGCTGGCATCCTGGAAGCCTTTGCAAGCCCATGCCCAAGAACAGTCCGGCGCCACCCTGCGCCAGCTCTTCAGTCAAGACCCCGGCCGCGGCGAGCGCCTGGCCGCTGAGGCCCTGGGCCTTTATTTTGACTACAGCAAGCAGCGCGTCACCGATGAGACCCTGGGCCTGCTGCTCAAGCTGGCTGAGGAGGCCGGGCTCAGGCAGCGCATCGATGCCATGTTCCGCGGCGACAAGATCAACATCACTGAGGGCCGCTCCGTGCTGCACGTGGCCCTGCGCGCGCCCAAGGGCCAGGTCATCCTGTCCGACGGCAAGGACGTGGTGCCCGAGGTGCACGCGGTCTTGGACAAGATGGCGGGCTTTGTGGCCAAGGTGCGCTCCGGCAAGTGGCTGGGCCACAGCGGCAAGCCCATCAAGGTCATCGTCAACATCGGCATCGGCGGCTCGGACCTGGGCCCGGTCATGGCTTATGAGGCCCTGCGCTCCTACAGCCAGCGGAATTTGGTCTTCCGCTATGTCAGCAATGTGGATGGCACCGACTTTGCCGAGGCCACCCGCGACTTGGACGCGGCGGAGACCCTCTTCATCATCTCCAGCAAGACCTTCACCACCCAAGAGACCATGGCCAACGCGCAGAGCGCTCGCAGCTGGGCCCTGGCCCAGCTCAAAGACCCGGCTGCAGTGGCCAAGCACTTTGTGGCGGTCAGCACCAACGCGGACGCAGTGGGCAAGTTCGGCATCGACACTGCCAATATGTTCGTCTTCTGGGACTGGGTGGGCGGGCGCTACAGCATGACCAGCGCCATCGGCTTGAGCACCATGCTGGCCATTGGCGAGGATAATTTCCGGGCCATGCTGGCGGGCTTCCATGAGATGGACGAGCACTTCCGCACGGCGCCCTTTGAAAAGAACCTGCCCGTGCTGATGGCCCTGCTGGGCGTGTGGAACAACAACTTCTTGGGCGCCGAGACCACCGCGGTGCTGCCCTATGACCAGTACCTGAAGCGCTTCCCCGCCTACCTGCAGCAGATGACCATGGAATCAGTGGGCAAGCAGGTGACCCTGGATGGCGTGCGGGTGGACTACCAGACCGGCACCATCTATTGGGGCGAGCCGGGCACCAATGGCCAGCATAGCTTCTACCAGCTCATCCACCAGGGCACCAAGCTCATCGCCTGCGACTTCATCGCCTTTTGCAAGAGCCTGAACCCGCTGGGCCAGCACCATGACCTGCTGATGAGCAATGTCTTTGCCCAGGCCGAAGCCCTGGCCTTTGGCAAGGATGCGGACCAGCTCAAGGCTGAGGGCACGCCTGAATGGCTCATCCCCCACAAGACCTTTGAGGGCAATCGCCCCAGCACCACCATCCTGATGGACCAGCTGACCCCGGCCATGCTGGGCAGGCTGGTGGCCCTCTATGAGCACAGCGTCTTCACCCAGGGCGCGGTATGGGGCGTGGGGCCCTTTGACCAGTGGGGCGTGCAGCTGGGCAAGGAGCTGGCCAGCAAGATCATCCCTGAGCTGGCCGGCGGCGTGGATCTCAAGCACGACAGCAGCACCAATGCGCTCATCAAGCGCTATCTGGCGGCCAAAGCCAAGGCTTAGCCCAGGCATCGTGAAAAAGAAAGAGCCCGGCTCGCAGGAGCCGGGCTCTTTCTTTTTAGGCCTGCTTGTTCAGATCTTGAAAGGCATGCCTTTCATCAGCTCCACCAGCTGGTCCAAGGCGATGCCCCAGCCTTGATGGAAGCCCCAGGACTCATGCTCTTTGCGGTCCGCGGCGTCCTTGTGCAGCACCCTTGCCCTGTAGAGCGTGCCGCTTTCCTGCGGGGTGAAGGTGATGATCACGGTCATGGCCATGGCCTTGGCGGGCCTGAGGCCGGGCGCCAAGGCAGAGGTCCACACTAGGCGCCTGGGAGCGATGGCCTCCAGCACCATGCCTTTATTGTCCATCTGCTGGCCTTCTGGCCCTTGCATGAGGTTGTTGAAGCGTCCGCCGGGCCAGAGATCCACCTCGGCGCGCTGCACCTTCCAGGGCTTGGGGCAGAACCACTGGCAGAGCAGCTCGGGCTTGGTCCATGCATCCCAGAGCTGCAGGGGGCTTAGGGCCACCGCTCTCTCAAAGACCAGGTCGAGCTCCGGGTCCGAGGGCGCATCCTCAGCCTTACCGCCGCGCTCCAGCTCAGCCTGCAGGCGGTCCAAGTTCTGCTCATTGGCTGGCACGACCACCGGGAGCATGGCTTCGAATTCTGCCTGGCTGCCAAATGCCTGGCGCCAGGTGAGGCGGCATCCGCTGGGTTCGGGCTGCAGCTCCAGCTCGAGCGTGAAATCCGGCTTGCCCATGTGCTGCAAGGCCCAGACCGCACCCTGTTCCAGCTTGGTGAATCGGCAGTGGCTGGGGTAGCGGGCCCCGTCGGGGCCCAGCATCACAAAGCGCCAGTCCCCGCCACGCCGAAGATCGATGGATTCGACCTTGTTCTGGAAGCCCGCGGGCCCCCACCATCGGGCGATGCGCTCGGGGTCCATCAAGGCTGCCCAGACCTCTTTTGCGCTGAAGGCAAGGCTGCGCGTTGTGGTCAAGGTTCGGCTGGCCAGGTCGATCATGGGGCACCAGAAAGAGGGTATCCCATGATTACGCAGCTCGCGCCCTGCCAGTTGGGCACAACTTGCTGCTTAGGCGCGCCTTAGCGGTGGGCGCGCTTGAGCCGGCTGAAGCGCCAGGCGCAGTAGGCGGCAAAGGCCAGGGAGGCGATGGCCAGCCCTGGGCCATCGTGCTCAAAGACGGGCTTAAAGGGCAAGCCCGCCCGCAGAGCTGGGGCTAGGCAGAGGATGCCATTGGCCAAAAAGACGATGCCGAGAGCCAAGAAGAACCACTGGCCAGAGCGGCCTTTGGGCTGGGACATGGGACCTCTTGAAAGGGTGCTGAGTGATTCTGCCGGAGGGCGCAGCTGCGGGCAGGCTGATTATAATGCATTTGAGACAAAAAAACCCGCCCTGGGAAGGGCGGGCTTTCAAGGCCGCATCGCAAGCCTTGGCCTTAGCGGAACAGATAGAGGTTCAAGCCCACCTTGGCGACCAGGCCGCTGTAGTCCACGGTGCCGTCCCTGTTGGTCGAGCCAGGGTCAGCTGTGGACCCAGCGAAGGTGGCGTTGTAGATCTTGGCATAATCATAGGCCAGGTCAGCCTCAAGCGAGAAGGTGCGCCCCAGAAAGAGCTCGGCGCCCACGCCGGCCTGAAAGCCCGAGCCCGAGCCGGTGATCGCGCCTAGGTCCAGGTTGTTGCCGTTGGTGGTGTTCTCGCTGCCGTTGTAGATGTTGACCAAGGTGTAGCCGGCGCCGATCTTCAGGTTCAAAAAGCGCATGGGCAGCACCGCATACTCGCCGCCCAGGAAGAGGAGGGTGGCTGGCATGTTCACATTGGTGTTGTAGGTGGTCGAGCCGATGGTGCGCGTTGAGTTGCGGCTGGCGAAAAGGTAGTCGATGCCGATCTTGGCCGCCAAGCGGTCTGTCACGCCCAGCTTTGCCGCCACGCCATAGCCCATGCCGCCGGCGATGTCATTGGTACCGCCATGGTTGAAGCGATTGTTGACATCGTTCATGCCATAGGTGTAATAGCCCGCATCGCCGCCCAAGGCCAGGCCGCGGACGCTGCCAAAGCTGGTCTCATCCCCCCTGCTGGAGCTGCCGTCGTTGGGGTCGGAGCTGTCCTCTGCCCACGCCGGGGCAGCAGCCAGAGCCAGCGCGGCTGCCAGCGTCAAGCATTTTGCCTGCTTTAATAGGTCCATGATGGTTGCTCTTTCCGCCCTAGGGCGAAGTTGTGCTTGAGGGACCCGTTTTCGGGATGAACACGGCGGCCCGCGTCGCTGTCACGGCATTTGGGAGCTCAAGCCTAATGCCTTCGCGCCAGGGAATATTCCATGACAAAATGGCCCCAAGCAAAGAGAGGGCCAGCCCTGATGGGGCTGGCCCTCTCTGGCCGCCAGGCCAGCGCTTCAGCGCAGCATGTATATGGGGATGGGCTTGCACCAGGCGCCAGCCTGCCCAGAGCGAAAAGGCTGGGCTATCAGGTAATAAGCGCCATTGGCCAGGCGCGAGGCCCAGCCCTTGGGCAGGTCAGCCTTGTTCCAACCCGGCTTGAGGCTGGCGCTGAATGTGGCCTCGCCCACGCAGACCAGGGCTTGGGAGTAGGCGCGCAGCCGCAGCCCATCCGCCGGCCCCCTGAGCTGCACATAGAGGGTGGTGGGCCCGGGGTTGGGCGCGGCCACCAGCTTGATGATCTGGTCAGGCCCCAGGCCAGGCGTGGCGCTGGCAGTCAGCGTGGGGGTGGCAGTGATGGTTGGCGTGGCGCTGGAGGTCGGGCTGATGGTGGCAGAAGCTGTCGCGCTGGTGGTGGGTGAGGCCGTTGCGCTGGGAGTGCAAGTGGGCGTGGCGCTGGCTGAGGCGGTCTGGGTGGGGGTGGGGGATGCGCTGGGGCTGGCCGTGGGCGTGGGCGTTGCGCAGAAGAAGCCGATCTCGTCCAGGCCATAGCTGAAGCTGCCCACATAGCCGCCCATGGTCACGAACTGCAGGCCGATCACGTCATGCCCGTCTGGGTTGGTGGGCAGGCCGGTCTGGCTGCCCCAGCTGGGGTCGCGGGTGAGGGTGTTGAAGGGCAGCTTGTAGAGGGTCCAGGCTCCCGCAGTCGGCGTGACAAAGGCGCCATAGTAGTTGTAGTCGGTCACCGCAGAGGTGACCACGCTGATGCGGTAGCCATTGCCGTCGCCGTACATCCATAGCTCTAGCCCGGCCCCGCCCGCTGCCTGGATGCTGACCGGTGCCTGGCTTGCCAGCAGGCTGCAGGCGTAGACCGCGTAGCCCGTGGCGCTGGTGACGCTGCCTGCCACCAGGGCGCCGTAGGCCGTGCCATTGGCGCCCGGGGAGGGGTAGGACACGCTGGCGCTGGCAGCAGAGAGGTTAAAGCCCCATTGGCCGCCCATCAGGTCGGCGCGGGCCGGCTCTGCGCCGTTGCGGCTCAGGTCATTGAAGTCATCCACCATCACGGATGGGCAGAAGCCCACGGCCGGGGTGTGGCTGGGGCTGGCAGTGGGCGTGGGCGAGGCGGACCAGAGCGGCGAGGCCGTGAAGCTGGGGCTGGGCGTGTAGGACATGCAGTTGGCGCGGGCTGTGGAGGTGAGCCAGCCCATCACCGGCACGCCGTGGGCCAGGGAAGGGGTGTAATTCCAGTCCGTGATCAAGGTGAGCATGCCGGGCGGGTAGACATCAAAGGTCCAGGCAGAGCCACTCATGACCGTGTTCTCGGCATTGTTGCCGTCCAGCCAGCCCATCACCTGCTTGTCAAAGGCCCCTGGCACAGCCTCGCCCTGCGGCCCTTCGAACTCGCCCGCCAAGATGGGGCCCACCTGCAGGGCTGGGGCAAAGTCATTCTCCCAGCTGCCAGGCGAGCCATAGTAGATGTGGCCGTCCCACATGATGCCGCTGCCCGAGGCCGTGTCCGTGATGGCATTGGCCACCACCCCGCTCAGGTCCTCGGCGAAGTTGCAGCCGCCGATGATGACGATGTTGTTGGCGCCTGTGGCGCGCACCGTGCCCAGAAGGCTCCAGAAGCCCGGGGTGGGGAAGCCCTCATCGGCCAGGCCGCCCGAGGCCCAGACCTGCCAGTTGCGGGGCCCGCCGATGGTGTTGTTGGTGGTGGGGTGGGGCTCGTTGAAGAGGCCGAAGAGGACAGAGGGATTGTTGGCGTAGCGGGCGGCCAGGTCGGCCCAAAAGGCCGTGCTGTTGGCATCAGGCATGCTCCATTGCTGGTAGGCGCTGCCCCAGGTCCCGTTGCCTGAGCGGTGCAGGTCCAGGTCCACATAGATGTTGAGGTCGTTGCACTCCGCCACCACAGAATCCACGATGGCGCGGTAGGCGCTGGCGGTGGTGGTGAGGCCAGGGTCATTCTGGTCGGATTGCGAGTTGCCGATGCCGAACCAGAAGTCTTGGCACAGCGGCAGGCGGATGAAGTTGGCGCCCCACACGGTGGCGGCCACATCCACGGTCATGGTCACCCCGCCGTGGCTGTTGGGCCAGGGGCCTCTGCCGAAGAAATCCCATTCCAGGCCGTCAACATCCATGCCAGTCAGGCGCATGGGGCAGCCGGTGGAGGTCTGCAGCTGGTTGGTGTTCACGACGTGCAGCGGATAGGGCATGGCCATGAGCCAGGCTGGCAATAGCAGGGCCAAGCAGGCGAGAGCAAGCTGGGCTATTCGACGGAGGTTGTGCGGTGTTTGCGGCATGCCTTAATTGTATCTCTGAGCAGGCTATCAAGCCATGAAAAGCTGCTCCTGCCCGGCCGCTACATGCTCCAGGGCTCGGAGGGCACATCCACATCCGATGACCAGCTGCGCTGCAGGGCCAGCAGCTCATCGATGATGGGCTGGGCCAGGGGCTGGCGGCTCTCGGCTGCTGCGAGCAGGGCTTCCAGGCGCTCCAGCTTGCTGCTGCTGCCCACGGTGCCAAGCACCCTGTCGAAGCTGGCCGCGAAGCGCACGCAGAACTCGGGCCAGGTCTTGGCCCCTGATAGCTCGTAGAGAGGCGCCACCTGCGCGGCGCGCTCCTGCAGGTAGGGCTTCCAGGCCGCGCCTGGGATGTCGCGCAGCTGGTAGAGGTCGCCACCGCCCACGCTGCGCAGGGCGATGAAGGGCCAGGCCTTCTCCCGGGCCAGGTCCCAGAGCGGGTTGCTGGCGAAGCGCTGCAGGGGGTTGAAGTAGAAGATCAGCGCCTCCACGGCCCCGTCCAGGTGGCCGGCCTTGAGGGCTGCATGCGCCTTGGGCGAGGTCCAGGGGAAGGCCTCAAGCACGAAGTGCCGCACCAAGCCCTCGGCCTGCATCTGCTTGAAAGCCGCGTAGCAGGCGCCACCCTTGGCCAGCTGCTCCCACACATCTCCGCCCGGGCAGAGCTGGGCCACCTCGATGCAGGGCACGCCCAAGAGCCTTATGTACTTGAGCACATTGCCGCGCATCTCCTCCATCGAATTGCCGAAGATCTTGATGATCAGCTTGGGGACATGCGCCGGGTCGGCCTTGAAGGCCTGCGCGAGGATATCAATGGCCTCGCCATAGGATGAGCTGGTGTGGAAGTGGATGCCCTTTTGCATGGCCGCCAGGGCCAGCTTGACGCGGGCCTCTGTAGGGATGCTGGTGTCGCCCAAACGGGTGGTGCCATAGGTGATGAAGGGAAGCTTGAGGGTGCTGGGGGCCATGGGGATCCTAGGAGGGGTTTTGCAGCCTGGCCAGGGCCTGGGCCCGGCGCTCGGCGAGCAGTTGAAGGATCTCTTGCGGGTCGGTCTTGCCCTTGAGCAGGGCCTCGGTGATGCAGCTGATGGCATCCACCGCTTGGCCGGCTTCAATGGTCACGCCTTGCGCCTGGAGCAGCGCGATGGCCGGCCGGCTTGCCAGGTCGGTCCTCACCTGGCGGATCTGCATGCTGAGGATGAGGTGGGCCGCGGCCAAGCCGATGATGCGGTCGCGCAGGAAGAGGCGCTCGCGCGCGATCTCAGGATGGCTGGCCAGGAATTCCTGCAGCTCAAAGAGGGGATGCAGCCATTTCTTCGAGCTCTCGAAGAGCACGGGCCAAGCTTCGACATCCTGGCTTGCCGGCCGCCCGTAGAGCCGCAAGGTGATGCCCTCAGGCAGCAAAGTCAGCCACCATGCTCTTCATCTCCACAGGGATGTCTAGCGCCTGGGGGCAGAGGCTCAGGCACTCGCCACAAGCCGTGCACTTGTCCGCCCGCACCGCCTCGGGTATCCAGTGCCAGGCGCCCAGCGCGTCCTCGCTCTTGCCGAACATGTAGAGCTCGTTCCACACCTTGAAGTTGCGGGGTATGTCCACCCCGTTGGGGCAGGGCATGCAGTAGCCGCAGGCCGTGCAGCTGATGCGGCTGTTGGCGCGGTAGAGCTCCTCGGTCTTGTCGATCAGCGCCATCTCCTCTGGCGTGAAGGCACCAGGGCCCAGGCGGCTGGCGATCTCCAGGTTCTGCTGCAGCTGCTGCATGCTGCTCATGCCGCTCAAGGTGAGGCCTATCTCCTGGTGGCTGAAGACCCAGCCCAGGGCCCATTCCACGGCCGAGCGCTGCACAGGCGCCGTTTTCCACAGGTCCAGCACAGACTGGGGCAGGGGCGAGACCAGCTTGCCGCCGCGCAGGGGCTCCATCAGCACAATGTCGATGCCCTTGGCGCGCGCCAGGTTGAGGCCTTCCAACCCGGCCTGCTCCTGCCGGTCCAGGTAGTTGTACTGGATCTGGCAGAACTCCCAGTCATGCGCGGCCACGATCTGCTTGAACACCGGCAGCTCGTCATGAAAGGAGAAGCCGAAGTGGCGCAGCTTGCCGGCCTTCTGCATCCGCTGGCAGAAGGCGATGGCGCCCAGCGTCTGGCATTTGGCCCAGGTGCCGGCGTTGAGGGCGTGCAGCAGGTAGTAGTCCACATGGTCGGTGGCCAGCTTGGCCAGCTGCTTGTCCAAGAAGCCCTCGAAGTCGGCTTCCTTATCCACCGCCCACACCGGCGACTTGGTGGCCACAAAGGCCTTTTTGCGCCAGCCGTCCTTCAGCGCCCTGCCCACCAGATTCTCGCTCTCGCCGCCATGGTAGACCCAGGCCGTGTCCACGTAGTTGATGCCCTGGTCCAGGGCGTGGTGGATCATGCGGATGGCTTCCTTCTCATCAATGGCCTCGCCCTGCAAGGGCAGGCGCATGGCGCCAAAGCCCAGCTGGGAGACCTTCTCGCCTGCCAGCGTGCGATAGATCATAGCGCCTGGTCCTCCTGGCCGCGCAGGCGGGCCATGAAGCGGAGCAGGGCATAGCCGCCCAGGCTCATCAGCAGCATGCCTGGGATGCCCAGCCAGGCTGAATGCAGGGCCGCAGCCAGGCTGCCCAAGAGCGCCCATTCCGCGAGCGCGCCCAGGGCCTGCATGCCCAGCACCAAGCCAGCGATGGCGGGCAGGCTCACTCGCTTGAGGCGCGCGGCCACCAGAGCGGCGGCAATGGCGATGAAGAGCGACTTGAGCAGGATGAGGGGCAGCAGGGCTGTGGGCGGCATGCCGGTCAGGGCATGGTTGAGCAGGGGCGAGGCCAGGGCCACCATAAGGCCGGCATTGAGGCCTTCTGAATAGGCGGCCACCAGGGTGAAGAAGAAGAGCGGAAGGAAGATCAGCCCGCCCTGCGGCAGGGCATGCACGGCCATGGGAAGCAGCAGGTTGCCGAGCGCGAAGGCCAAAGCGAAGAGATAGAGCTTGGCGTCGCTGAAGGCCCGCTGAGCCGGGGCAAAAGGAACGTCTGAATAGAGCGGTGACGGCATAGCATCCCCCTCGCGTTTGATGGGAAAGTTAAGGTCAAGAGAATGGCCAGATGATATAGCCGCCATGAATTTTGTGATAGCCCAAAATGGCGGCAGGGGAAGGCAAGGCTAGAAAGCAGAGAGCCCTCTGTCGCCAGAGGGCTCTCTGCTTTCAGGGATGGTAGCCATCTGGCGGCTGGCCCAGGCTGGGCTTCAGCTTGGCAAAGAGCGCTGCCTTGGCGGATGGCTCCAAGGCCTTCTGGCGCCGCAGCTTCAGGGAGACGCTGGCCTTGCCCGGCAGGCAGATGGCCTTGCAGACCAGCCAGGTGGCCTTGGCTTGCAGGGTCAGGCTGGTGCCCGTGTAATCAGGGTCCACGATGATGGGGACCAAAAGCATGGCGGTCCCTTCATAGCCATAGCAGGTGAGGTCGCCGGCAGCCTTGAAGACCTGGGGCTTGGGCCATTGCGGGTCCCCGGCTCGTACCCCTGGAGGCAGGGTGAATTTTATGGTGGTGGCAAGCCCGGCATCGCCCGGATCCTTCCAATAGGTGTGCCAGCCCGGGTCCAGGGCCAGGCGCAAGGCGACCGTAAAGGATTGTCCTGGCACAAAGCCCTGGGAATCAGCGATCAAGCTGGCCTGGGCAGGCGCCTTGGCCGAAGCAATCGCCAGGGCCGGGCTGAAGAGCAAGGCTGCCAGCAGAGCCCAGGGCACGAGGCGGGTTCGCATAAAGGCTCCAAAGAAGCGCAAAGCAGGGAGACAGCTCTTCAGTATTTGATGGAACAGCCGTAGCTTCGGGTCTGCGGCACGCTCACGGGCTTGTCTGCCATCAGCTCGTCCAGGGCCGCGGCCACATAATTGTGGGCGCCGGCGATGTCAGCCTGGTCGGTGCTGGGCTTGTCATCCATGGCGCCCTCATAGGCGATGGTGCCATCCTTGGCCAGCACCACCATGGCTGGCGTGGTCTTGGCGCCATAGGCCCTTCCCACCTTGCCCTGGGGGTCCAGCAGCAGGGCGGTCATGGCGGCATGGTTCTTTTCGATGAATGCCGCGGCATCTGCGGGCGCTGCGAGATAGCCCTCTTTGCCCTTGGCCGAGCTGCTGATGGTCAGCCAGATCACGCCCTTGGCCGTGTAATCCTTCTGCAGCTTCTGCATGTTGCCGCTGCCATAGTGCTTCTTCACAAAGGGACAGCCGGGATTGGTCCATTCGAGCACCACCAGCTTGCCGCTGAAATCCTTCAGGCTCACGACCTTGCCGGTGGAGCTCATCAGGGAGAATGTGGGCGCGGGCGCGCCCACGGCCACCGCCGCGAGGGCGCTGAAAGAGAGCGAGGCAAGAGCTGCGAATGCCGCCGTGATCAATAGCCTTCTCATGGGACCTCCAAGGGTTTTGTCCTGAAGGGCGCATGGCCCTCTGCGGGTGCCGGATCGGCCTGAGGCACAACTTCTAATACGGCCAAGGGAAATCAATTGTTCGCTGGGGAGGTGTACCATCTTGTATCAAGGGCGGGCGTCTAAGTGCGCCCGTTCTTCCCCTCAGGCCTTCCCCTGGCGCGGCTTGAGCGGCATGAGCCAGAGCACCACCAGAGCCACCAGGGCGAAGCCTGCGCTGGTGGAGAAGGCGGCTTCCTGGCCAAAATGGTCCCAGAGCCAGCCGAAGAGCAGGCCTGCGGGCAGCGAGAGCACGCCGGTGACCAGGCCATACCAGCCGAAGCAGGTGCCCTTGTTGCGGTGGCTGGCCAGCGCCGCCACCAGGGACTTCTGCGGCCCCTCGGTGAGGCCGTGGAAGAGGCCGTAGATGAGGAAGAGCGCTCCCACGATGAAGGGGTCGCTGAAGAAGGCCATGCTGAGGTAGATGGCGACGTAGACCAGCCAGCCCAGGCTGATTGTCAGGCGGGCGCCAAAGCGGTCCACCATGGGCCCGCCGGCCAGGGCGCTGAAGACCTTGACCACGGCCAGGCAGGACCAGAGCAGGGCCTGGGTGGTCACCGAGCCATGGTCGCGGCTCACCTTGAGCAGCAGGAACATGTCGCTGGCCGCGCCCAGGGTGAAGATGGACAGGGGGATGAGCAGGGGCCTGATCTCTGGCGGCGGCACCCAGCTGAAGGGACGCACGCGCGGCTGGGGATGGCTGTCCTTGGCCTCGCGCATGAAGAGGGTGACGATAGCCAGTCCCAGCAGGCCGGGCAGGGCGGCCAGCATGAAGATGAGGCGCAGGTTGCCATGCAGCAGGGCCAGCAGGCCTATGACCAAGAGCGGGGCGAAGACCTGCCCCATCGTGTCCATGGCGTTGTGGAAGCCATAGATGCGGCCGCGGGTCTCTGGCGTGGCCACGGCCGCCAGCAGGCTCTCGCGGGGGCTGGTGCGCAGCCCCTTGCCCACCCGATCGGTCACGCGAACGGCGATGACCTGCCAGGGCGCCATGGCCAGGGCCATCAGGGGCCGCACCGCGCCCGAGATGGAATAGCCCAGCAGGACCAGGGGGCGGCGGCGGCCGGTCTTGTCCACGCGGCGGCCGGCGATGACCTGCATCACGCTGCTGGTCATGTCAGCCATGCCATCGATCAGCCCCACCGCCACGGCGCTGCCGCCCAGCACCGTGGTGACGAACAAGGGCAGCAGCGGCACGATCATCTCGCTGGCGATGTCGGTGAAAGCGCTGACCAAGCCCAGCACCAGCACCTGCGTGCCCAGCCAGGTGGGCAGCCAGTGCCGCACCTTGAGGATGGCAGGATGGCTGAAGGCTCGGTCAAGATGGCGTGGCCGGCGGATGAGCAAGGCGGGTCCCTGGTCAGGGTGGGGCGAGGAAGGCCGATGTCATGAAACCTTGTTTCGAGTTTAATTCAGCCGCTTGCAATAGACAAGCGGGCTGTGCCCCTTCAGACCCCCTTTAGCGGAGCGCTGCGCACTTCCCAAAGTCTGCAGCATGCTCGCCCTTGGGCGTGGCGGCCGAGACCTGATAGATGAAGACCCCGCTGGCCACCGGGCGGCCAGCGCTGTTCTTGCCATCCCAGAAGGTCTCGTTGTCGCCAGCCTTGCCTGCATAGGGGCTCAGGTCGCGCACCACTTCTCCCGAGATGTCATAGACGCGGATATTGATGCGGGCGTCCACCTGCAGCCAATAGGCGATGTAGGTGCCCTGGCTGCCAAAGGGGTTGGGGCTGCTGGGGTAGAGGTGCAGCAGCAACCACTGACCAGACTCCCTCGACCAAGCCGAAGGGCCATGCGCCTTGAAGGAAACCATAGATGGAGCCTAGGACGCAGGAGGCTGCAAAGCCCAGCACGAACCAATGGCTGCGGCCCTCAAGGGCATAGAACACGAGCATGGCAGAGACCGCGAACAAGCCAAACAGGGTGAGAGCGCTCATCTTATGCCTCGAGGAGATATGGCCAGTCATGTATTTGCTATTGCCGCCGCAATGTCAAAAGCTTCAGCGTCTTCCAACCCCCATCGAATAGCGCTCGCTTGTTCATTTTGGCTCCCCGACCCGCACAGTTCTAACACCCGATTAAACTCGCAAGACCCCCGCCCTTACTTTTCCCAGTATAAATCTCAACGCGCCAGTCTTTGAAGACGAATTTGGATTCCAGATGGAGTCCGGGGGCCGCCAAGGCATCCGCCTGTCCCTGCAGTCCACTCCTAAGCCAGCCTCAATGACGGTCAAGGCAAGTCAACCCGCTGCGGGAGAAGATGTATACACCTTCTGCTTGCGCGCGCTTTGGGCCTGGAGGCAGGAATAAATAAGCCAGGCTGGACATATCATAGAGCTAGTACTTGGGCGGCCGCTTGCCGGCTCGCCCTTCAAGAAAGAGCCTCCTGGAGCGCTTTTGCTCGCCGACCCGGTTTTCTTGATCGTCCGCTCAGGCTTGCAGCCCTGCGGCTTGCCGCTGGCCCATGTCATCGAGGTCTTCCGGCCCTTGCCCATCGAGCCGCAGGGGCCCACCCCCGCCTTTTTGCTGGGCTTGGCGATGGTGCGCGGCAGGTCCCTGCGGGTGGTGGACTTGGGCCTGCTGCTGGGCGGCAGGCCCAGCCAGCCCGGGGGGCGCTTTGTCGGCTTGCGCATGGCCGAGCTCCAGGCGGTGCTCTCCGTGGATGCGGTGCTGGGCTTGAGAAGGCTGCAGGCCGAGGCGCTGCAAGCCCTGCCGCCGCTGGTGGGGGCTGCCAGCGCGGTGGCGGAGGCCCTGGCTAGCTTGGACCCATCCTTGCTCCTGTTGCTGCGCGCAGCCTTCCTGATGCCACGGGAAGCGGCATGACCGCGCCCAATGCGGACCTCTTGGCCTTTCAGGAGCTGCTGGGCCGCCGCCTGGGCCTCCGCTTTGGCGAGGAGAGCCGCGAGATGCTCATCGAGACCCTGTCTCAGGGCCTGCGGGACAGCGCCAGCCAAGACCCCCAATCCTACTTTCAAGCCCTGGAGCTGCCTGGCCCGCTCTGGGACCGCTTGGTCGCTAGCGTGACCGTGGGGGAGACCTATTTCTTCCGGCAATGGGACCAGTTCCGCGCGCTTGCCGAGACCGCGCTGCCAGAGCGCATCAAGGCCCGCTCCTCCGAGCGGCGGCTCTCAATCCTGTCCGCCGGCTGCGCCTCTGGCGAAGAGGTCTACTCCCTGAGCATGCTGCTGGCCAGCCGCTTTCCTGGGCTCGCGGGATGGGAACTGGAGCTCAAGGGCGTGGACATCAACGCCGCATCGCTGGCCAAGGCGGCTGAGGGCATCTACCTGGCCTGGTCGCTGCACGACACCCCGCCCGACTTTCGGGAGCGCTTCTTCATCGCTGAGGGAAAGGAGTTCAAGGTGATCGAGGCGATAAAGAGCCAAGCAGCCTTCGAGCAGCGCAACCTCGCCCTGCCCAACGCCGACCTGTGGCCTGATGGGCGCTATGATGTGATCTTCTGCCGCAACATGCTGATGTACCTCACCTTGGAGAGCGCGCAGGCGCTGGTGGAGCGCATGGCCGCCGCCCTGGCGCCGGGCGGCTTCCTCTTTCTGGGCTACGCAGAGACGCTGAGGGGCCTCTCAAGCGCATTCCGCCTTTGCAACACGGATGAGGCTTTCTATTACAAGCAGATGCCGGACAAGGCCAGCCAGGGGAAGGGCGCCGCGCCGGCACTGGGGCATGCGCCAGCGCTGGCATTGGCAGCGGAAGCTGGCCTGGCGAGCAGGGCCGCGGCTGCCCTGGCGCTGGGCCAATCCCATGAGCTCGCCCGGCTGGGGGATCTGTCTGGTGCGCTGGAGGCGCTCCCCCTGGCTGGCTTGGGCGACCCGGATGCGCTTTTGTTGCAGGCCGTGCTGCTGGCCAACCTTGGGCGCCCCGCGCAGGCGATGGATGCCTGCGCTGAGCTGCTGCGGAGGGGCGCGCAGGGCCCTGCGGCGCATTATGTGGCCGCCCTGTGCCGCGAGCATGAGCATGACCTCGATGGCGCCGCCGAGGAGGATCGCCAGGCCATCCAGTTGGACGCGGGCTTTGCCATGCCCTGGCTGCATCTGGGCCTGATGGCACAGCATTCAGGCAGCCTGAGCCAGGCCCGCAGCTGCTTTGACAAGGCCTTGGCCCTGCTGCCCCAGGAGGAAGCCTCGCGGGTGCTGCTCTTCAGCGGAGGCTTGGGGCGCGATGGCCTGGCTCAGGTCTGCCGCGGCGGGCTGCGTGAGCCGGAGCCGCGCCCATGAGCAGCTTTGAGGCCTCGATCCGCCGCTTGCGCGAGGATTTCGACGCCCAGTTCGCCAAGGCCCCGCCGCTGCCTGAAGCCAGGGAGGAGCTGCTGGCGATCCGGGTCGCCAGAGAGCCTTACGCCCTGCTCATGGGCGAGGTCGGCCGCCTCGCCCGCTGCCGGGCCGTGACGCCTCTCCCGGGCGCGCCTCCAGCCTTTGTGGGGCTGGTCGAGATCCGCGGCGAGGTGCTGCCATTGTGGGGCCTGGCCGGGCTGTTGGGCTATCCCCTGCCATGGCCCCCTCCGCGCTGGCTGGCCTGCTGCCGCGCCGCGCCGGCCTGGGCCGCGGCCTTTGACGGATATGAGGGCCATCTGAGGGCGCCCCTCCACGAGCTCAAGCCCTTTGCGGGGGGCGGCCGCGCCGCGGGGCTGGCCGGCAGCCTTTGCACCAGCGGAGGCCTGATCCGCCCCGTGCTCAGTTTAGAGAGGCTTCAGCAATCCATCCGCACCAAGGAGATCCGATGAGAGAGCGCAACTGGACGGTAGGTCAAAAGCTGGCTGGGGCCTTCGCCATCGCGGCGCTGACCCTGACGGTCATCGCCGGGTTCGGCTATGGGAGCACGGCCCGTCTCATCGACAATGCCCACCAGGTGGAGCAATCGCATGAGGTGCGCCTCAGCCTAGAGGACCTGCTGCTGGGCATGGTCAATGCCGAGACCGGCCAGCGCGGCTTCGTGGTGACGGGCGATGAGGCCTTCCTGGAGCCCTATCGCAACGCCGCCACGGCCGCGGACCGGTCCTTTGAGCGCCTGCGCAAGCTCACAGCCGACAGCCCGTCCCAGCAGCAGCGCCTGGACCTGGCCCGCCCGCTGATCGACAGAAAGCTCGCGGAGCTGGACCAGGCCATCGGCCTGCGCAGGGCCAAGGGCTTCTCCGCAGCCGCGGGATTCATAGCCACGGGCGCTGGCAAGCGCACCATGGACCAGCTGCGCCGCGTGTTCAGCGACATGGACCTGGAAGAGACGGGCCGGCTTGAGCGCCGCGCCGTCGAGGCCGAGTCCAGCGCCGGCGTCGCCAAAGCGGTGCTCCTCTATGGGAGCTTGCTCGGCATGGCGTTCATCGCCGCCATGGGGTGGCTCTTCGCGCGGTCCCTGACCGGGCAGATCGGCTCTGCGGTGGGGCACATCCAGAGCTCGTCGGTGGAGCTGCAGGCGGCTGTCCGCCAGCAGAGCACCGGCTCGCGCGAGCAGGCGACCTCCATGGCCGAGATCTCCATCACGGTGAGCGAGCTGCTGGCTGCATCGCGGCAGATCGCTGACAGCGCGCGAAGGGTCTCTGAGGTCTCTGGCGAGACCAGCCAGGCCGCCGGGGCTGGCGACCAGACGGTGCTGCGCGCCAGCGAGTCCGTCGCCGCCATCCGCCGCCAGGTGGACTTGATCGTGAGCCACATGCTTGACCTGGGGATGAAGTCCCAGCGCATCGGGGGCATCCTTGAGATCATCACCGAGCTGGCCGAGCAGACCAATATCCTCTCGATCAACGCCTCCGTGGAGGCGGCCGGCGCTGGCGAGGCCGGGCGGCGCTTTGGGGTGGTGGCGGATGAGATACGCAAGCTGGCTGAGCGGGTGGCGGGCTCGGCCAAGGAGATCCGCGACCTGGTGGAGGAGGTGCGGGCGGCGGTGAACACGACCATCATGTCCACCGAGAGCGGGGCCAAGGCAGCCGAGGCGGGCACGCGGCAATTCGGCGAGCTCACAGCCTCTTTCAAGGGCATCGTGCAGGCGGTGGAGAAATCCGCCGAGGCCGCGCATGAGATAAAGCTCTCGACCAAGCAGCAGGCCCTGGCTGTGGAGCAGGTGAATGTGGCCATCACTGGCCTGACCCAAGCCACCCGCGAGTCTGAGGCCAGCTCGAATCAAACCTTGCAAACCTCGAAGGAGCTGACCCAGCTTTCCCAGGTGCTGTCGCGGCTGGTGCAGGCCGAAGCCCGCGCATGAGCCCCGACCGTTACCGCCATTTTCGCATTGAGGCGCGGGAGCTCGCCGATGCCCTGAGGAGCGGCGCCATGGGCTTGGGTGCTGGCCCTTCGCCCCAAGGGGCGGTCACGGCCATGCTTCGCCAAGCCCACACCCTGAAGGGGGCCGCCCGGGTGGTGGGATTGGCCTCGCTGGCGGACCTGGCCCACCAAGCGGAGGCGCAGCTCGAGGCCTTGCGGGATGGAGCGCTGCCCCCGCCTGCTGGCGCGGCTGGGCGCGTCCTCGCGCTGCTGGAGTCCGTTGATGCGGAGCTGAACGGCTTGGATGCCCCGCCCTCGCCAGCTCCCCAGCTGGCCGCGGACCCGCTGCCGCCAGTGGGCAGCGTTCGCCTGGGGGTCAAGGAGCTGGACGAGCTGATCGACCTGCAGAGGTCAGCGCGCCTGCGGCTCGCCCAGATGGCAGAGCTGGCCGCGGGCCGCGGGCCAGCGAGCGCCCTGGCCCAGGGCCTGGAACAGGCGGGCCGTGACCTGGCCTCGGCCCAGCTCAGCGCCGGGCGCATGCGGCTGGCGCCAGTATCGAGGCTGTTCTATTTCTTGGAGCAGGTCTGCGGGGATGCCGCTGGCGCCCTGGGGAAAGCGGTGCGCTTTGAAGCGGCTGGGGGGGGCTTGCGCCTTGAGGCGCCCCTGCTGCTGGCCCTGCAAGACGGGCTTCAGCACATCGTGCGCAATGCCGTGGTGCACGGCATCGAGCCGCCGGAGGCCCGGGCCAAGGCAGGCAAGGCCGCCTGCGGCATCGTGGGGGTCGCCCTGACGCTGGCTTCCCGGCGGCTGCTGATCCATTGCTGGGATGACGGCCAGGGGCTGGACCTGGGGGCCATCGGCGCGGCAGCCAAGGCTCGCGGCCTGTGGGATGGCAGTGGCGCCCTGAGCGAAAAGGCTGCGGGCGGCCTGCTGCTGAGCGGCGGCCTGACCACCTCGAGGGAGCTCACTGAATTGGCAGGGCGCGGCCTGGGCATGGGCATCTTGCGTTCCGTGGTGGAGCGGCTGAAGGGCAGCCTTCAGCTGAGCAGCGGCCAGGGGCATGGCCTGGACCTGCGCATCGAGGTGCCCGCGCGGCTCTCGGCTTATGCGGCCCTGGAGGTGGAGGCTGGCGGGCGCGCCTGCCTGATCCCATTCCGTGATGTGCGCTCTGCCCGCCATCTGGGGCCCTTGCCGCCCCCTGGCACGCCACTGGCCGCGACCCTCATGGAGGGAAGCGCTGCGCTACCGCTGCTGCCCCTGGCCGCATGCTTGGGGGTGCTTGGGCTGCGCCCGCGCGTGGCGGTGGTGATGGGGGACGGCGAAGGGCGCTTTGCGCTGGGCTTGGACCGGGTGCGGGGAGTGCGGGATGCCCTGGTCCAGCCCCTGCCGGAGATGGCGCCCGCCTGCCCGCTGGCCCTGGGCGTCAGCCTGGATGAGGCCGGTGACCCATGCCTGGTGCTGGACCTTGCCGGCCTGGGCCAAGCGGCCCGCGAGCCGCGGGACGCTTGGCCCAGCGGCGACGGCCCTGTCAAGGCCCTGCCCTTGCTGGTGGTGGACGACTCCCTGACCACGCGCATGCTCGAGCTCAGCATCTTGGAGACAGCGGGCTATGCCGTGGACCTAGCGGCCTCGGCCGAGGAGGGCCTGGCCAGGCTGAGGGAGCGGCGCTATGGCCTGCTGCTGGTGGACGTGGAGATGCCCGGGATGAGCGGCTTCGAGATGCTGGAGCTCTTGAGGCAAGATCCCGAGCTGAAGGGCATCCCGGCCATACTGGTGACCTCATGCTCCTCCCCAGCGGACCGCAGCCGGGGCGTGGCTGCGGGCGCCCGCGACTACATCGTGAAGGGCGAGTTCGACCAATCCAGGCTGCTGGGCCGCATCCGGGAGCTGCTTTCATGAGCATCCAGGTCTTGGTCGCGGATGACTCGCTCACCGTGCGCAAGCGGATCAGGGAGGCGCTGGAGGGGAAGCCGGAGTTCCGGGTGGTGGGCGAGGCTGTGGACGGCCGGCAGGCGGTGGACCTCTGCCTCAAGCTCCGCCCGGACGTGATCTCCCTGGACCTGGCCATGCCCGTGATGAGCGGCATGGAGGCCACTGTGGCGGTGATGGCCCAATGCCCGACGCCCATCCTCATCGTCTCAGCAGCCATCAGCCGCGGCGACCTTCTCCAGGCCCATCAGGCCCTGGCCGCTGGCGCCGTGGACGTGCTGGACAAGAGCCCTGGCAGCCAGGGCTCGGAGTGGGATGGGCGCCTCGCCTCCGCCCTGAGGGTGGCGGCCCGGGTGAAGCTGGTCACCCGCTTCGGCCGCCCGCGCCCGGGGCTCCAGGCTTCCGCGGCCCAGGCGGTGCGCGCCGTGGGGATAGGGGCCTCCACGGGCGGCCCAGCTGCGGTTTTGGGGATCTTGAAGGGGCTGCCCCGAGGCTTCCCATTGCCGATCCTGCTGGTGATCCACCTTGCCGCGGGCCACACCGCCGAGCTGGCGGACTGGCTGGACAAGGAGTCACCGCTGCCCACGGCTTTTGTGATGGGCGGCGAGGCCCTGCCTCCGCCGGGCCAGGGCTGCGTCTTTCTGGCGCCCGCCGACCGCCACCTGACCCTTGAAGGCGGATTTCTGGCCCTGGGCCAGTCTGCGCAGCGCCATTCATGCCGGCCCTCGGTGGACGTGCTGTTCGAGTCCATGGCCGTGGAGCTGGGTGCGGCCTCGGCGGGGTGCCTGCTCACCGGCATGGGGCGCGATGGGGCCGCCGGCTTGCTCGCCATGCGCCAGGCCGGGGCCAGCACCTTCGCCCAAGACGAGGCCAGCTCTGTGGTCTATGGCATGCCGGGCGAGGCCGCCCGGCTGGGCGCGGCGGGGCAGATACTGCCCTTGAAGGGAATCGCCGCAGCCTTGGCCGCCCTTGCCGTGGGGGCTTTGCGATGAAGGCGCGGGTGCTCATCGTGGATGACAGCTTGACTGTCCGATCAGAGCTGGCCGAGGCCCTGGGGGACTATGAGGTGGCCTGCGCCGCCTCCGGGGAGGAGGCCCTGGCGGCGCTGGCGGGCGGAGGTGTGGACGCCATCCTGCTGGACCTGGCCATGCCCGGGCTCTCTGGCCTTGAGACCTGCCAGCGCATCAAGGCTGAGGCAGCCTGGCGAGACCTGCCAGTCCTGATCCTTTCGGCGCAGTCAGAGTCCCAGGCGCTGAGGGAATGCATCAATGCGGGCGCCGATGACTACGTCACCAAGAGCGAGGACACCACTGTGCTCAAGGCCCGCCTGAAGGCCCAGCTGCGGCAGAGCCGCTATGAGGCAGAGATCGTCCATCTGAACAATGACCTGAAGGCGGCCAACGCCGACCTGGAAAGCCGCATTCAGGAGCGCACGGCGGCCTTGGAGGTCCACGCGGAGCACCTGGCTAAGACCAACCAAGAGCTGGCCGCTGCCACCGCGATCAAGTCCGAGTTCCTGGCCAACATGTCCCATGAGCTGAGGACCCCGCTCAATTCGGTCATCGGGTTCTCTGAGGTTCTCTTCGACGAGACCTATGGCCCGGTCAATGACAAGCAGAAGAGCTACATCAAGAACGTGGTGATAAGCGGGAAGCACCTTCTGCAGCTGATCAACCAGATGCTGGATGTGTCCAAGATCGAAGCCGGCAAGATGAGCCTGGAGCTGGCATGGGTGGCCACCCCCCTGCTGCTGAGGGAGCTCGCCATGCTGGTGGCGGGCCTGGCCGACAAGAAGGGCATCTCCCTATCGCTCGAGATCCCTGACGGGCTGCCGACGATGCAGGCGGACGAGCTCAAATTCAGGGAGATCTTCTACAACCTGCTCTCGAACGCGATCAAGTTCACGCCTGCTGGCGGCAAGATCGGCATGCGCGCTTCGTGCACTGGGCCTGCCGTGGTGGTCGAGGTGTGGGATACAGGCGTTGGCATCGCCGCAGAGAACCTGGACAAGGTCTTTCGGGGCTTCTTCAGGGTCGATGTTCCCTATACGCGGCTGACCGAAGGCACGGGCCTGGGCTTGCCTTTGGCGAAAAAGCTGGCCGAATTGCATGGCGGGAGCCTCAGCGTTGAATCTGAGGGATTGAACCTGGGCACCTTGGTGAGGGTGACCTTGCCGGTCATGCCCACAAGGCCGGAAGCGCTCGCCCCATGCTCGATCGAGCTGCGCGATTGAGCCTGCCTTAGCGGGAATAAACCGAGCCCAAGGCCCTTTCCAATAGAAGCTCGGGGCGAGGCGCCAAGCACAAGGAGCATTTCTAGATGATGAGCCCAGAGACCACAGTCGCTGAGTACCTGCTGGGCCGGTTGAAGGAGGCCGGCGTCGACCATCTCTTCGGCGTCCCCGGAGATTTCGTGCTCGGCTTCCTCAACCAGGTGCTGAAGAGCGACATCGAGTATGTCGGCACATGCAACGAGCTCAACGCGGCCTATGCCGCAGACGGCTATGCGCGAATCCGCGGCATAGGCGCCTTTGCCTCCACTTATGGCGTGGGGGAGCTGAGCGCCATCAATGGCGTGGCAGGGGCATTCGCCGAAAGGGTCCCGGTGGTGGCGATCACCGGCTCGCCGGCGACGGCCAATTTCTTCACTCGCCCCCTGCTGCACCACACTTTGGGGGACTACCAGATACCGCTGAGGATCTACGAGAAGGTGACCGTCGCCTCTGCGCAGCTTGTTTCTGGCGAAACGGCGCCCGTTGAGATCGACCGGGTCTTGTCGGCCTGCCTCTCCCGCCAGCAGCCTGTGTACATCAGCATACCCGCTGATGTCGTGATGATGCCCTGCAGGAGGCCTGGGGCTTTTTCGCACCCAGAGCCCTCCCCCAGCGACCAGGACGCGCTGGGGGAGGCGATCAGGGAGGCCCTGGGGATGCTCGAGAAGGCCCGCAAGCCGCTCGTGCTCGCTGACGGGGAGCTGGTCCGCTTCAGATTGCAGAAGGAGCTCGCCCATCTCCTGGAGAGGACGGGCTTCCCCTATGCGACCATGATGCTGGGGAAGGCCGTTCTCTCAGAGCGCCATCCTCAATTCATAGGGATCTACGAGGGGGAGCGAAGCCGCGAATACGTCCGCCAGCGGGTCGAATCGGCAGATTGCATCCTGCAGCTCGGGGCCATGCTGACCGACTTCAACACGGGCGGCTTCACCACGCGCCTCGAGGCCTCTGAGACAGTCTGTGCCAACATCCGCGCCGTGAAGATCAAGCACCACTACTATGAGGATGTGAATCTCGGCGACTTCATGCTGGGGCTGGCGGAAGCCATCTCGAAGCGCGCCCCCTCCACGCTGGATATCCAATGCGCAGTCGGCGGATGCATGCACCGGGACACGCTGCCCTACCAGCCTGCGGCATCTGAGCCCCTCACCATCAAGCGCTTCTTTGACCGTATGAGCCACTTTGTGCGCGAGGGCTCCATCGTCGTCGCGGAGACAGGCGTTGCGCTCTTCAGCGCCGCAGAAATGCTGCTGCCGGAAGGCTCGGCCTTCATCGGCCAGACCTTTTATGGATCCATCGGGTACACGGTGGGCGCGACCCTGGGCGCTGGCACGGCGGCCCGGGACCGGCCCCTGGTGCTCTTCATAGGGGACGGATCCTTCCAGGTCACCTGCCAGGACCTCTCCACGATGATCCGCCATCGCATCAAAGCCGCGGTCTTCCTCCTCAACAATGATGGCTATGCGATCGAGCGGGCGATCTGCGACCGCCCGTACAACGATTTGCAGCCCTGGAGATACCACCAGCTGATGGCCGTGTTCGGGGGCAAGCCAGGCCTGGATGTCTGCACCGAAGGAGAGCTTGAAGATGCCCTGGCCTTGGCGGCCACGGCGGAGGGCATCTCCTTCATCGAGATCCATACTGGGCGGCTGGACTGCCCTGAGTCCCTGCTGAGCGCGGGGCGATCGATGGCAATGACCAACCACCTTGACCCCTAGGGATCTTGGTTCGATCAATTCTTGCCGAGGAGGGGCGATGCCGGACAAAGAGAGCTTCACCACGAGCACAGGGAGTCCGGTCGAGGACGACCTGAACTCGATCACCGCGGGGGCCAAGGGCCCCACGCTGATCCAAGACACGCATCTTCTCGAGAAGCTGGCGCACTTCGACCGCGAGCGCATCCCGGCCCGAGTGGTGCACGCCAAGGGGGCGGGCGCTGGGGGCTATTTTGAGGTGACGCACGACCTCACCAGGCACACCCGCGCGAAATTCCTGTCCCATCTGGGGAAGCGCACCGAGGTCTTTGCGCGCTTCTCCATCGTGGGCGGCGAGAGGGGCTCTGCCGACACCGAGCGGGATCCCCGCGGCTTTGCCGTCAAGTTCTACACCGAAGAGGGCAACTATGACTTTGTGGGTAACAACACACCGGTGTTCTTCATCCGGGATGCGCTCAAATTCCCTGATTTCATCCACACGCAGAAGCGCCACCCCATCAGCAACCTCAAGGACCCGGACATGTTCTGGGATTTCCTCTCGCTGACCCCAGAATCCATCCACCAAGTGGTCATCCTCTTCTCTGATCGCGGCACGCCCTTCAGCTACCGGCACATGCACGGCTTCAGCGGCCACACCTTCATGTGGTACAGCCAGGCGGGCGAGCACTGCTGGGTGAAGACCCATTTCAAGACCGAGCAGGGGATCAAGAACCTCGCCCAGGAAGCGGCCCAGCGGCTCATGGGCGAAGACCCAGACCATGCCAGCCGCGACCTGTACGAGAGCATCGAAAAGGGGGACTTCCCTGCATGGACGGTCTATGCCCAGGTCATGACCGCGGAATCTGCCAAGAGCTACCGCTTTGACCCCTTCGACATCACCAAGGTCTGGCCGCACGCCGATTATCCGCTGCTGCCCTTCGGCCGGATGGTGCTCGACCGCAACCCTGAGAATTACTTTGCGGAGGTGGAGCAGGCGGCCTTCTCCCCGGGAAATTTCGTGCCCGGCATCGCGGCCTCGCCAGACCCGCTGCTGCAGGGGCGCCTCTTCAGCTACCCGGACACCCAGCGCCACCGGCTGGGCCCCAACTTCAACATGCTGCCGGTCAACGCTCCCAAGGCGGCGCCAGAGAGCAACTACCAGCGGGATGGGGCCATGCGCTTTGGCAAGAACGGCAGCGGCAGCCCCAATTACTGGCCCAACACCTTCAGCGGCCCCGCGCCTGAGCCGTCCACTGTGGCCCCGCCGATCGAGGTCAGCGGGATGGCCGCCCACCATGCCTTTGAGCTCGGCGCAGTGGATTTCACCCAGGCGGCGGCCCTCTATCGCAGGGTCATGAGCGGCCAGGATCGCGAGCACCTGGTCGGCAACCTCGTCTCCCATCTGGGCGGCGCGCAAAAGCGCATCCAGCTGCGCCAGTCGGCGCTCTTCCACAAGGTTGATGCTGAATTCGGGGAGCGCGTGGCCAAAGGGCTGGGGCTGGATCCCGGAGAAGTCGAGCGGCTGGCGGGGATGTCCCAGGAAGAGCGCGTCAAAGCGACCCGCTGAGCCCGGCTTTGAGGCTCAGCCATCCCCATCGAGAGGAGTTCCCATGAGAGCGCTTGTCTATGAAGGGCCCTATAAAGTGGCCGTTCAAACGGTCCCGGATGCCAAGATCGAGGAGGATACGGATGTGCTCGTGAGGGTCAGCTCCTCGAACATCTGCGGCTCTGACCTGCACATGTACGAAGGCCGGACAAGCTTGGAAGCCGGGCAGGTCTTGGGGCACGAGAACCTAGGGACTGTCATCGAAACTGGCAGGGCGGTGGACCGCATCAAGCGCGGGGACAGGGTCTGCATGCCCTTCAACATCTCCTGCGGCTTTTGCAAGAATTGCGAGCGCGGCCTCACAGGCTTTTGCCTGGTCACCAACCCGGGCTTTGCGGGCGCAGCCTATGGCTTTGCAGGCATGGGCCCTTATAGCGGCGGGCAGGCAGAGCTCTTGCGCGTGCCCTATGCCGACTTCAACTGCCTGGTGCTGCCGCCCGATTCTGAGGGCAAAGAGAATGATCATGTGCTCTTGTCCGACATCTTCCCGACCGGCTATCACGCCACGGAGCTCGCCGGGGTGCGAGCGGGCGATTCAGTGGTCATATACGGGGCCGGGCCGGTCGGCTTGATGGCCGCCTATTCGGCGGGCATCAAAGGCGCCAGCCAGGTCATGGTTGTGGACAGGCACAAGGACCGGCTGGCAGTGGCGAAAAAGATCGGGGCCATCGCTGTCGATGACTCGGATGGCTCTGGCGTGGAGCAGGTCTTGGCGCTGACCAAGGGCCAAGGCGCGGATTGCGGGTGCGAATGCGTGGGCTACCAATGCTGCGACCATCAGGGGAATGAAGCGCCGAATCTCACCCTGAACAGCCTGGTCAAGACGGTCCGCGCAACGGGTGGCATCGGCGTGGTGGGCGTTTTTGTGCCCGAGGACCCCCATGCCAAGGATCCCTTGGCCCGGCATGGCCAGATCGCCTTTGATTTCGCTGCCTTTTGGACCAAAGGTCAGCATATGGGGACTGGCCAATCCGATGTCAAGGCCTACAACCGCAAGCTGTGCCAGCTGATCGCGGCAGGGAAGGCGAAGCCCTCCTTCATCATCTCGCACGAATTGCCGCTCGAGCGGGCGGCTGAAGCCTATGAGAGCTTTGACGCGCGCAAGGAGGGCTGGACCAAGGTCATCCTCAAGCCCGGGCGTTGAAGGACTTCCCCAACCATCAAGGAGCTGACATGTCAAAAGAGAGAATGATCCTTCTGGGCGCAGGGTTGGCGCTGCTGTTGGGCGCGGGCTGCGCACGAGCCTGCTTCATGGCCGGCCATCCAGCGGCCACCTGCCAGGTCTCTGCCCTGGGGAGCGGCGCGGCCTATGGCAAGGTCACCTTCACCCAAGAGGATGAGGATGTGCTGGTCGAGGCGGAGTTCCACGGGCTGACGCCTGGCAAGCATGGCATCCACATCCACGAGCATGGGGACTGCGACAGCGTGGACGGAGCCTCGGCAGGCGGCCATTTCAACCCCACGCATCGCCAGCATGGGATGGCGGGGATGGAGGACAGCCATGAGGGCGACCTGGGCAACATCACGGCAGATTCCAGCGGCCATGCCCGCCTCACGCTCAGGGACAAATGGCTCAAGCTGTCTGGCGATGACGGCATCCTGGGCCGATCGGTCATCGTGCATGCCTTTGAGGATGACCTGAGCAGCCAGCCAGCCGGCAATTCAGGGCCCCGCATCGCCTGCGGCATCATAAGCGCTGCAGTCCGCTGAGCCTGGGGCTTCTGCCGAGAGCCGCTCATCCGCCGCGCTCGCTCAACTCGTAAAAGGGCGCAAGCCAGCGGTAGAAGCGGGCCATTTCTCGATTGGAGCCGCTGAGCTCTGGGGGGGGGCAGCAGGCTGGGTATGCCATCCTTGATCTGAAAGGCCTTGCCCGTGGGGCCTTCCAAGCGCCCTTCAGCCAAGCCGAAGGGCCAAGCTCCTTGCAGAAAGCCATAGATGGAGCCTAAGACGCAGGAGCCCGTTCCCGCCCTTCATCTTGCCTACCCGTTCTCAATAGCCCTCAACAGCGCCACTGCCATGCGATTGAGGGGCGTGGCGATTCCGTGCTTCTCTCCCAGTCGCACTATCACCCCATTCCGCGTCTCAATCTCCATGGGCCGCCCTGCAAGGCGATCCGCCAGCATCGAATTGGCCCGGTCCTCCATCCCCCGCAGGATATCATCTGCCACGCCCTGTGCCGTCCTGTCGTCAAGCTGCGCTCCTTCTGCCTGTCCCACCGCCACGCATTCGCGCGCCATCTCCAGCGCAACCCTTGCAAGCGCCTCACCCCGGGCTTTGAACGCTGAAAAGGGCTTCCCGGCAAGAACGGAAAGCGTCCCCGTTGAATTCCCGCACAGCTTGCGCCACATCGCCGTCTTGAAGTCATCGGTCACGACCACTTCCCCTTTGCTTCCGCGAAACAACTCCGCAAACTCCTGTCCCAGCCGCCCTTCTTCAACCGTCAGGCGCGCTTTGCTGCGCTGCCAAATGCTCCCATCCGCCTGCCTATCCACCAAGATTTGCACCACAACCGGCAGCAGCATATCCTGCTTCACCCACGGCCCATAATTCTCCCGATGCTCAACGCCGTTCTGCGCTATGGCTACTGGCGCGCCATCTGGTATAAGTCTCGGAAGCCACCGCGCCGTGCTTTCCGCATCGTAGACTTTGCTGGCGATCAGCACCCAGTCCACAGGCTCGGCTCGTTCCGGATCGGTTAAATTGCGAGCATTTACAACGACAACGCCCTCTGGTGTCTTGACCGTCAGCGCTTTCAGCGGGCGGCGCGTGCACAATGTAATTTCATGCCGCCCAGTCGCATCCAGCAGCGCAGCCAGCACTCCGCCGATTGCGCCTACTCCCACCACCGCTACTCGCGCCATTTTTTCTCCCACTCAGGTCTGTGGTGCCGCTCATCCGCCCGGGCCATAGCGCCGCGATGCAGCTGGTGCCTGATTCGTTGGTTGTTTGGCTCCCCGACCTACGCAGCGCTAACATCCGATTCCACCCGTAAGCTCCTATCCGTTGCTTCGCCCAGCATACCCCCAGATGCACCTGCCTTCGAGGACCATTTCGAGCTCCAAGTGGTATCCGGCCGCCGCCATGGCCTCCGCCTGGCCCTTCAGTCTACCCCCAAGCCAGACTCAGTAGCGGCTTCAGCCAACCCACCCACCGCAGGAGAAGATGTATACACCTTCAGGAAAGCCGCCAAGGGCAGCATTGGCGGCAAAAAGGCCAGAAGGGCGTAAGCGTTCGCTGAACCCGTGCCTGTGTCTATCGGCACCACGGCTAGGCCGCTAGATGGGTTGCCCGAACGCCCACAAAAAAACCCACCCATGGCGGTAATTTAGCCTTTACTGAAATATTAACGCCATATCCTTGTTCTCCTTGCCCGAGTGGCGAATAAGCACTCCTTCTTTGGCACTATAAGCAGACCGAGGGTTTCGAACATCTTACTTTTGAGATTAGATTGTCGATCCTATCAAAGCTATCATTGGGATTTTCGCTCCTCCTAGCCCTGCCCTTTGCGGCCAGCGCCAGCGGAGAGATCATCATGACCGTGGCCGGCAACGGGTACGGTGCTGGGTACTTAGGCACCGGAGACTATGCCGGAGCCAATGGCCCTGCGACATCCGCAAGATTGAACAGCCCCAACGCCATGGCCGTGGACGATGACGGGAACATCTTCATCGCCGACACCTCCAATGACGTCATCCGCGAGGTGGTGAAGGCGACTGGGATCATCATCACCATCGCTGGAACGCCGATATCCTTCTCCTTGGGCAATGGCGGCTATGGCTATTCCGGGGACAATGGGCCTGCCACATCCGCAAGATTGCGCTCGCCAATGTCTGTGGCCCTGGACAGCGATGGCAACCTCTACTTCGCTGATAGCTACAACAATGTGATCAGAGAGGTCGTGAAGGCGACTGGCAACATCATCACGGTCGCTGGCAACGGATTCGGCGCCGGATCAGCAGGCAATGGGGGGTATTCTGGGGATGGAGGCCCTGCCACAGCCGCCGAACTATGGCAGCCGAGGTGTCTGGCTTTGGACAGCATTGGGGACATCTATTTCTCAGACACCAGGAACAATGTGATCCGCGAAGTGGTCAAGGCAACGGGCAGCATCATCACCGTGGCCGGCAACGGGACCGGATCCGGCTCCATCTATCCACCCGGCTACTCAGGGAACAACGGCCCTGCCACGGCCGCCACGCTTGCCTTCCCCGAGGGCGTGGCCTTGGACAGCACGGGCAACCTGTTCATCGCCGATTTCGACAACAATGTGATCCGTGAGGTAGTCAAGGCCACCGGCATCATCACCACCGTGGCGGGGACCAGCTTCGGCAGCGGCTGCGCCTACCTCACCTACTGCCCTGGCGGCTACACCGGGGATGGCGGGCCAGCGACCGCGGCAGAGCTGTCCCTGCCCACGGGTCTTGCCTTGGATTGCGCCGGGAATATCTTTTTCTCAGATATGGCCAATAATGTGATCCGCGAAGTGGTCAAGTCCACAGGCATCATCGTCACTGTGGCGGGCAACGGGTTTGATGCCGGCCTGTTCACAGGGGGCTATAGCGGGGACAATGGGCCTGCCACGGCCGCGGAGATGGATGAGCCCTATGGCGTGGCCCTGGACAGCAGCAACGACCTTTTCATCGCCGACACGCTCAACCAAGTGATCCGAGAGGTGCCAGGGCTGGGGACCCAATGCCTTGGCCCCAACCAAACGCCCTCCACCTCCAGCACCATCAGCCCCACGCCCACAAGCAGCCCGACCAGCAGCGCTAGCCCCAGCAGCAGCCCCACCTTGAGCGCCAGCCAGACCCCCACGGCCAGCGCGACCTGCAGCCCTACCCCCAGCAGCAGCCCCACCCTAAGCGCCAGCCAGACCGCCACGCCCATAGCCAGCGCAACGTGCAGCCCAAGCCCCAGTCAAAGCCCCACCTGCAGCCTCAGCCAGACGCCCACGCCCTGCGCCACACAGACCCCCCAGCCCCTGCTGCTGCATCTCTACCCCAGCAGCCCAAACCCCTTTGGCAGCCAGGGCACCTATCTCACCTACTGGCTGCAAGCTGACGCCCTCGTCCATGTCCGCATTTATGACGTCTCGGGCGAGGCAGTGCGCGACTTGAGCCCCTTTGCGGGCAAGGCTGGCGACAATGAGACCTTCTGGGATGGCAAGAACAGCTCTGGCCGCCCAGTGGCCAGCGGGGTCTACATCTATCGCGTTGCCGCAAGCACGCCCAGGGGCGAGCAAGCCTCAGATATAGGAAAGTGCGCGGCGCTAAGGTAGGGGTATGCTTTCGGCTAACCCATCTACAGGCGCATCCTTTCGCCCGATGCGCTCTTAGCCCTTTGGTTGCCACTGTGCCGGTGCTAGTTCCAGCAGCCTCTTAGCCTCGCCGATCCTCCCGATGACGTCTTTGAGGTAGGCATAGGGATTGATGCCGTGACGACGGCAGGGCTCCAGCAGAGTATAGATGATCGCCGCTCTCCGCCCGCCAGCGTCGCTGCCCTCGAACAGCCAGTTCTTTCTCCCCAGCGCCACACCGCGCAGAGCATTCTCCGCCGCGTTGTTGTCGATGGCCAGGTCCCCATCTTCGACGTAGCGGCAAAGCGCTGGCCACTGGTTCTGGGCGTACTGGATCGCCAAGCCGATGCTGCTCTTGGGCAGCACCTGCTGAGCCTCCATCCAAGCCTCAAAGGCCTTGAGCACAGGCAGAGCCTCGCTCTCGCGAAGCTGCTTTCGCTCCTGCGGTGGCATCTCCTTTGACAGATCCTCGACCCGATACAGGCGCTGGACGAACGCCAGCGCGGCCTCGGCCCGTGGCCGGTCCGTGTCTTGGGCGTCGAAGAACTTCCGGCGCACGTGCGCCCAACAGGCCACCTCCATCACGCCCCGTTTTTTGTACAGGACCTCATAGCCCGGGTACGCATCGGCCTGCAGGTATCCCTTCCAGCCCACAAGGAAGTCCAGCGGCCCCTCCTGTTTTCGGTTGGGCGTGAAGTCGAACACCGTGTGAGGGTGGGTTTTGTCCCCCACCCAGACCCACACCCGCCCCAGTCTCGACTTCGTCTTCTTGCCCGGCGGGCCGCTCCGGTCTCGTTCTAGGACCCTCACCGGGGTGTCATCCCCGTGGATGACCTTGCTATTGAGCAGATCGAGCTTCATGGCCTGATAGAGGGGGTCGAGCAGGTCGGCTGATTGAGCCACCCGCCCGCAGAGGGTGGAGCGGTTCACGTCCAGCCCTTGGCGCTCTAGGATCTTGGCCTGGCGGTATAAAAGATGAGGTGCCAGCGCGTCAGCGGAGGGGCATTTATGCCGAATTGCCGAAAGGAGAGTTAGAGGACTCTTATCGCAGAATCTATATCAAGCGGTTTATTGTAAGCGTCCGGCGGCCACATATCTCCCTATGGATGTTTGCGTCTGGTTGACGTTTGTGACACCCCGACGGAAAGCTCGTTCTAGTGCCGCCGCAAAGGCCTGAAAAAGGCCCGGATGTCTTCGACCCAGAGTTCCGGTTCCTCCCAAGCCGTGAAGTGGCCGCCGCGTGGCAGCTTGGTCCAACGCTCGATGCGGAAATGGCGCTCGGCCCAGTCCCTGGGCGGCGGGAGGATATCGGCGGAAAAGAGCGCCATCCCCGTTGGGACCTCGATGCGCGGAAGAGGCGGTAAGGACCGTACGTTCTCATAGTAAAGGCGCGCGGAGGACCCGAAGTTCCCGGCAAACCAATAAAGCATTATATTGGTGAGCAGCTCGTCTGCTGTGAACCGATTGGCAAGGTTGCCCTGGCAGTCGCTCCATGAACGGAATTTGTCCAGAATCCAAGCAGCTAAGCCCACAGGAGAATCGGTCAACCCGAAGGCAAGGGTCTGTGGACGAGTGGATTGTATGGCCATGTATGCGCCCTCGCGGGCTATCCAGGCTTGGGCTTCGCGCTGGTAGTCCCGTTCCGCCTCGCTCAGCAGGGCTGGGTCCGGAGCGTTAACCAGGTCACGGACGATGCCGATATCCGTCAAGTGAATACCCACCAGACGGTCCGGATGACCGGAAGCAAGGTACCGGGTGACCCCCGAGCCGATGTCCCCACCGCCAGCTGCGAAACGATGGTAGCCTAGGGTCTCAGTCATCAGCGTCGCCCACAGCTCTGAGATGCGCTGATTGTTGATGCCGCCCTTCTCTGGGCGGCTCGAGAATCCGAAACCCGGCACCGAAGGCACGACCACATCGAAAGCGTCGGCTGGGTCGCCACCATGTGCCGCTGGGTCAGTCAGCAAGGGGATGACCTTCTGGTAGCGCAAAAAGCTGTCGGGCCAGCCGTGGGTCAGGATGATGGGCAAGGGTTCGGGGCCGGCGCCGCGTTCGTGCACAAAATGGACATCGATGCCGCCAACCCGGCATCGGTATTGGGCCAAGTGATTCAATGCGGCCTCTTGCATCCTCCAGTCAAAGCGCGTTCGCCAGTAATCGGCAAGACCGCGCAAAGCCTCCAAGTCCGTGCCGCCTTCCCACGCATCGCCCGCCCACGGCTCTGGCCACCGGGTATGGTCAAGTCGGGCTTTGAGGTCCTCAAGGACCTTCTCTTCCACTTGAATGTGAAAGCGTTCCGGGGCCATAGATTCCTCCATACAGAGGTTAATAGGACGCTGCTGATTTAACCAGCCCCTTGTCCCGGCAGTATTGGGTTACTGATTTCTCGATTGTCGGCAGTTCGCCAAACAGGTCCTTCTGTTTTTGGGTGTCATGGCTGACATAACCGCCTTTTCGCAACCACGCTAGCAAAGCAATCCTGTCCCGGAGGGCCGGGACGAGCCGTGCCAACAGCGGCATCACGGCGAAAAAGAGGCGCGGGAAGACGGGTTTAGAGACCACCGGTCGGCCCATGGCCCGGGTGAAGGCCGCAGCCAGCATTGGTCCGGTGGCCGGAATATCGCAGCAAATATCCACGCTCTGGTTCAGGGCCGAAGCTGGCACGTCAAGGGCAGCCTGGGCAGCACACCGGGCGAGGTCCGGCGTGTAAATCATGCTCATGGCGACTCCAGGTACAATGTCGGGGAAGACCCCTTTCTGAACCTTTGTAAACACGACGTCCTGGGATCGGTCTAGGAAGGCCCCGGCGCGGAGGGCGAGGTACGGCTGATGTTTCTCTGCCAGGTATTCCTCGGTCACGAACTTTTGATGGAAATGGGGCACCCCAGACGCCTTGTCGCATTCGAGAATTGAGATTAGGACTACTCGAGGAATGCCTGCGTTTTTGGCTGCATCCACTAGGTTGCGATATCCCTCGGTGTCCGTACGGGAATTGTCCCCCTTCGTGAGGGCCGTGTGGGCGCTGAAACCCGCGACGCTGGCAACGATAGCTTCGGCCCGGGGTTCGGCTGTAAGGGCCCGCTGTAACGAAGCGGGGTCCATGAGGTCGGCCACCACAAAGTCGGTCACTCCGAGAGATTCGAGTTTTGTGCGGTTGCTGGTGGCTCGGACCATGGCCCTGACGTGGGCCCCTCTTTTAAGGAGGTCTTGGACAATCGTCGACCCCAGGGTTCCCGAGGCTCCCACCACTGTGACCGTTCTCATTTCCATGACTTTCTCCTTCTGCTAGGTTGTGGGGGCCGAATGTCCCAAAACGGTGCTTTTAGGACTGCCTTTTGGCGCGTGTCGACGCGCCCGTCATGTTCTTGGCAGTTTTGAAATCCACTCGCCCATAATATCCGCAGCATATAGCAGAACGGAAAGGTGCTTTGCATTTGGAATAGCTGCAGCCTGGCGGGAGGGGCTATTAGGCTGCTTGAGCAGGGCATAAGCGAGCACTGCCTTGGGCTCAAGCAGCTCGTCCTCTTCACCTATCCAGAGCCCATAAGGGCGGGCTAAGCCAGCAAACTGCCTCCGAGGCGCAGACGGGGTGACGGCATTGGCCATATTGACCGAGTATGCGGAGAGCAGGAGCGGGTCTTGGGCTTGTATTTCCTTCGGCAGTTTGAAACGCACTGCATAATAATGCCCCAGCAGATAGCCGCCGCTCATTGCGTTGAGAATGAATGCTGGGACATTTGCCGAAGCAAAGGGCAGATGGCCCTTCCTCTCTGTGCCTGAACGGAAACCGAACTCAGGCGATAGGAATGCATAGGCATCGACCAGTTCGCTCTTTACCCATGTCGCATAATTGAGAGCGAGTCCTCCGCCGGATGAATGCCCGCCCAGCACTAGGGGCAGGCCGGGATGTTGGCGCCGGATGTGTTGGATGAAGTCGCTGATATCCTTCCAGACTCGCTCAATAGAAGGAGAATCCCCGCGTCGCCCGTCCGAGGCTCCGTGGCCCCGGAGGTCTGGGGTATAGACTGCGATGTTGTGACGTTCTCTGATGCCGGTGGCCAGCGTCTGATATCCCGCACCGCTGTGTGCTCCTCCACCATGGATGAACAATAAGGCCGCACTTGGCGAAGCTGGCACATAGCGGCGATAGGCCAATGGGGTGGCGTCGCTAGCCTTGAGGAACTCGAGCTTTTCGAGGCTTGTATTACCTGCATCTAGGAGCTCTTGGTACGAAAACGCGGGATTGGTCATGGGGAGGACTCCTGCTTATTCGCTGGATTGGAAAATTGCGGACGGCTGTTATTAGGCCTTCAAACGCTCTACCCATTGGGCATCTAGTTTCTTCAAGCGAGCCTTGGACAGATTCTCTTTTACCACCCATTGTACATGCTTGCCTGGGTATTCCGCCCAAGCTTCGAAAGCGGATTTGCCGAGTTCGGGGCAGGCCGCCACGGACACGGACCAGCCATAGCCTAGGGTTTGGCGAAGGGAAAGGAAGCCTGAATCATTGAACGCGTCGTCCTGAGTGGCTAGCTTGCGCGTGATGGTGTTCAAGAGCTTGAGGACCGTGGAGGTAAAAGCTTTGTCTTTAAGCAGGCGGGGTTCGCACAGGCCTGCCACGCAGGCTCGCTGCTCTAGCCAGCTGCCCTTGGCTAAGCGTCCAGAAGCCTTTAGGCATAGGGCGGGGTCCTTATCACCAATGGCCTGCAGGCCCATGGCTACTGCTTCGCGCACGCGCCAGCGCGGGTCGTTGGCGAAGGTCAGCATTTGCTCAAGGGCTGCGCTATCCCCCTCGGCTGCCAGGCGTCCAAGACCGCCCACTCCGCACATGGTCAGAAAGACTTGCGGCGTGTTCTCCAGTGCTTGGGCGAGGTTTAGCTTGGACCAGACCTGGAATTGGGCCTTAGAACCGCCTTCGACCACGGCCCAGAACAGCTCGAGGCTGGCGCGTGGTCCAGGCAGGCCGCAGTGCTTTAGCAGGTAACTGTCCCAGTCTTTGAGTTTTGAGAGAGCGGTGGTATGGGCTGCAGACTTTTCCATGCTGTCTCCAAGATGCCCTTTCCCAAACTGGGATTTTAGACTTTATTCTTCAATGATGGTTTCAGTGGCGGGTGTTGCATTAGGCGTCATCGACAACGTTAGACCCCGCGCAAGTGCTCGCGCAATACGCTCGGCATAATCGGGCAGCCAAATCTTGGCTGGGTGCTGCGGGCACCGCAGCAAGAAGCTTCCGTGGAGCTTGTGTGAGCACGCCACCTTGTTCTCGTCGACGGCCTCTATTTTGCAGATGTCTATCCCTCTGTGATAGGCGGAAGGTCGCATTGTTCTAATCCTGGTTTCACCAAACTGGATTTTTGTAATCTCGTAGTGATTGTTGGCGAGGCCTTCCTTAAGCAATTCAAAACAAGGGCCAGTCATTGCCGCTATCACGTGTGGCGTTGTTTCCTCGAGTTGCTCAAGAACCACTTTCACGCCAGCACGCATCCATTCTGCTGGGACCTTTTTGGCATCTGGCGTGGGTTCCCAGTCAAAGTTTAGGAAACTCACCAACTTAAAAGCGCCCTCTTCTTTGGTCCTGTCCATTATTGTTTCCACTAATGGTTTATAACTCACTCTAAACCCTGGGCTCCAATTCCCAGCAAGCGGTTCGATAAAACCGTTCTTTTTATCCCACTCAAGTTCTCCGGAATTTGTCCCACGCGAGTCGCTGCGCTTGGGATTTGTTTTTCCACCAGGGCTTGGCCCTACAAAGGTCAGCCAAGGGTGGCGTGAGCCATAGCACCCTTTCGGCCATGGGCCTGAGGGGATTGGGCCTTTTTGAATAATTTCAAGCAGTTTGTCTTGTTCTTCAAAAGGTGTCATTCCACCCTCGAGTTTTTTGCCCATCTAGCCTTGCTATTCGCCGTTTTCAGAGCGTCCATGTCCAAGATGCTTTTCGGACCCCATCTTGGAGGTGGATATGCGTGGTGCTCGACCTTTGGCACCGAGAGAGGTGGCTGCGATGCTGCGGCATTGCCCCGCAAAGGAGCGATGCCTGGTACTAATCGGGATGCACCTGGGGCTTAGGGTGTCGGAGCTGGTGTCCCTCAGGTGGCGCGATACCATGGCCGGGGGTAAGGTACTGCCCATGGTTTACCTGACCACCGCAGTCACCAAAGGTCGCAGGGCGCGGGCAATCCCCGTCAACAGAAGCGCTGCCGGGGCAATCCGGGCGCTCCACAGGGCCGCCAAGCAACAAGGTCTGGCAACGCGCCCCCAGGACCACCTTTTCCCAGGCCGGGCTGGTAGCGGCCACCTGTCGCCTCGCCACGTGAACCGGAGGCTTTATCAACTCTTTGCTGAAGCTGGGCTTGGAGGCAAACTATCGAGCCACACGCTCCGGAAGACCTTTGGAACCATGCTCTCTGAGCGTGGCGTGAGCTTGCCGGTCATTCAAGAGCTGCTGGGCCACGCGAACATCGCCACGACTAGGAAGTATATCGGCGTCGGAATGGGGAGCATGAGGCAGGCGGTGGGGCTTCTGGTACATTGAGGTGAACATTGATAGACCGCAAAAAGGCACCCGCCAATCAGCTGGGTGCCTTTTATATTGAGTCTCTCATGCTTGCCTCCGTTCAAAGTTGAACTGGCGAGCGTTCTGGATCTAGCGCTTGGTCTTTTTGGTGGCCAATCCCTTCATGACGATTGCCGGGTCTAAGCTGAACATCTCGCAGACGCGGAGCAGGGCTGTGATGGAGTGGGCGCGGCCCGCTTCGAGCTGCTGGTAATGGCGTACTGAGAAGCCGTGCTCTAGCACGTCCTCTTGCACCATGCCCTTGGCCAGCCGGGCCTTGCGGTAGCGGCTGCCTACCTCTTTGAAGAGCCTATTATATTTGTCTGCCATGGGCCACACCACCCAGGTGGATTCAAGCTTGCCGGCTCTTTGCCAGCCGCCTTAGTGTGTCCATGTCCCCATCGATCAGCGCCTGCTTCTTCTGCCCGCTCCAGCGCTTCAGCTGGGCCTCACGCTTGAGCGCGGCGCTGCGGTCAGGGTGCTCTTCAACATAGACCATCTTGTCCGCGCCAAAGATGTAGCTGGTGCGGCTGCTGGGCTTGTGGCCATGCTCGGCTGCGCGGCGGGCCAAGTCATGGGTCTCGCCCACGTAGAGCCGCCCATCACCAAGGCGCAAGATGTAGAGATAGTGGAGCATGAGGCGGGCCTCATGAATGTGACACATAATCCTTGGCTGGAGGTTCGGCCGCCAGCCGAACCGACGGCCCCGAGCGAGCTGGACCGGCGTCTTCGGGAAAAAATAGGGGATGATTCAAACGCTGGGCCAGCGAGTCGAGGGCTCCCCGACCCGCACAGTTCTAACACCCGATTATACCCGTAAGACCCCCGCCTTCATTTTCCCCAGTATAAATCCCAACGCGCCAGTCTTTGAAGACGAATTTGGATTCCAGATGGAGTCCGGGGGCCGCCAAGGCATCCGCCTGTCCCTTCATTCCGCTCATAAGCCAGCCTCGATGATGGTTGCGGCTTCAGGGAAAGATGTATTCACCTTCAGGAAGGCCACCAGAGGCAGCAACGGCGGCAAGATGGTCAGAAGGGCGGTGGCCGCATGAAAGCCATTATAAACCCCGCCCTGGCGCAAATGGCGATGAATGTTGACCAGCTGAGGGAAGACCCTGCCAACGCCCGCAAGCATCCAAAGAAGAACATTGAGGCCCTGAAGCATAGTCTGGCTACCTTCGGAATGCAGAAGCCGCTGGTCGTGCTGGCCGATGGAACGGTCATCGCTGGGAATGGGCAGCTACGTGCTGCCAAGGCCCTGGGTTGGGAGCAGGTGCCGGTGGTGGTCTTTCAAGACTTAGCCAAGGCCAAGGCCTACGCCATAGCTGACAACCGCACCGCTGAACTGGCCGAGTGGGACGACGATATCCTGGCAGACACCCTTGCAGAATTAGGGCCGCTTGATGGCATGGGCTTTGAGAATGACGAGCTCGTCTCGCTGGGGGTGCTGGAACCACCCCTTCTGCCCCTGGATGAGGCCCCAGAGCCTCCTAAGACCCCGACGCTAAAGACTGGGCAGCTTTTTGCCCTGGGCAGGCACCGGCTGCTCTGTGGCGATTCCACCCGCGCAGAGAGCTGCGCCAAGCTGATGAACGGGGAGCAGGCCAAGCTCATCTTCACCGACCCGCCCTATGGGGTGGCCTATGGTTCAAAGACCATCGGAGCAGGGAACCCGGAGCACAAAGCCATTGCTAATGACTCAGATATCGATACCGCTGCCTCGGTCCTCCAAGCAGCCCTAGCCAACGCTTTGAACATGACCACCCAGGACTGCAGCCTCTATGTCACTGGCCCCACCGGAGACTGCCTAGCCCCCTTGCTTGGCGCAGTGGATAACGCCGGGTGGCAGCACAAACACCTCTTGGTCTGGGTCAAGAACAGCATCGTCCTAGGTCGAGCCGACTATTACTACAAGCACGAAGGCATCTATTACGGCTGGCGCAAGGACGGCACCCACAAGTTCTATGGGGAGAACCAGAACACGGTCTGGGAATTTGACCGACCCAGCGTGTCCAAGCTCCACCCGACCATGAAGCCCATAGAGCTCATCGTCAAAGCCATAGGGAACAGCAGCCAGCCCCAGGACATCGTGTTGGACTTGTTCCTGGGCAGTGGCTCGACCTTGATGGCCTGCGAGGCCACTGGAAGGGTTTGCTATGGCATGGAGCTGGACCCTGGCTACTGCGAGGTCATCATCAAACGCTGGGAAGAGCACACGGGCTTGAAGGCAAAGCCCATTTCCGATTGAGGAGTCTCACTATGCCCGCCAAAGGAACCGTCAAATTCAGACTCACCCCAGCAATTCTGGCTAAGGCTGAGGCTGCTTCAGCCCGCGGTCTGGACCATGATGACATCGCCCGGGTCCTTGGGATCAGTGTTGCTACGCTCTATGACCATAAGGCTAAAAATGAAGAGTTTGCGGAGGCCATTAGGCGTGGAAAGGCAAAGGGGCACCTGGCCATTGCTGATGCGGTATACAACAAGGCTAAGGCAGGCAATATGGACGCGGCCCGTCTGATATTGAGCAGGCGCTATGGCTGGCATGAAACTATGAAGCAGCAGTTGAGCAGTGACCCGGAAAGCCCGCTCGAGCCGCAGGTCATGATTTATCTGCCGGATAACGGGCGAGGGCCTAAACCAACCATGACTCAAGCTGAGTATGATGCGGTGGTTGGGAGGACGAGCAAAGACCAAGATTGATAGGTCGAGGCCCGGAGAACAAAGAAGCCCGGCATGAACTGCCGGGCTTTTATTGCAAGGGGCTAGTCCTAAAAACTGATATTTCTACGCCGCGTGAACATAAGGCATATGGGCGCGATCTATCTCTTTGTCGGAGCTGCTCGCTTTTTAGGCAAGCGCCAGGCGGAAGCGGTAATTTGTTTCAAGGTTCCACCAGAACTCCAGGGAAGTGCCCATCACCTTAGCCAAACTGATGGCCGTCTGTGGGGTCACTTGCTTTCCGCCCTTAATGATCTCATTGACGGCCTGCTGAGGCCTTTTCAACCTGCGAGCCAGTTCCTTTTGTGTCCAGCCTCGGACTGCCAGTTCCTTTTTTAAGATTGAGCCGGGACTGACCAGCCGTGCGGGTTTCAAGGTAGTTTCCATGATTTATATTCTCCTCAATGGTAGTCGGCGATTTCAATGATCCAAATGATATCACCTTGTTCGTCTTTAACCGGGGTCACGATCAACCTGAATTGCCCGCCCAGTCTTAACGATCGTTGCCCGCTGCGATCCCCTACCAACTTTTCATAATGCAGGCTTTTAATGGCACGGAGGTCTCTTTCGTCTGTGGCAGCTTCGATGACCGCCACTGCCTCAAAAAAGGCTTCCACCACTGAATGGGAGTACTTGTGCGCACCCTTTTCGGAAGTGTAGAGAGCCTCAAGTTTTCGGTCTTTGAATTTGAATCGCATGGCATCTTATTACACCAGCCTGGGCTTGTTGTCAACGCAAAATATCACCCTTTGGGTGAATGGGTGTAATTCTATCGCCTTTGGGGCCCATTTCCTTGAAATGTCCCAAAACACTGCTTTCGGGACCTTGAGCTTTTGGGGATTTGGGAGGCGATACGGAAAGTTGATGGTTGGCAGTATAAGAATAGGCGGTGGTCTATAGTTGCCAACAGAACATAATTCTCAATAAAACAAGGCTTATAATTAAAACAATGAAACTTGATTCTGTACAAAGGATAAACCGTGTGTATAATTTCATGCTATCGTCCGTAAATCGGTCAATCGAGATCCTATTTGCCGGACACATCTCTCCGGAAGATTGATTGGCAAGAATGCCAGTGGAGCGATTTTGTTAAGTACCCTCTATAGTTTGCTGCTGTTGGGTATCTTCCTCGCGCCAGGTACATTGCGTGCAGGGGTTTCTTCAACTCAGCAACGGGACACTAGTGATTTGAAATGATTGCTTTAATGGGCAACCATATTGGGAACGAATTCAAACAAGCGGAGGATTCAATGAGGTGGCGTTATATACTCATAGATTTTTTGTTATTTCTCTTTTTAGCATTGGGATTGAAGGCAAGCGAAGAGGTTTCAAAACAAAATAAAGCTGTTGGTGAAAATGACTATAGTGCAACCCACCACGGAGTTCCCCAATGGGGTCCGGAAGCTTGCGAGTTAGTAAAAGAGGTTTATTTTAGTCTTAGTCAAACAGAGAATCAAAAAAAATTTGAAATTGAATTAGCAAAGTTTAGCGATGGTTTTGAGCTTGCCGATTACCCAGATGATCCGGATCCAAAAACGGGAATAATAAGAGACTATGGGACGAATTTATTGGGGTTAAATCTGAAGGGGCAAAAGGGGGTGTATTGGGTGGCATTGCTAAAGAGAAAAGCTTTGACCGCCGAGCAACAAACGGAGAAAATTTATGTTATTGGTTACTCACCAGAAAAAAATGGTTATAAATTTGAAATTATAAAGGATGAGGGCGCAGATGGCGATTATGACAAAACGGTAAGGTTGGTTCGGATAAAAAATAAACGCCAGAGCTGCCACTTTAGAAAATCTGAGAAATCACTTCCAGTCGCAATTCGGTTTAGTAATCCTGAAGATGAAGATACATCTGGTATCTATTTAATCCAATGGGATCTGGTGAATAGAAAATATTGGATATGTCCAGAGATTGATGATGAACTTTACAATTCTGAAGGCCATTGAATGGCTCGGGAGCGACATTTCCTTAAGGGCATTAATAGTTCAAATCAAATGCCCGTGAATAGCCCCTTGTGGTGAAGAACGATAGCGTTCTGTGGAGGCAATAATTATGCGATTAATTGTCATTACTTTATTACTGCTGGCTGGAATTCAAACAGCGGTAAATGCTGATCCGTATAAATATTGGCCAGTGCAGCAAGATGGAAATTGTCCGTTGTGCGTTGGTAGCAATTGGTCTGGTGGGGTGGATGGTCCGAAAGACAGCGGCTGTGGGACAGATCCACAATATCGTGGCTATCTTGGAGCCGCCGAACCTAATTATATGAGGCAAGGGGGATGGCCAATTCCGGAGATTGGCCTTTACGGTTCTACTCGCGCCCATGGTCCGCACAACGGATTGGATATTTCGGCTAATATTGGGGATGCAGTAATTGCTCCAGCAGATGGTGTTGTTACATATATCAATATGACAACGACCAATCCAAAATTTAATGAATATTACCCGGTAAAAAAAATATGGCTCACCCATCCTGATGGAACAACAACAATATATAACCATCTATCGGCCATTAATGTTGCAAGAGATCAACCAGTCAAAGCGGGAACAAAAATTGGGGAAACGGGCATATCGCAAAATGCTGCCATATATTGTGGGGATACTTCTCTGGTTGTAAGGTCTGGACCGCATTTACATTTTGCGGTTTCGAATGTGACTTATGCGGCATCAGATGGAGATATTGACCCTCTGACAAAGGTGCCATTAGGAGCTCCTCCGAGCGGCCATACCTCTTGTATTCTAAATAAAGATGCCAACCAGATAAAGTGCTATCAGTACTTCACTTGGATTAAGAATTCATTAAATGGAGAAATTAGTAATGCTGTTTTTCCTGAAGGTGGAGTTTGTGAATTTAGTTTTTTATTTAACTCTTCGACAATAGTCCAAAGAGGCGATTATACAATAACTAATCCTCAAGGGCAGCAAATTGACGGTGGGAGTTTCAATCTTGAAATTGATCCGACTCAATACCCCGATTCTTCTATATTTCATTATTTACCGCAAACCGGAGGGGTGTTTCTATCAACTGAGTTGATTAGGTCACCCATAAAAGCCACATATGATCCGGATCCTTCGGTTAATGCAATTGATGGCACTAAATTTATAGGGTCAACTAATTTTAAAAGCTCTGATTTTGAAAATAATCCACAGGCATTGGTTGGATTTGTACTCAATGATGCAGACTTTCCATTAGGGCAATATACTATTAATGTAAAATTGACTAATAGGGGAGAAGCTAGCCCTTCTGCGGAATTTAGGCAAAGATTTAATTTAACAAGCCCAGACGCAACTATTGTCTTACAATATCCTAGCCCCGGTTTAACATTTTTTGATTTAACCGGGAATCAATTTTACGCTCAATTTAAATTTAGTGCGCCATGCTGAGGCCGAGAAGCAAGCCCGCTTAGCAGGTCGGGAACGGCCAGCCTTTCGGTCGCCGCAGGAGGCGGGTTATCTCATGCGCATTGGCGTGGCGATTGACAAGCTCATCGATGACCGGCTGGCGGTCATGACGGGGATGCAGCGGGGGCAAGGCGGGATCATAAATATCGAGGCTGAATCCGCAGACAACAAGGAGCAAGAGTCAGAAGAGATCCGGGCCTACATTCTTGAGAAGCTGGACCGGATAGCGGAGGTGCAGAGGATGGAAATTCAGCCGGATTCAAAATCTGCAGAAGATGGAGAGTCCCAGTAAGGATTGTTTGGTCGAAGATTTTGGGGGAAAAGAAAAAGCCCGGCATCAACTGCCGGGCTTTTAAAATGAGAATGGCTTTGGACTTAGGCGTGAGCCAAGGTCCGCGTGCGGCGAGCAATCCCTGGGCGTTGAATGGACTTGGTGGGCTCA